>Ga0180435_10004964_pt1 | contig 13008 bp, 12 predicted proteins | sample SS_ome_3_FD_132467 | JGI IMG/M metagenome (GOLD analysis project Ga0180435, IMG submission 132467) | Hypersaline lake sediment archaeal communities from the Salton Sea, California, USA - SS_3_S_1 metaG | ecosystem: Environmental > Aquatic > Non-marine Saline and Alkaline > Hypersaline >... | reverse complement strand
GTCTACAAGCCGGAGGAGATCTACGAGAAGATCGTCAACATCCCGCCGGACCTGATCGTCCATCTCGGCAACCTCGACTGGCGGAGCGCTGGCTCGGTCGGCATGGGCACGATGCACATCTTCGAGAACGACACCGGCCCGGACGATGCCAATCACGCGCAGGAGGGCATCTTCATCACGAGCATTCCGTTCACGTCGTCGGTCTCGTACAAGAACCCGTACTCGATCTTCGACATCGCTCCGACGGTGCTTGACTACTTCGACATCCCGGTTCCGCCGGAGATGATCGGCGAGTCGCTGTTCGCGGGCGACATCATCGGGAGCCAGCCGGAGCAGCTGGCGGACAAGCTCAAGGCGCTCTCCGGTGAGATGGTACTGGAACGGCGATTCCAGAAGGGTCCGATCCCCGGCGCCGACGCCAAGGAGGTCAACGACGGCACGGTGGCGGACGAGGACGGGTTCGCGGATACGGGTGACTAGGAGTGAAGCGGGCGGTCGCGTCGCGGATGCACGCGAGGCCGGCCGCCGGCCGATGTGATATAGGTACTGGTTGGGCCGGGGATCTTCGGGAGGCGTGGCCTCACCGCTGCTCTGGCCCACCGGTGCCTGATACGACACGAAGACACGGGACGCAGCACGCAGGATCACACGAGGGAGGATGCATGAAGAAGGGATTCACACTCTGGTTCACGGGCATGTCCGGCTCGGGCAAGTCGACGCTGGCCGAGGCCGTCGAGAAGGAGCTTCTGGAGCGCGGCGTCGGGACCGAGATCCTCGACGGTGACGTCATCCGCACGAACCTCTCGAAGGGCCTGGGGTTCTCGAAGGAAGACCGCGACATCAACATCCGCCGCGTCGGGTTCGTCTGCCGGCTTCTCTCGCGGCACGGCGCCTGCGCCATCGCGGCCTGCATCTCGCCGTACTCGGCGGTTCGCGATGAGGTCCGCGAGTCGATCGACAACTTCGTCGAGGTCTACTGCGAGGCCCCGATCGAGAAGCTCATCGAGCGCGACCCGAAGGGTCTCTACAAGAAGGCGCTGGCGGGGGAGATCAAGGGCTTCACGGGCATCGATGATCCGTACGAGGCGCCCGAGAAGGCCGAGATCGTCGTCAAGACCGCCGAGGAGTCGATCGAGGAGAGCATGGGCAAGATCCTCCGGACCCTCGAGCTGATGGGTCACATCCCCGCGACGGACGGTGGGACCGACTACTCCGAGGAGGAGGAAGAGGAGATCAAGAAGCGGCTGAGCGACCTGGGTTACATCTAGGACCCGCTCGCTGAAGCGATAGCTGCAGCGGACACTATCCAGGACTCGCCCCGGATGTGGCCAGCGCACCCCGCTCGAGCGCGGGATACAGCGATGCAGCTGGCTGTGGGTTGCCCCCGGCCTCGAGAGAGGTTCGGGGGCTTCCTGCGTCACGGGCTTCCTGCGTTTCGGGATGAACGGGCGATCGAGCTGCGTCACGCCCCCGGCCCCTACCGATACTGGGCCTTGATGCGTCCCCAGCTCTCGCTCTCCACCGCCGTCTCGCTGACGTCGTAGAGCACGACGCGGTCGGTCCCGTCGGCGTGGCCGGTGTCGAGGTGGAGGACCGCCAGGACGTAGCCGTACGGCGTGTTGGCCATCGTCGCGCCGGCCGGGTTGCCGTACTCCGGGAGCGTCGTATACGTGCCAAGCAGTGTTCCGTCCGTGTCGTACTTCTCGACCTTTCCCTCGACGTCGTCCGCGTACGTCATCCAGAGGCAGTCCTGGCTCGTGTCGTAGGCGAGCCCGTAGCGGAACCCGGTCCCGGTGCCGATGATGGGTGTCACGCTGACCGGCGGACTGCTCCATGTGCCGTCCCACTCGACCTTGTAGACCGCGTCATCGTAGTTGCAGCAGTAGAAGTACGTGCCGTCGTAGGCGAGGCCGCGGTTGGGGATGAGCGGTCCCCAGAACCAGCCGGCCGGGGTTCCGGACATGTCGAACGCCCGGATCTTGCCGTCCTCGCTCCCGAACATGTACGTTCCGTCGCAGGCGAGGTCGCGGCAGCCCCAGTGGGTGCCCTCCACCTGGATGAAGCTGTCCACAAGCGCTCCCGACGTATCGTAGATCCAGAACATGGTCGTGTCCCCGTAGGCCAGAGGCACCCCGGAGGTGACCCAGAAGTCCGTGCCATCGAACCCGATACCCCAGCTCCACGGGGCGTCGACCTCGAACGAGTGGACGACCGTGAACGAGCCTCTGGAGCCGGCGCCAGCCGGGAGGGCCAGGACGAGGACGACCGCAGCGATGAGCAGTGTACGCATGACCGCCTCCTTTCGCGCTGAGCAGATTCCCATCTAGCATGCCTGATGACATCATACCACACGCGCGGCGGTCAATCCAAGGGTCGGTCTCGTGGCATGCGCGAGAGGACAGCGCGGCAGGGACGAGAGGCAAAGAAGAGGGCCCGGCACGATGCCGGGCCCTCGTCCGAACTGAAGGGGGATGCCTTCAGTCTGCACATCACTCTGACGAACGTGGACTACCTGTACAGGGCCTTGATACCGCCCCACGTCGACTCCTCGACCGGCGAGGTGCCGTCCTCGTAGAAGTTGATGTTGTCGTAGAAGACGCCGGACGGCTCGTAGTTCGTGGCGGTCGTCGAGAAACCGATCTGGATAAGCTGGTTGTCGAGACCGGTGATGTCGATGCTGAGCATGTACGTGCCCCAGGTCGTCGGCAGCATGGTCGTATCGTACGTGATGAAATTGGTCATGGCGTAGCCGGCGTTCGGGTCGAGCGTCTTGATGAAGGCGAGGGCCGTCGAAGCGCCGCCCAGGTCACCCATCTTTGCGTCGAACTCGAAGACCCACGTGCCGGAGGCGCCCGCAGCGATCGGCCACTCCTGGAACAGGTTGCTCTCGATGAGGTTGCCGTTGCCGTGATCGGCGTTGGCGTAGTCACTGTACATGACCAGCTGCTGGTCGCCCTGGTCGACGCCGCCCTGACCGGTGACGATGTCGCACCAGTTGCCGATGTTGTTCGGCGCGGGGAAGACGCCGTACCCGTACAGGTAACCGCCGCCTGGATCAAACACGTTGCCGAAGATCAGCCAGCCGTCAGCCGCGAGAGAACCGTCGACGGGAGCCAAAGCCTCGAAGTCCTGCGAGTACGGGGACTGCGCGAATGCGACGGACGCGACGAGAAGCATGGCCGCGACGAGAACGATATTGACACTCTTCATTCTGTGACCTCCTCAGGTCTGATTGAAGGCGGGTGCCTTCAGGTTGAGTACATCACCCAATGACTCTCTGACTACCTGTACATCGCCTTGATGCGCGTGAACGTTGTTGACTGCGACTCCGGCTCTGCAGCCGCCGAAGGGGAAAGCTCGAAAAGGAAGACGTTGTCGTAGAAGACGCCGCACGGCTCGTAGTTCGAGGCGACCGTGGCGAAACCGATCTGGAAGAGCTGGTTGTCGAGACCCGTGACGTCGAGGTAGATCGTGTATGTTCCCCATGTCTCAGGGAGAGTCGTCGTGTCGTAGATGATGTGATTCGTCAGTGCGTAACCGGCGCCCGGGTCGAGCGTCTTGATGAAGGCGGAGGCGGTCGAGGCGCCCGTGAGGTCGCCCATCTTGGCGTCGAACTGGAAGCACCAGATGCCCGACGCGCCGACCGGAAGCGTCTGCTCCTGATAGAGGTTCGACTCGATCAGGTAGCCAAGAGCGTGATCAGGGTTGTTGTAGTCGCTGAACATGGACAGCTGCTGATCACCCTGGTCGATGCCGCCCTGACCAGTGGTGATATCACACCAATTGCTGATGTTGTTCGGCGCAGGCCAGGGACCATGACCGTACAGATAGTTGCCGCCGGCATCTGAGACGTTACCGTAGACAAGCCAGCCATCAGCGGCCAGCGATCCGTCCACCATGGCCAGCAACTCGAAGTCCTGCTCATAGGGCGTCTGCGCAAACGCAACGGGGGCGGTGAGCAGCAGAGCCGACACAAGAACAATGGTGACACTCTTCATCCGGAGACCTCCCTGGTCGGACGAGAACTCGACTGCCGTGTTGACGTTTCCACGAACCCCTCCGAACGCTTGACTGCCGGTCAGCCGATGCAGACAATGGGGGAGTTCTACTCAATGAGATGATTATAGACTATGTTCGGTTTCCGAATCAAGTCCTTTTTTGCGTTTTTTTCAAGGTGTGTCATGGGCGGAGATCGAGAGACCCGGAGCCGAAACTGGGTACTTCTTCGTGCATCAGGGAAGTAGAGGGTTGACAGGAACTCGCGCATAGAGCATCCTTTGTAAGGCACCCGCACAAAGTCGAGCAGGCCATCAGGCACCGGGCGGGCGGGCCTGATTCTCCTATGACTCAGTGGAGGCAGCAGGTGAACACGTTCTCCAGACATCTCACAGTGCTCGCCGCGATCTTCTTTGTCGCCACGCTGGCCGGTTGCGGCCGGGACGCGATCACCACCCCGGCCCTCGCAGTCGACGACCCCGTTGTTTTCGATGACAACTTCGGGGACGCGGTCGACTACCAGGCCTTCAGCGGCTCGCAGTTCGACGCCGTCTCACTCGACTACATCGAATTCTACTCCGGCTCGGCCTCGCTCAAGGTCAATGTCCCGGAGCCGGGCTACCCCAACGGCACGTACGCCGGCGGCGCGTTCACGACGTGGAACGTCCGCGACCTCTCCGGATACAACGCGCTGACGTTCTACGCGAAGGCGAGCCGAAACGCGACGCTGGACGTGGCGGGGCTCGGCAACGACAACACCGGGACGTCGCTCTACGACGCGAGTCGGAGCGCGATCCCGCTCACGACCGACTGGCAGCAGGTCATCATCCCGATTCCGGACTCCTCGAAGCTCACCGACGAGGGTGGACTCTTCTACTTCGCCGAGGGGCACGAGATGAACCTGGGCTTCACCGTCTGGTTCGACGAGGTGGAGTTCAAGAACCTCAGCACCATCACGAACCCGCGGCCGCAGATGACGACCGCGACGGTCTCGACGTTCGCCGGGGGCACGGCGAGCATCGAGGGCACCCAGACGATCTTCGACGACGGACGCGCGGACGTGCTTGTCTCGCACATGCCGGCGTACTTCGACTTCACGTCGACCGATGACCTCGTCGCGACGGTGGTCGATGGGGAGGTCCTGGGTGTGGGGGGCGGCACAGCGACCATCACCGCGAAGCTCGACACGGTGGACGTGACCGGTGCGATCACGGCGACTGTCGTGGGCGCTCCGGCCGGGCCGGCGACGGCACCGACACACGATGAGTCGGACGTGGTCTCGCTCTACAGCGACGAGTACGCGGACGTCGATGTGGAGACGTGGCACGCGGACTGGACGTGGTCGACGGGCGACGTGACGGACTTCGTCATCGACGGTGACAACGTCAAGGTCTACACGGACCTCAACTTCGCGGGCATCATCATCGAGGACACGATCGACTGCAGTGAGATGACGCACTTCCACATGGACGTATGGGCTCCTGAGGGGACCTCGTTCCTCGTCAAGCTGATCGACTTCGGCGCCGACGGCACGGAGTTCGGCGGGGACGATGTGAACCACGAACTGACATTCAACGCCGGGACGACGCCGGCCTTCGTGGCAGAGCAGTGGTCGGCGCTCGAGATCCCGCTCACGGATTTCACCGGACTCGTGACGACCGCACACATCGCACAGCTTGTGATTTCGTCGCCCGACGTGAGCACCGCCATTGTAGACAACGTCTACTTCCACAAGTAGACTCCCGGAAAGCCTGACAACGGCTCGTTGACGCGGGCACTCGTGGCCCGACACATCGTACTTCAGGGAGTGAACTGATGGATCAGGTGAGGAAGGGCGAACGAAGAACGGATCCGGAGGGACCACGGCCGCTGGCGGACGCGATCCTCCGTCTGATATGGCGCGAGAAGCGCATCTCGCGGGCTGACATCGCTGAGCAGGGAGGGCTCTCCCGCTCGACGGTCTCCGAGGTGGTCAGCGAGATCCTCCCGATGGGTCTGGTGGCCGAGGTGGGGCTTGGGAAGTCGAGGGGTGGGCGACGGCCGGTGCTCCTGGAGTTCCAGGACGCCGCCTGTGTCATCCTGGGCGTCGAGATGGGCGCGGCCCACGTGGATGTGGCGCTCACCGACCTCCGGGGACGGGTTCTCTCGTGGCAGCACCGGAAGCATCCCGTGCGCACCGATCCCGAGGGAACGCGCGCTCTGATCGCCGAGCTCTGCGACGCGTGTCTGGCGGAATCGCCCGACAGATCGCTCCCCCTGGTCGGCATCGGTGTGGCCCTTCCTTGTCCGTTCGACCCGGCGAGGCCTGACGAACTCTCGGCCATCGTGCTTCCGGAGTGGAACGGCCAGCTCGGGCTCGCGGGCCTGGGTGAGAGGTACGGTGTGCCGGTGATGGTCGACAACGACGCCAATCTCGGCGCGCTCGCCGAGCACTGGTGGGGCGCCGGCCGTGGGTTCGAAGATTTCGCGTACATCAAGGTGGCGACCGGCATCGGCTCGGGCCACATCATCGGCGGGGAGATCTATCGGGGCGCCACCGGCGTCGCGGGTGAGATCGGCCACACATCGATCGATCCGAACGGCAAGCCGTGCATCTGCGGGCTCAACGGGTGCCTGGTCACGCTTGTCGGGACGCAGGCGCTCCTCGAACGCGCGGAGGAACTCCTGGCGGAGTTTCCGGACAGCGAGTTCGCGGCCGGTGAGCGGGGCATCCGCGAACTGGAGGCCGCGGCTCGCCGGGGCGACGCGCTGGCGCTGATGATCGTCCGGGAGGCGGCGGGCCACCTCGGTACCGTCGTCGCCGGTCTTCTCAATCTCATGAATCCCTCAATGGTCGTCATCGGCGGCGACCTCTCGGACGTGGGTGAGCTGCTGCTCGAGCCGCTCCGCGAGACCGCGCAGGGCCGGACCCTCGTGCGATCGATCACCGCGTCGGAGATTCGCGTGAGTGAGCTGGGTCCGAAGTCGGTCGCCATCGGCGCAGCGACCCTTGTGCTCAAGGCGGCGCTCGCCGACTCGAGCCTCTTCCCGGCCATCGCGGTCGAGTCCGAGGTCGCCACAAGCGGGCAGTAGCTGCCGGGGCGCGCAGACGCCGGGTGAGAGAGCCGCCGATGCGCGGCGAGATGGAGAGTGCATGTGAAGAGCAAGCTGTTCATCGCTGTTGCAACGCTTGCGGTTCTGACAGTCGCCGGGTGCACCACCACGCTCAGCGGCCCCCAGACGTACGGGCTCATCTGGTCGGATGAGTTCGAGGGTTCCGCCGGGCAGTCGCCCGACTCCACGAAGTGGAAGTTCGACGTGGGCACCGACTGGGGCAACGCTCAGCTCGAGTACGATACGAACCGCCCGGAGAACGTCTCGCTCGACGGGCAGGGGAACCTCGCCATCACCGCCATCGAGGAATCATACCTCGGCAGCGACTACACCTCGGGGCGCATCAACACGTGGGGGTTCTACGAGCGCACGTATGGGAGGTTCGAGGCCCGCATCAAACTGCCGGTGGGGCGGGGGATCTGGCCGGCGTTCTGGCTTCTCGGCAGCAACTTCGACCAGGCCGGCTGGCCCGGCTGCGGGGAGATCGACATTCTCGAGTATCGCGGTCAGGAGCCGCAGATCGTCCATGGCAGTCTTCACGGCCCCGGCTACAGCGGCGGGTCCGCCCTGACAGGGAGCTACTCCCTCTCGGGCGAGGGCTTCGATGAGGGTTTCCACGTCTTCGCCATCGAGTGGGACGAGAACTCCATCACCTGGTACGTCGACGACGTCGCCTACCAGACGATCGAGTCCTCGGACCTGCCGGGCGGCACGAGTTGGGTCTTCGATCATTCGTTCTTCATCATCCTCAACGTCGCCGTCGGCGGTCACTTCGTGGGCGATCCCGATGCGAGCACCGTGTTCCCCCAGACCATGCTGGTCGACTATGTCCGCGTCTACGGGTTCAGCTGATGACTCGGAGGCGACGCTCCCGGGAGTCCGCATGAAGCGAGGCCGCATGTTGCGAGGTCGCATGACGCGAGGCCGACGTCTCAGAGTCGCCGTTCCGGCCGTTCTCGTGGCGGCGCTCCTCGTTGCCCTGGCCGCCGTTCTCCTGACCGGGTGCACGCAGGAACGTGCGCCGCTGCCCGAGGGCGTGCTGGTCGTCTCGCAGGAGCAGCAGGCGTCGTGGATCCGCAACTTCAATCCCCTGACGACGGCATCGGCCGCGCGGTGGCCCACGCTGTCCGGCATCTACGAGCCGCTCTTCATCTTCAACAGCATCACATCCGAGTTCGTGCCGTGGCTCGCCGTCGGGTTCGAGTGGAGGGAGAACAACCGCGTCCTCAGGATCACGACACGCGAGGGCGTGCGCTGGTCCGACGGACGACCCTTCACCGCCGGCGACGTCGCCTTCACGTTCGAACTGATGCGGGAGTTCCCGGCGCTCGACCGTCGGGGCTCATGGAGCTTCCTCGACGACGTCCGTCTGGTCAACGACAACACCGTCGAGTTTCACTTCGAGAGACTGTACGTGCCCGGGTTCGGTGAGATCGCCGCACAGCAGATCGTTCCCGAGCACATCTGGAAGGACGTGGAGGACCCCGTCACCTTCTCCAACGAGGAGCCGGTGGCGACGGGGCCGTTCACCGAGGTGCGCCTGTTCAGAAACCAGGTCTTCGAACTCGGCAGGAATCCCTACTACTGGCAGGAGGGCAAGCCGGCCGTGGAGGCGCTGAGGATGCCGGCGCTTCCGTCCAACGACCGCGCGAACCTCGCGCTCGTCTTCGACGAGATCGACTGGGCCGGCAACTTCGTCCCGGCCATCGACCGCGTGTTCGTCGACCGCGATCCGGATGCGCATGCATACTGGTTCCCGCTGACCGGGAGCACCATCTTTCTCTATGCCAACACGAAGCGCGAACCGTTTGACGACGTGCGCGTTCGTAAGGCGGTGAGCCTCTCCATCGACCGCGAGCTTCTCGTCGATGTCGCGCTCTTCCGGTACTCACGGCCATCCGACCCGACGGCACTGTGCGATGCGTTCGCGTCGTGGCGGGATCCGGGCGCGGTGGCGGCCGGCGACTGGGTGAGCTTCGACGTCGACCGCGCGAACGCGCTTCTCGATGAAGCGGGATACGCGTGGGGCGAGGACGGGTTCCGTGTCGACGGCGAGGGCAAACGGCTCGACTTCGAGATCCTCACGGTCTCCGGGTGGTCCGACTGGGTCCGCGCCGCGCAGGTCATCACGAGAGGACTCGCCGATGTCGGGATCGAGGCGTCCGTTCGCACGGGTGACTTCGGGTCGTGGTTCCAGCGTGTCCAGGAGGGGAATTTCGATATGAGTCTCGGGTGGTCCTACGAAGGACCGACCCCGTACACCTTCTACCGGTGGTTGATGGCGTCGGATACGGTGGAGCCGGTGGGGGAGATCGCTCCGGGGAACTGGCATCGGTACGCAAGCCCCGAGGCCGATCGCGTCCTCGAGGCCTTCGAGGGTGAGGCGGACCCTGAGGGGCAGCGCGAGCTGGCCGCCGAGCTCCAGTGGGCGTTCGTCACCGAGGCTCCGGCCATCCCGCTCTATCCGAATCCATCGTGGGCGGAGTTCAACATCGGACGGTTCGACGGATTCCCGACCGCGGAGAATCCGTATGCCGACCCGTCGCCCAATAAGTTCGACCGCGGCGAGTGTCTGCTCGTGCTGACGAATCTCGTGCCGCGCGGCCAGGCCGCGGACGGCAGCGCGGATGACGGGAGTCAGGCCGAAGAGCAGTAGCAGGAGGCGTTCGTGCGATACATTCTCAAGAGACTGGGCTTCTATCTGCTCGCAGGCTGGGTGGCGCTGACGCTCAACTTCTTCCTCCCGCGGTTAATGCCGGGTGACCCGGCGACCGCGCTCTTCGCGCGGTTCCGAGGGATGCTCGGACCCGAGGCGCTCGATGCGCTCCGCGAGACGTTCGGTCTGACCGATGCACCTCTGATCATGCAGTACTTCACGTACCTCGGCCATGTCCTCCAGGGCGATCTCGGCATCTCGGTGGCGTACTTCCCGTCGCCCGTGCTCGATGTCATCCAGGGCGGGCTCGTGTGGACGGTCCTGCTCGCGGGGTCGGCCCTCATTATCAGCTTCGTCATCGGCTCGCTCCTCGGAGTCGCCGCCGCGTGGTGGCGGTTCGGACGGATCGATTCGCTCGCGCCGCCTTTGAGCGCGCTGCTCGGTGCGTTCCCGTACTTCTGGCTGGCGATGGTGGCGCTCTACATCTTCGGGTTCAAGTTCGGCTGGTTCCCGCTCGGTCACGCCTACAGTGATGCCGTGACGCCGGGGTTCAACGCCGCGTTCATCGCGGATGTGGCGAGGCACGCCGTGCTGCCTGTCGGGACCGTGGTCATCGCCACCATCGGCGGATGGCTGCTGACGATGCGCAACACGATGGTCATGGTGCTCGGGATGGACTACGTCAACCTCGCACGCGCCAAAGGGCTCTCGCCGTCGCGGGTCGCGCTCCGCTACGCCGCGCGCAACGCGCTGATCCCGAGCGTCACCGGGTTCGGGATGGCGCTCGGCTTCGTGCTCGGCGGCTCGCTTCTGACGGAGATCGTCTTCTCGTATCCGGGGCAGGGGTATCTGCTCGTGCAGGCCGTGCGGAGCCAGGACTACGCGCTCATGCAGGGCATCTTCCTGATCATCACGCTCGCCGTGCTCGGCGCGAACTTCATCGTGGACCTCGTGTCGCTCTGGCTCGACCCCCGCATCCGGGAGACGACATCATGACCGCGAAGAGACCGGGGACGATATCGGGACTCTCAGCCTGGATCGATGCCGTTCGGCACGATAAGCGCGCGGCCGTCGGTGCGGGGATCATCGTGTTCTTCATCCTGCTGGCGCTCTTCGGTCCGCTCCTCGTGGGTGATCCGAACGACCTCGTCGGTGTTCCGCTCCAGCCGCCGTCCGCCCAGCATCTGCTCGGAACGACGGGACAGGGGCAGGATGTGTTTGCGCAGCTCGTCGTGGGCACGAGGACGTCGCTTCTCATCGGGTTCAGCGTCGGGCTGACGGTCGTGCTCGTCGGCGCGCTCATCGGCGTGACGGCCGGGTACGCCGGCGGACGCGTGGACGGACTGCTCTCGCTTCTGTTCAACGTGTTCCTCGTCATCCCGGGGCTGCCGCTGGCGATCGTCATCGCCGCCTATCTGCCCTCGGGACCGCTCACGCTCGGGTTCGTGCTGGTCATCGCGGGATGGGCGTGGAACGCTCGCGTGCTTCGCGCGCAGACGCTTGCGCTTCGGAACCGTGACTTCGTCGCGGCGTCGGTCGTCGCCGGCGAGTCGGGCTGGCGCATCGTCACAGCGGAGATCCTCCCGAACATGACGTCGCTCCTCGTGTCACAGGTCATCGGAGGCACCGTCTACGCCATCGGCGCGCAGGTCGGACTCGAGTTCCTCGGTCTCGGTGACGTCTCGGCCGTGACCTGGGGGACGAATCTCTACTGGGCGCAGAACGACTCGGCGCTTCTGACGGGCGCGTGGTGGACCTTCGCGCCGACCGGCCTCTGCGTGGCGCTGGTCGGCTTCGGGTTGACCATGCTCAACTCCGGCTTCGATGAGATCACGAACCCGCGTCTCAGGCTCGAGCGGGCGTGGCGAGCGTATCTGACCGCACGGAATCAGAGACCGGGTCGCTCGACCCCGGTGGTCGCGATGGGAGATGACAATGTCTAAGTCTCTGCTGGACATCCGCGACCTGTGCGTGGACTACATCACCGACACCGGTCCGGTGCGCGCGATCGATCATCTTGACCTCATCGTCGAGCGCGGTGAGATCATCGGAGTCGCCGGCGAGTCGGGGAGCGGGAAGACGACGCTCGCCAAGGCGCTGATGCGCATCCTGCCGGCTCCCGCCGTCATCAGCGGCGGGGAGATCATCTTCGACGGCCAGGACGTCTGCAGGATGGACGACGAAGAACTTCGGCGGATCCGGTGGCGGGAGATCTCGATGGTCTTCCAGAGCGCGATGGATGCGCTCAATCCGGTGATCTCGGTGGGTGAGCAGATCGCCGACACGCTGCTGGCGCACAGTGGCGGCCCGGCGGAGACCCCCGACGAGCTTCTGACGCACAGCGGCGGCCCGGCGGAGAACCCCATGATGTCGGTCGGCGACCAGTTCGTGGATACGATGATCGCGCACGACATCGGGTCGAACGAGTGGGCGCGATGCCGCGCCGAGGAGCTGATGACCCTTGTCGGGATCCCGACCGACCGTCTGGACTCGTACGCGCACCAGCTCTCAGGCGGCATGCGTCAGAGAGTCGGGATCGCGCTCGCTCTGGCGATGCAGCCGAAGGTCGTCATCCTCGACGAGCCGACGACGGCGCTCGACGTCATCGTCGAACGCCAGATCCTCGAACGCATCCGCGAACTCCAGCGCAGCCTCGGGTTCGCCGTCATCTTCATCACGCACGACCTGGCGCGCATGCTCCAGGTCTCGGACCGTGTCGCCATCTTCTACGCGGCCCGTCTGGCCGAGGTCGGTCCCGCGGCTGAGATGCGCACGAACCCGCGGCACCCCTACACCGCCGGGCTGCTCCGTGCGTTCCCGTCCGTCAAGCCCGGCTCGGTCGAGCCCGTGAGCATCAAGGGGCAGCCGGCGAGCCTTCGCACGCCGCCCACGGGCTGCCGCTTCCATCCCCGCTGTCCGCGCGCGATTGACATCTGCGCCAAAGAGCAGCCGGGCCCGACTGTCATCGGACCCGGCCATATCGCGTTCTGCCATCTCGCTGAGAAGTAACCCCGCTAGATCGCCAGGTGCATGTACGTCCTGAACTCCCACTCGGAGCCCAGCTCGCCATCGTCCTCCGGATCATACCGGTTCGAATTCTCGTCGAGCGAGCGCCACGTCGCGCTCACACCGATCTTCGTCTCGGCGTTGCCGAAGAACCACTTCGGTGAGCCGAGGTGATACGAGATGTCTCCGTTGAGCTGGAGGGGATAGGTCAGGTTGAAATCTCTGTGGTAGTCGTACGGGCCCCAGTCGTTGACCTT
>Ga0180435_10004963_pt1 | contig 13009 bp, 15 predicted proteins | sample SS_ome_3_FD_132467 | JGI IMG/M metagenome (GOLD analysis project Ga0180435, IMG submission 132467) | Hypersaline lake sediment archaeal communities from the Salton Sea, California, USA - SS_3_S_1 metaG | ecosystem: Environmental > Aquatic > Non-marine Saline and Alkaline > Hypersaline >... | reverse complement strand
CACCCAGGGACGACCGTGGGCCAGCAGGTGGCGATGATAGGACGTGGCGCAATGTTCCAGGCGGTCGATATCGGCCGGGCGCTGAAATACCCGGGCGGTCACATTCACCGGTATCAGGGTCAGGCCGTTGTCCATGTCCAGAACTATCTTGCGGGGAACAGGGGGCATGGTTACCCAGCGGCTGGGGCGGCCGGGGGATCAGTAATCGGCCGCCCAGGAAGTATAGTCATCCAGGAGCTGGTAGTTCTCGTTCTTAAATTCAACACACTCCAGCCACTGGAGTTCGATTTCAAAATGCTTGCGATCTTCAATGCGCCGCACCCTGGCCATCACCTCCAGGCCCTCTGGCGGCAGCGGCAGCAGTTCCAGAAGCTCAAACTGATCCAAAAAGGAGGGCTGCTCTTTTCTCATCTCCTGGTAAGCGCTGCTGGCCCAGCCCTTCTTCAGACAGTCCTTCTCCCAGGGAAAATCCTCCCGGCCGGTGAGGCGGCAGGGCCGCACCAGCGCCTTTTGCAGGTAATGGAGGTAGCGCCCGGCATTCTCCCGGTTACGCTTGCATTTTTTGCCCAGGATGGACCGTATCCGGGCATGCTGCATATCTACGACACTGTTTCCAGCCATTTTACACGCTAGCTTTCCGATTCACTATTTACGCAAGTCCTAGGGTTCCAGGCCGATGTCGGCGGCCTGATCACCGGCATCCTCCACCAGTTGGCCCATCTCTTCCTGGAGCAAATTCAGCTTTTGCTGATGGGCGGAATTCTTCTGGTTAAACTCCTGTACTTTCTGATTATAGATCCGGTGGCGGGCCGCACTGGCTGAACGGCTGGGCGGCGGTCCCAGTTCCTCCCGCGCTTTTTTCAGGGCTTCGGCTTCGGCCTTCAGGTCGGCCTGCTGGTTTTTCAACTGGGAGGCCCGGTTCTTCAGGCCCGCCACGGCGGCGGCATCTTTTTCCGCCTGGCTATCTTTGATAATCTGGTCCTGGGCTGCGCTGCGCTGGGCCCGGGCCTCCTGGTCCGCGGCAGTGGAAACAACCTCGTCATAAGTGGTCATCTGCTTGCGCTGTGCCTCCGGCACCTGGTTAATATCGTTGGTAAAGCGCAGGATTCCGTCGGCATCTGTATATTTATAAATCTCCGCGGCTGCCGGACCGTGCAGCAGGATCACCATCAGGAATACTCCGGCACAAATGGATTTCACATCAGCCTCCTTGGTTAATTCCGGTTGTCAGCATACTGTTTTGTGTATTTGGGGATTCGCTTATAAATTATCATTTTTTTTGCGGCGGAACATAACAATGACAACCGCTCTAAAGGGAAAAGATACCACCGAGTACCGTGTTTTCCCGGTATAAGTCAAGCTGCAGGTGAGCAGTTTTCCCCCGAAACTCCTTTAAAATCGGGGAAATTCGGACGTATGGAATGCTTCGTCATTCCTCCTTTAGCAGAACCCGGAGTTATGCGGCAGGCGTAATGCATAGAACAGGGTTGACAGGACCACACCGGGCATGGTGATTTAAGCATTCCAAATCAAACCCGGAAGAGAGAAACCGCCATGCACCCCAATGATCTGGACGCCATCTTCAATGCCCGGGCATTGGCAGAAATGCTGCCTGAGGAGCGCAGTGACAGCTTTTTTGAGGCCCTGCTGGGCGACGCCGGTGAGGGCGCCTATACCATCGCCCTCACCTTCCAGGGCCAAACCCGCCATCATCTTCAATTCCACCTTGAACTCCGTCGACGGCCGCAAAAGTGTCTGGTCTGCAACCTGACTTACGGATTACCGGCCGTGTTTCGCCGCCATCCTGTCATTGACCTCAAGGGCTTAGTGGCGGATATGGACAGCCGGCTGGCCGGCCAGGCCCAAATCAAGGGCTGGGATCTGGGTTCCACCGAGGAGGTTTCCGCGGACCTGCACCGCATCCCCCTGATTATCCATGTCACACCCGCATCCTGAAGGGACCACGGCCATGTTTAATAGAATCAAAGATGCCCGGGAGCGACTGCAGGGCCAGGCCCACCTTACACCTGTAGCCGCTTCCCGCACCCTCAATTCCCGGCTGGGTAACGAAGTGTTTTTCAAATGCGAGAACTTGCAGCGCATGGGGGCCTTCAAGTTCCGCGGTGCCTATAACGCCATGTGCCAGCTCAGCCCCCGGGAGCGCCAAAGGGGCATACTGACCTTCTCGTCGGGAAATCATGCCCAGGCCGTGGCCCTGGTGGGCCGTCTGCTGGGCATCTCCGCCACGGTGGTGATGCCGGAAAACGCACCGGAGGTGAAACGCAGGGCAGCCGCCGGTTACGGTGCCGAGATCATCACCTATGATCCTGGAAAAACCGCACGGGAAGATCTGGCGGAGCAGCTCAAACAAGATCGGGGCCTGGTATTGATCCCACCCTTTGACCATCCCCATATCATTGCCGGTCAGGGTACGGCGGCCCTGGAGCTGATGGAGCAGGTTCCTGATATTGACACCCTGCTGGTACCCTGCGGGGGCGGCGGGCTGCTCAGCGGCTGTGCCGTGGCCGCCAAGGGTATCAATCCCCGCTGCCGGGTCGTGGGCATCGAGCCTGAAACAGCCGACGATGGGGTACGCTCTTTTTACAGCGGCCAGCTCCAGCGGGTGGAAAACCCCAATACCATCGCCGACGGCACCCGGACCCCTTCCCTGGGCAAGCTCACCTTTCCGTTGATCCAGGAACATGTGGATGCCATGGAAACCGTCAGCGAAGCAGACATTGCCCGGGCCGTACGGTTTCTATTCTATCGCTTAAAGCTGGTTGTGGAACCGTCGGGAGCCCTGGGCCTGGCCCGGCTGCTCTCCGCACCGGCCACACCCGGACACCGTATCGGCGTAATTCTAAGCGGGGGCAATATTGACGCCGCCACCTTGACCGTTATTTTACAGGAGCAAATTTAGGCAGAATTTCCAATACATCTTCGCATGGTTTAGTTTTAGGCTAAAGATTCTCGGAAAAAAGCCGAAATAACCTTCAGATCCACCCATTGCAAGGTATCGCTGGTATTACTTGTTCAATCTACAGGCCTCATCATTGAGATCCGGGGAGACCCGCGGAAATGAACGCCTTTCGCAGTGGAAACGCACAAAAAACTCCACACGCAACGACGCAAATGACAGTAGAGACGGACAGGCTAAAAGCGGAATTCGAGGTTCTCCAGGATGACTTGGAGAGCAGCTTGGCCCGCAATAATGCCATGGTCCTGGAGGTTGAGCTGCTGAAACTGGAATTGAACCAGATATTCAATGGTTCCGCCGACGGCATGTGGGTGATCGACACCGAATACCGCATTCAGCGCATCAATCGAGCCCTGGCAGGGATGCTCAATATGGCCGAAAAGGAGATATTGGGCCGGAAATGCTACGATTTGCTGGAATGCAGCTCCCGGGGGTGCGAAACCTGTCCCATGAGCCATATGCGTCGCGGCACGCCCCGTTTCGAAGAGGATGCCCGCCTTACCATCCCCGGAGGAGGTTCCCTGCCGGTGATCCGCACGGCCACGCCCTTCCTCGGTATCGACGGGGGCTTGGTGGGTATTCTGGTCAGTTTCAAGGACATCACCGCCCGCTACAATGCGCGCCGGGAATTGGAACACCTCAATCAAAAGCTGCAACGCCTGGCCACCATCGACGGCCTCACCCAGGTGGCCAACCGGCGCCAATTCGACCAGCAACTGGACATGGAGTGGCGGCGGATGCGGCGCCACAAGGAACCGCTGTCACTGGTGCTCTGCGATATTGATTTTTTCAAACGCTATAACGACACTTTGGGACACCAACAGGGGGACACCTGCCTGATCGAGGTGGCCCGCAGCCTCAACAAGGGTATTCGCCGTCCTTCGGACCTCCTGGCCCGCTACGGTGGCGAAGAATTCGCCGCCATTCTGCCCAATACGCCCGGCCGGGGCGCCCTGATTGTAGCCGGGAATATGCAGAGCCAGATCCGCTTGCTGAAAACGCCGCATCCGGATTCACCCATTGCCGGCCGGGTCACCCTCAGCATGGGTGTGGCCGACTGCTTTCCGGCGAATGGCGATACCCCCGGGGAATTGATCGCCCAGGCCGACCAGGCACTGTATCAGGCCAAATCATTGGGCCGCAATCAGGTATTCTGGGCAGACCGGACTTCAAACTAGTGGTTGAGCGGAAACCTCTGTTTCCCTCCCCCTTGACGGGGGAGGGCCAGGGTTAATGATTTCAGGCATTTATTTCCCCCTCCCGCAACCCCTCTAAGCCAGGGGAGGGGGATTTTCGGTCGGACACTAACTAGTGTCCATCCAGACGCTTGGATGTGATTGGCACCCGCGCCTTCCGTTTCAATGGCCGTAATTCTATGGTAAAGCGCCAAACAATCCGAAGGCTATTCTGGCCATCGGCAACGCCCAGGGGAGCAGCCTGCCATGCAGCAGACCAACGACCGACCCCGACCGTCACAGGTTTTTGAGCAGACTTACCGGGATTACCTGTCCCGGATCGAGGCCCTGGATTTCAGCAGCCTGGCCCTGCGGCTGGGCGGCCTGGAAATAACCGGCGGCCTGGAAATTCCTTTTTTCGGTGATCCCCACCGGATTACCCGGGATGACATCCTTGACCCGGAAGGGGAGCGGCCCGATTTCAGTGTCCGCCTGATCCTGCTGAAATATATTCTGCTCTGTCCCCGGGAAGTGCCCCGCACCGGCCAATGGTCCCCCTACCACGCTTTCAAGGACAGCGGCCCCTTGACCGTTTTTTTTCCCAATACCGTCGAGGCACCCCTGGCCCAACGCTTCAGCGGCCGATTAGAAGATTTCGACCAGGCCAGCTGCAAGCTAGAGGGCCGCACACCCCGCACGCCCCTACCCTACGATCGCTGTTACCGGTTCACACCCCTGCCCCGCGTCCCGCTTCTTACGGCACTCAATGACCAGGACAGCGATTTCCCGGCCCAGTGCACCATCTTTTTCAGGGAAACCACCGACCAGTTCCTGGATTGTGAATGCCTGGCCATATTGGGGGGCCTGCTCTCTCGCCGGCTGATTGCGGCTGTGGATTTCCGTCGGGGTGTTCCCTCAGCGGCTGGGGGCGGGGGAAGCGCCTAGGATCCCCCGAATCCGCCTGGCCAGGGCTTCGGCGATCATAGGGGCGTTGCCCCCGGCGCGGTTATTGACGATCAATGCCGCGGTATAGGCCTGGTCAAGGGCCGCTTTAACGAGATCGGCGGTGTGGTCCAGCATGGTCTCATCCAACATCCCGGGAACCAGTTGATTGAATGGCTGGGCTTTGTGATAGGAATCGGCATAGCGCATCCCCCGGGGGGTGATCAGGCGCACCACCACTTGCCGGGCCTTGCTGTGGAACTGCTCCTCGCCTTTGAGAAACTGGGTCATAAGATCCGGCAGCCAGGTCCAATGGGAATAGACCTGGCCCACACCGCAGCGGGCGAGGACTTCAAACAGGGGCGGGGCCAGGTAGGGCGCGGTGCGCAACTCCAGATGGTAGCGCGGGTCCGGGGGCACGCGGCTGAAAAACTTCTCCAGGTTCAGGGCCAGTTGCCGGGAGGGCTGCCGCCGCGCTTTGATTACATAGCCCTGTTCGAAAACGAATCCCCAGAGATGATCCCCGCAGATTTCCACGGCCGGTGCGTAAAAATTCTCGGCGAATAGATCCGCATCCAGGTAGGCATCATTGGGCAGGGGCGCTTTCCCGCGAAACAGCTCCGGCGCCATGACGCTTTGGGGAACCTTGAGGAGCAGGCGGTCCTCAGGCTCCAGGTGGCCCAGGTACGCCTCAAGGGTGCGATGGGTGCGCGTGGGCTGACCTTTAGCGTCCAACAGCGCCTGATAAAAAGTGAAATCAACCTCCAGGATCCTGAAATGCCGGAAATAATCCCGGACGCTTTTTACCGGCAAAACCTGCTCGTTAAAAGTTCGCCCGCCAACGGTTTTGGAGCGCAGCTGCAGTTGGGCGGCATACTTCTCCCGGGGATAGATCTGTCCCAGCCAGCCCCCGTAACGGTCACTGGCGGTTCCGCAGTAAAGATCCGGATGTAAATCACGGAAGCGAAAGCGCGGGGTGTCGGCAAGGTCCTCTGGGGACTCGTCCCGGGAATCGCCCCGGCCATGGGTTTCAAGCTTGCCCTGGGAAGCTGCCGGTTCCCCGGCCGGAGCAAAATCAGTGGGCGGGGCGGCCGTTTTATCGGCGAAAGCGGCGCCCTGCTTGGCCAAATCATCCGCCCGTTCATTCCAGGTATCCCCGCTGTGGGCCTTCACCTTGCACCAGCTTAAGGCCACGCCGCAATTGCGGATAAAATCGCGGTAGGCCTGGGTGGCCGGCAGTTTGGCCCGCCAGCGCCCGGTGGGCCAGGCCGCGATGCCCTGGTAATCGTAATATACGGCGATGGCATCCACCCCCTGCGCCAGGCACCAGCGAACCACCTCCATCACCGCCGTCAACTCACCCCCCACCTGGCGCATGCCGGCCATTTCCCGGGAGACCCGTCCGCTGGTTTCCCAGACCACCTTGCCGGATTTTAGGATCACGGCGCCGTAGCCGATACGGCCCTGCATGTAGGAGCCGTCCACATAGGCCGCATAGGCGGATGGCCCGGCAGCCTCTGAGTCCGGAGTCTTAATAAGGGCTTTTTGCCTGGACCGGCCTGTACCGGTGCCCATCGGCGGCTGTCCCAGGTCCCCGTCCCAGTGGGCGGTGATCCGGGGCCAGATTTCCGCATCCGTGAGTTCATGGCCCCCCAGGCGAAAGCGCTTTTTCTTGGGACTGTAATAGAGATTGAGCGCACCTGAGACCGCGATGTCAATTTTGATACTGTAGGTGCTAAGGGAATTGTCTTGCAGTTTGGCGGCCACCCCGGCCCGATCCAGGGCCTGGATCAATTGCCGGGCCCGCTGGGTCAGCAGCCGGCCGTAGGGGGAACTCGGTTCACTCATGGCTTGTGTCGGAGTCTATCTGGATGAGATTATTGAGAATCAGGCCGTAAAACGATGGGGCAGCACCCTGGAAGCGCCACCCCAGATGGTTGAGGCAGCGCCCGCACGCGGCGATGCGCCAGGCATACCCGCTGAACCAGCTGAATTCAGTGACCGCCGGCCCCTCGCTGCGGCATCCCGGAGCACTTCGGAAACAACCAATCTCAAACAGGTATCCGTGGGGATTGGCAAAGGTGTGGCGATGGGCTCCGGATTGGGCAACACGTTCCCCGGCAGAGGTGATCACCTGCAGGCAAAACCGGCAGCAGATGGCGTCGCCGGGTTCCCGGTCCACGGTTGCGGTCTGGCTGTCGGGCCGTACACCACCGGCCGGGCCCGGGGGAGGGCTATCCCGGTTTTGACGCAGCCCGACCGCGGTTGACATCTTCCCTGTCCGCCTATTCGATGGCCGTATGCACGCGGCGGTTCAGGGACCAGACCTGTTCGCCGGCCCCGGTAACCGCCGGTCGCTCTTCACCGAAACTGACCGTAAGCATGCGATCTTCGGTAATGCCCAGATCCTTGAGAAAGGCCATGGTCCGCTGCGCCCGCCGATCACCCAGGGCCAGGTTATAAGCTCCAGTACCGCGTTCATCGGTATGGCCCTCGATAATGAAGGCGATGTTGGGATTGGCCTTGAGCCAGCGGGCCTTGCGCTTCAAATTCATCTGGGCATCGGCGCTTAATACGGAGCTGTCGTAAGCGAAATAGATGTCGTCATTGACAAAGCGCTCCCGGTCCATGGGCCGGCCGTCAGCGGTGTCCACGGCCACGGAGCTGTCATCTCCGGCACCCGGTAAGCCGGCGCCGTCCGCCGGTCCGCTCCCGATTTCACCACCGTCGGCAAGAGCCGTGGACTCAGGCTCACAATCCAACACCAGGTCCAGGCTCTGGGGATAGGCGTTTCGGCTGAACACCTTGCGAATTTCTTCACAGCCGGTTTTGCCAATGAAAAGGTAATGGTCGCGGCCGTCTTTGGGCATGGCCACGGCCGTGGGCGTATTGGATTGGGTCTTGCCGTCAAAAACCACATCCGCCCCGGTAGGATCGGTGGTAATTTTGAGGGTATGATATTTGGTGCCGCAGCCCGTGGTCAACATCAGGAGCGCAGCCGCCAGCAATCCAATGCTGAAAAGCGTTGTGTTGATTTTCACTCGTAGGACTCCTTTAAGGTTTGAATCACATCCCCGTAAACCAGGTAGCCGTTTTCCTTGCCCTTTTTGACCCGGTAGATCACACAGTTGATCATCAGGTCACCGGAGGCTTTGTTCACCGCATCCTCCACGGCATAGGTGATGGCGTTCTGATCCACCTCCTTGGATTCGGTAAGATAAATCCCTTCGACGCCCCGGGCCTTGATCTTGCGATGGGTCTGGCCCAGGTTGTGGAGTTCCACATTGCGGGTGGAAATCACGGTAAACTGGCCGATGCGGTGCTTCTCCATATTACTGGCGCAGCCGGTTAAAACCAATGCCAGCAGCACCGCCAGCCCGATCACTCCCTTTTTTACTGTCATACAAACTCCTTAATCCTGACCTTGAATTTTAATCCGCAAATAACAATCCCCCCCTACAGATAGCACACCTGTTGGCTGGACACCACCCCATATTGTGTTTCCGCTCTCCACCCACGCGCCGCTCACATGATCCGTTTATCATAACCGGGTCTTCGTTTTAGACGCATTTATCCGCAAACCGTACCTGCGGCCCAGACCGTGAATGGCGCCCGGATTCAGGCGGCCCTTGAGGTAGAGCGTTCTTAGATCCTCCCGGTCAAGCAAATCCAGGATATAGGTCAGATGGCCGGAATAACCGGATTCATCCAGAGCCTGCAGACGGCTCACGGTTTCACGGGCCAGGGCCACCGCCTGCCGGCTGACCACCGGACCCTGCCCTCCGCAACGTTCGAGGGAATAGAGCTGCCGGCAACTGAAGGGCCGGATGGCGTAAATCCGGCACTTGCCTTTGCGGTTGAGGAAGGGGCAGACGGCCGCCTCGCCCTGCAGCTTGCGCTTCCGGTTACGGGTAACGGCTTTCATCAGATCCCGGCGCAGCTTTTTCGGCCGCTTTAGCATCCAATGATAAATTACCAGGCCCTCCAGGGTGGTCACATCCAGGGGCCCGTAGTGGGTACAACAGAAATCACACCCTTCACTACAGACAGCCTGGGCCTTAAAGGGTGCCGCGGCGGTTACATACTCCGTGTAAATCTGATTAAGTACTGCCAGGGGATCCCCGGTACGATCCATTTCCGCACTCCATGAATTTTGGGCTTCAGGATGGTCGCAGCCGGGCAATTATGGCATAATGAACCTATCTATGGCAAAGGCTTACCCATGAAATCCACATCCCCGACCTTCTGGGTGGTTATGATGTTCTGCATCACTGCTACCGGGTGTAACTTTTTAGTCAACCTCATGGCGTTCTTTCCCGACCGCTCCCCGGCCATCCCCGTTGAGCAGCTGCCACCGGGAACCCGGGAGGTCACAATGCCCACACCGGACAATGAGCGCCTGCAGGCCTACCTCATCACCCGCTCCGCAAGCCCGCGCCTCCTGATCTATTTCCACGGCAACGCCGGCAACATCGGCCACCGCCTGCCGGATTTGCAGATGCTGGCGGACATGGGGCTCAACGTATTGGGCGTGGGTTACCGCGGATACGGCCAGAGCAGCGGCCGGCCCAGCGAGGCGGGCATCTACACGGACGGCCAGGCGGCCCTGGCCTATGCCGAAAAGGAACTGGGCTTTGCGCCCCGCCGGATAATCCTGCTGGGCCGCTCCATCGGCAGCACCGTGGCCGTGGAGATCGCCCAGAATCGGGATTTAGCCGGGGTAATCCTGGCCACCCCCATGACCAGCGGCCGCGCCGTGGCCCGCAGCAGCGGGTTCGGCCCCCTGGCCCGCCTGGCCGGCCGAGCCTTTGACAATCTGTCTAAAATCCAGCGGGTTACCGCGCCGTTGCTCATTGTCCACGGCACGGCAGACGAGGTGATCCCCTTTGACCAGGGTCGGGAACTGCACGCCGCCGCCAATCCGCCCAAACAGTTCGCGGCCATCCCGGGCGCCGGCCACAACAACATCAGCCTGGCGGCGGACGGGGCCTACTGGCAGGCCATTCGGCAATTTATCGCCACCCTGTCCGGGAGTTGATCCCGTCCGCAGCTACCGCCGGACCTTGATGAAATCCAAATAGGCTGTGGTGCCCTCACCGGTGTCGTCGGCGTCCCCCATAACCGCCAGGGAAGCCTCGGATCGAAGGTCTTCTCCAAATGCCTGGCGATCATCTTCCCCTGATTTATTGCGGTAGTTACCCCGGGCATAGAGACTGGCCATCTTCCAACGCCAGCGAAGGATGGGATCGGCCGTATGTTTCTCAACCCCGGGAATGGTCAACGCTTCCCATTGGCCGAGACTGTTGAATTCCTCCCGAAACAGCACGCCATTCTCGGCATTGGTGTCAATACTCCATTACATAATCACCACCACGAGCCATTAAAAAACACCCGTAGGGTCAAACCTCGTGTTTGCCTTTCAGATTAATAACGCAGCCCGGGCGAACACAAGGTTCGCCCCTACGAATAAGAATGCCGTGGACGTGGTTGGGCATGACAACCAATGTGTCTATTTCAATTCCAGGATAATTACGTGGCAATTCATGCCAAACTGCCCGGATCATATGTCCGGCTTCATTCAAATGCATTCCATTTTGGATAATTTCCCCAAACATGCATTTTCGGTTTTGAGTACAGATAGTTATGTAATAAGCACCGGCCTTTGAATAATCATAGTGTCTCAAACGGATCGAGCGACGTGAGGTAACCAATCTAAAACCCAGTTCAATTTTTTTGTAAATCCAGTTCCCCGGCCCGCAAACAGGCCTGGAGATGCTCGGTGCCGTCGGTGCCCGGGACGGGCACAAGTTCCGGAACCTGTTCCCGGCAGCGGGGCTTGGCATATGGGCAGCGGGGATGGAAGTGACAGCCGGACGGCGGGTTAAGGGGGGAAGGCACGTCACCCTGGAGAATGACCCGCTCCCGGTCGGCCAGGGGGTCCGGCTCGGGAATGGCGGAGATCAGTGCGTGGCTGTATGGGTGCCGGGGCTGCTCATAGAGCCGCCGGGCCGTGGTGAGTTCGACTATTCTGCCCAGGTACATGACGGCGATGGTGTCGGAGATATGCTTCACCACAGCCAGGTTGTGGGCGATGAACAGGTAGGCCAGCCCCAGTTGGGCCTGCAGTTCCAGCAGCAGGTTGAGGATCTGGGACTGGATGGAGACGTCCAGGGCGCTCACCGGCTCATCGCAGATGATCAGTTTGGGTGCAAGGGCGATGGCCCGGGCAATGCCGATGCGCTGGCGCTGACCGCCGCTGAATTCATGGGGGAAACGGTGGATCATGCGTGCCTGCAGCCCCACCCGGCGCAGTAGTTCCGCCACCTGGTCCCGACGCTCAGCCGGGGTGCCCAGGCGATGGATGACAAAGGGCTCCTGGAGCAGTTCGCCGATGGTCTGGCGGCTGTCCAGGCTTTCAAAGGGGTCCTGGAAAATGATCTGCAGGTCCCGCCGGATGGCGCGCAGCTCCCCGGCAGCGACCCGGCACATATCGTGCCCGTCAAACTCGATTTCTCCGGCCGTGGGCCGATAGAGGCGGGTCAGGCAGCGGCCCACGGTGGTCTTGCCGCATCCCGATTCCCCCACCAGGCCCAGGGTCTGGCCCGGCGCAATGGTGAAAGATACGCCGTCCACGGCGTAGACCTGGCCCACGGTGCGTTTAAATATGCCGCCCCGCACTGGAAAGTGCATCTTCAGGCCGTCCACGGACATCAGGGCCGGGTTCATGGGCGCACCTCCCCGGCTGCGGGTTGGCCCCGGTGCAGAAAACAGCTCGCCCAATGCTCCCGGCCCACCCGGTACATGGGCGGGGGGCTGTCGCGGCAAATCTCCATGACCCGCGGGCAGCGGTTCTGAAAGCGGCAGCCGCCGGGCATCTCCAGCAGGCTGGGCACGATGCCTTCGATGGTGGGCAGCCTGCTCTTGGGGGTGGTGGCCAGCCGCGGGATGGAGGCCAGCAACCCCTGGGTGTAGGGATGACGGGGTTGGGTATAGATCGTTTTGATCGGGGCGCGCTCCGCCACCTGGCCGGCATACATCACCAATACCTCATCCGCCATTTCGGCGATCACCCCCAGGTCGTGGGTGATGAAGATGATGGCCATGCCGGTCTCCTGCTGCAGGCTGCGCATCAAGTCCAGGATCTGGGCCTGGATGGTGACGTCCAGGGCCGTGGTGGGTTCATCGGCAATCAACAGATCGGGCTGGCCGGCCAGGGCCGCGGCGATCATCACCCGCTGGCGCATACCGCCTGAAATTTGGTGGGGATACTCCTTTAAACGGGCCTCCGGGGCCGGGATGCCGACTTTGCGCAGCAGGTTAATGCACTCTGTCTCAACAGCCCCCGGGTCCATTTCCGGAAAATGGAGTTCGAACACTTCCCCCAGTTGGGTGCCCAGGCGCTGGACCGGATTGAGGGCGGTCATGGGTTCCTGGAATATCATGGCGATGCGCTTGCCGCGGATATGGTGCATCTCCTCCGCCGGCAGCCCCGCCAGGTCCCGGCCGTTGAACAGAATGCGGCCGGCTTCGATGGTGCCGGCGGGCCTGGGCAACAGCCGCATGATGGAAAGGGCGGTGACGCTCTTGCCGCAGCCCGATTCGCCCACAATGCCCAGGGTACGGCTTTTGGGAACCGTAAAGCTGATGCCCTCCACCGCGCGGATACGGCCGGCTTCGGTGTCAAAGGCCGTGGTGAGGTTTTCGATGGTCAGTAACGCGTCCGATGCCATGAAAAAGAAACTCGCGGTAACGGGATTTAAATTGCATCGGTACCATAGCCTGCCGATGCGCTGTTCCGGGTGCGGTCAGCCAGAAGCCGGTCAGATAGCCTTAAAGGTTTCGTCCACAATGGTCACCGCGTCAAAGGGCGTTTTCTTCTTCATGGCCTTTTTGGTCTCCTCATGGAGCTGTTTGT
>Ga0180435_10004960_pt1 | contig 13016 bp, 9 predicted proteins | sample SS_ome_3_FD_132467 | JGI IMG/M metagenome (GOLD analysis project Ga0180435, IMG submission 132467) | Hypersaline lake sediment archaeal communities from the Salton Sea, California, USA - SS_3_S_1 metaG | ecosystem: Environmental > Aquatic > Non-marine Saline and Alkaline > Hypersaline > Sediment... | reverse complement strand
TCGAACCTCGGAAGCTCGCTCAGGCTCGGCACCTTCTGCCACGAGAACGGACACATGCTGATGGGGTGGCCAGACCTGTACGACTACGACGGCGACTCCAGGGGCGTGGGGCAGTTCTGCGTCATGTGTTCCGTCGGTCCCGGGACGAACCCGATCGAGCCTTGCGCGTACATGAAATACACGGCCGGCTGGGGCGACGTCTCGTATCCCTCGGGCTACGAGAACGGCCTGTCGGTTCCCAGCACGGGGAACGTCATATACAAGTTCGACCACCCGACCGATTCCAACGAGTACTATCTCATCGAGAACCGTCAGCAGAGCGGGCGCGACGCTGCCATACCCGACCACGGGCTTGCGATATGGCACTGCGACGAGAACGGCGACAACAGCGATCAGCAGCAGACACCCGAGCTACACTATGAGGTCACGCTGGTCCAGGCCGACGGGGACTGGGACCTGGAGAATAACAGGAACTACGGTGACAACACCGACCTCTACGCGGCGACGGCCTTTACCGAGTGCAGTCCTCTCACCGATCCCGACACGGGCTGGTGGGACGGCTCCGACTCCGACTTCTACTTCATGAACATTAGCCCGTCGGGCGCGACGATGACGTTCGACTTCGCGCACGGCCCGCCCTTCTACCCGGCCTTCACGGCCCCGGTCTATGCCTGCGAAACGGGCTGTTCGACGACGGCCACGTACGCGGTCACGATGTACAACCCGGGCAGCCAGTCGGGCGTCGCCGAGGTGGACGTCGCGCACGAATGCATGCCTGAGGGAGTCGACCCGTCGGACTGGGTCGTGAGCTACCGCGAAGTGGGCGGGTCCTGGCTTACCAGCCCGACGATGTTCGGCCTCGGGCCGGGCGACGACGTGAGCCTCGAGGTCAGGGTCGAGGACACCATGGGAACGGTTCCTGGGATGGACGTCAGCTGCCTCACGGCGACCTGTACGTCCGATCCGGACGTCTCCAATGCCATATCGTTCGCGACGTTCTTCGATGCTCCATCGATACTGATCGTGGACGACGACAATGGCGCCGCGAACGAGACCTATCTGGAGACGGCTCTCGCCGACACCGGGTATGCGGGGCACGTGTACGACGTCGAGGGCAGGGGGCGCCCGACGCTCGAGCAGCTCTCCTCGTACTGGGCGGTCTTCTGGACGACGGCTCAGGGATTGGCCACCTACATCACGTCCACCGATGAGCAGAACATGATGGATTACCTGGACGCGGGCGGGAATCTCTTCCTGACGAGTTCGGGCTATCTCTCGAGCCGCGCCGCGGCCAACACGTTCACGTCCGACTACCTGCACATCGACAGCTGGACCGCGGACGAAGGCGGCTTCTCCGTAGTCGGCGCTACAGGCGACGAGATCAGCGGCGGGATGTCACTCATGTTGGTCGGCGGCCCGATATCGTGCAACTACGCCGACTCCATCACCCCGACGAGCCCGGCGTCCACCATCTTCGCCGTGCAGGGCGACCCGAGAGGGCTCAAGGTCTCGGAGGACGGGCACAAGTTGGTGTTCCTGTCGTTCGCCTTTGAGAACGTGAAGACGACGAACCCCGCGCCCGACAACCAGAAGACGCTCGTGGCCAGAACGATCGAGTGGTTCCAGGGCGGGACGGGTGTCGACGAGACCGACGGAGCGATCGCGGGCAGGCTCTCGATCGCGCAGAATTACCCGAACCCGTTCAACCCTACGACCAGCATCACGTTCGCGCTGCCGAGGCCCGTCGACAGGGCGACTCTCCGCATCTACAACGTGAACGGCCGGGTCGTGAGGACGCTCGTCGACGGCCCGCTGGAGGCCGGCCGCGGCTCGGTCGTGTGGGACGGTACGAGCGATTCCGGCCGCGTCCTCGGTTCCGGCGTCTACTTCGCAAGCCTTGAGGCGGAGGGCGAGAGCGTCCAGAGGAAGATGACACTTCTGAAGTAACGCCCGGCGGCCGGTGTGCAGCAGCATCGGGCACACGAGCCAATCTCCACGAGCATAGGTGAGACTCTCTGTGAACACCCCGCGCGGCGGCGCGGGGTGTTCTGTCTTTGGGCGGCCCCTCATGTCACTGAAAAACCGCTTGACAAAGCGCGACAGATGTCGCACAATGTGTGTGACATTTGTCGCGGGTATGCCGACCCACCGACTGAGCGCGGAGAGGCACGCGAGAGGCGCCCGGAGTGTGGCCGCGGCGGGAGGCCGGCCGGCCCGGAGCGCACGATGAGGGGAGAGGCGATGACTGCGCTGCCCAGCCTTTCGAGGTTCGAGCTTCAGTGTCTACGCAGGCTCTGGGACCGGAGAGAGGCTACCGTCAGGGAGATACACGACGCTCTGTCAGACCCCCCGAGCTACTCCACGGTGAGGAAGATCGTGGAGCGGCTGGAAGAGAAGGGCGCCGTCGAGAGGGTCCGCAAGGACGGCAGGGCCTGGGTCTATCGCTCAACGGTGGCCCCATCGGCGATGCTTCGGAAGGAGATCAGGAAGTTCCTCGACGTCGCGTTCGATGGCGCGGCGGCTCCGCTCGTAGCGCAGCTGGCGCGGATGGAAGAGCTGACCGTCGAGGACCTCCGCGAGATCGAGCGCGTGCTCGGCGAGGGGGAGGAGAAGGAGTGAACGCGGCCATCGAGTTCCTGGACGCCTATTGGCTTGCCGTCGCCTCGCATCTGGGGCAGTCGACGATCGTCGTACTGGCGGTGCTCGCTCTCTCCCGCGGCATGCGTCGGGCACCCGCGCGTGTCCTCAACGCGATGTGGTGGGTCGCGCTGCTTCGATTCGTCGTTCCGTTCTCTCTACTGGCGCCGGCCGTGCGCCGTGTGCTCGCCGGGCTCCTCGTGAGGGCGGGCGAAGCCGGCCCGGTCCTCGCGGGTACCGGCGCCGTGCTCGAGCGCGCGATCCCGATGCTCGACCCGGTCCGCGCGGTCGTCGAGCCGGGCACGGCCTCGCTGGGGGCTGCTGGACTGGCGCTCGCCGCCGTCTGGGTGGCGGGCGGCTTGTGGCTCGGGCTCTCGTGGGCGCGGTCGGCTTCGAGCGGGGCTCCGGCCCGCATGATCTCGCCTGACCAGCTGCCCGCTGAGCTGCGCTGCAGGCTGGACCGCGTGCTTATCGACACCGGCATCGACCGGCGCGTGGTCCTCCTGACGGGCGAGCGTGTCATGCCATACGTGACCGGGTCTCTCAGGAGGCGCATAATCGTCCCACGAAGCCTACTTTGGAATCTCGGTCCCCAGGAGCTCAAGGCGGTGCTTCTGCACGAGGACGCCCACCGTCGGAGGTTCGAACCTCTACAGGCCGCCGTGCAGCGGCTGGCCGCCGTCATGTTCTATTTCTTTCCGCCGTTCTGGGCCGTGCTCGCGCGGCTACGCGAGACGAGCGAGCTGGCCTGCGACGAGCATGTCATACGCAGAGGCGTCCCCGCCGCTGTCTATGCGCGCGCGCTGGCGAGGACGGTCAGCATGAATCTGGTGCCCGTTCCGGCGGCTCCCGGGCTTGCTCGGGGGGCGTCGACTCTGACTCGTCGCAGACTGGAGCGTCTGCGCAACGAAGGAGGGTTCACAATGAGGAAGGTGTACTGGGTGCCTCTGGGCTTGGCGGTCTTGGCCGCCGTGGCGACGGCCGTGTCGTCCGCGGTACCTTTGGCCTTCGCTGACGAGACCACGCTCAACGTGGAGGCCGAGGTGACGACCGACGAGGAAGGTGAGAAGGTCGTAGAGGTAACGATCGAGGGCGATGAGGACGACGCCCAGGAGGAAAGGACCTATACCCTCACGCTGGTCGACAGCACCGATCCGGTCTATCCCAAGGACGCGCGGAAGGACGGCGCCGGGGGTCGCGTCATGCTGCAGCTCACAATAGACCCCGACGGTGTGGTCACCGAAGTCGTCCCCGTGGAGGAGGTCGAGGAGTATCCTTCGTTCACGGAGGCCGCCACCGAGGCCGCATCGCAGTGGACGTTCGAGGTGGGCGGCGATATCGACGACGACCAGGTCATAGAGGTCATCGTTCCTGTCGAGTTCAAGATCGACGGCCAGAAGACGATGGAGCTCAAGGTGACCGTCCCGGACGTCGAGAAGCCATCGGAAACCCAGGAAGAGGAACAGTCGGAGGAGTGATCGCAGCGAAACAGGTGCAGTGCGCCCCGGGGAGGACCGCGAGAGTCCTCTCCGGGGCGCACTCTTTGTGCTATGCTTGCAGCGTTTGTCCCGAGTCGGCCGCCCCCGGTCGACACCGTTACCAAAGGAAGAGCGGCGGCGGGAGGGCCGGACACTGGCCAACTGGTACACCACAGAGGGCGTATACAACGCGCTGCCGATACCGCTGCAGAACGCCTGCGTCACGTGGCGCGGCTGGCGCATCTATCGCGAGCGATTCGGGCGCGAGCACGGGGCGCTCACGTCGCTCCTCGAGCGCTCGGAGCATCTGTCGAGAGAGGAGCAGAGGGACTACCAGGAGCGCAGGCTCCAGGCTCTCATCATGCACGCGTACGAGAACGTGCCGTACTACCGAGACGTGATGGACGAAAGAGGGCTTAAGCCATCCGACGTCTCCACGATAGACGACCTTCAGAAGCTGCCGGTCCTCACGAAGGCTGACGTCCGCGCGGCGGGCGAAAGGCTGGTCTCGAGGACGGTCGACCCCGGGAAGCTCCGGGTTGCGTGGACGTCGGCGACAACGGAGACGCCGCTGCCGGTCAGGTGGGACCGCGCGGTCACGCTCGTCAACCACGCCAGTTACATGCGGGTCCGGAGGTGGGCCGGCGTGCCCTTCGGACGCCGGTACGCCACGATGCAGGGCACGCCTGTCGTGCCGATCGCGCAGAAGAAGCCCCCGTTCTGGCGCTACAACGCTGTCTGGAACCAGGTGCTCTTCTCTCAGCTTCATCTGAGCGACGAGAACCTCCATCACTACGTGAGGAAGATGCGCGACGCGGGCGTCGAGGACCTCGAGACGTACGCCTCCGGGGCTTACGTCATGGCGCGGTATCTCGAGGACCACGACGAATACCTTCCCCTCACGGCGGTCATCACGACCGGTGAGCCGCTGCTCCCGGATGAGAGGGCGTTGATGGAGGAGCGGTTCAGGTGTCCCGTTTTCGACGCATACGGGCAGGCGGAGCGCGTGATCTTCTCGTGTGAGTGCGAGAAGCACGAGGGCCACCACGTGTTCCCGGAGTACGGCATCACTGAGTTCGTCGACGGCGACGGGGAGCGGGTGCGTGCCGGTGAGTGCGGACTGATGCTCGGCACCGGGCTTCACAACTTCGCGATGCCGCTAATCCGCTACGCGTGCGGAGACGTGGCGGCCTCGTCGGACGCCGTGTGCTCGTGCGGGCGGACGCTCCCGATGCTCTCCGGACTCACGAGCAGGGCGGGCGACATCCTCGTGACTCCCGACGGCAGAATGGTCCCGCCGATCATGGTCACGTGGATCGTGAAGTTCCTGGAAGGCGTCCGCAACTGGCAGGTCGTTCAGGAGACTCCGACCGAGCTGCGCGTCCTCGTCGTGAGAGATGAACCGGTGACGCCGGAGGAGTTCGACGGGCTCTCCGGCTACCTGAAGCGGAGGCTGGGTCCCGAGGTTCGAGTAGAGATAGAGCACGTCGACGAGATACCGCGTGTCGGGCGCGGGAAGTCCCGCCACGTCGTCTCGCGTGTTCCGCTGGTGTGGGGCGTGCCGAACCGCTCGGCCGTCGAGGCCGAGCACGAGCGATGAACCCACTTACTGAGCTTCACGTTACCGCCGTTCGGTATCGGAACGCCGCGCTGGCGCCGGGTGACGGCCGGGGGCTGGATGCGATGGCCGACTCCGGCGTCTACGCGGACGCCTCTGTTCCGTTCTCTGTCCATGAACCGAGGTTGCCGAAGCGCCGCGGGACCCGGGACGAGCTGGGTGGCGTGATCGAGCTCTGCGCACGCATTGCGGACGATGTCTCTACGGCGCTGGCCTCAGGTGTGTCGGTTCTTGTCACCGGCGGGAACTGCGCCCACGCGCCTGGAGTGCTCGGCGGACTGCAGACGGCGCTCGGTCCGTCGGAACGGGCCGGCGTCGTGTGGCTGGATGCCCACGGCGACTGCAACACGCCTGCCACTAGCCTCTCGGGCAGTCTGGGAGGCATGCCCGTGGCCGTCGTTCTGGGGCTTGCGCACCCGTCGTGGCTGTCCGGCGCTCGAGCGACCGCGCTGAAGCCGGAGGACCTCATTCTGGCTGGGTGCAGGGACGTGGAGGCCGGGGAGCTGCTCATCATGCGGGAGGCCGGTGTGTCCGACCTTCCCGTTGACGATTTCGACGCGTTCGGTGGAGCGGTGGCGGCGATGGCCTCGAGGTGCGACGCCATATATCTGCACGTCGACATCGACGTGCTCGACGCCGGGCTAGTGCCGGACCACCGCTCGCGCGTCGCTGGAGGGCCGTGCGTGGGGACCACACTCGCCGCCATCGAGGCCGTAATGAGGACGGGGAAGGTCGCTGTCTTCGCCGTCGTGTCAACGTCGGCGGATGAGAGTGACGGTCGCCATTCCGGGACACGCGCAGCCGGCGGCGTGAGCACGGTTTCCTCTGCCATCGAGCTCATATCAGGTGGGCTCCGGTCCTGGCGCGCTCACGGCGCGCCGAGCGTCGGAGGAGGCGCACGATGAGGAGGCGGGGCGCCAGGATGATCGCGGTGGCCGCGGCCGCCCTCGTGGTGCTCGGCCTGTCGTCGCGCATTCACACCGCCTACGTATCGGCCCTCGTGCTGGCCGAGTCGGCAACGCCAGAGGACGACGGTCCGATATCGCGACTGATGCCCGACCCGGTCCTCGAGCGCGTGACGTTCGACGCGCCGGCGAGGACGGTTCGCGCGGACGTGTACCGCCCGGTGGGAGAGGAGCGCCGCCCCGGCATCGTGCTGAGCCACGGCGTGGCCGCCCGCGGCAAGGACGACCCGAGGCTCGTCAACTTTGCCGACGCGCTGGCGCGCGCGGGCTACATCGCCCTCGTCCCCGACTTCACCAACATGAGAGAGTTCCGCGTAAGACCGTCGGACGTCGATGAACTGGTCGCCTCGTACGAGTACCTGGAGGCGCGGCCGGACGTCGACCCCGGCAGGGTAGGCCTGTTCGGGTTCAGCTACGCGGGCGGGCTGTCCGTGCTGGCGGCGGCCGACCCGCGCATAGCGGCCCGCGTCCGCTTCTGCTTTCTGCTCGGCGGCTACTGCGACCTCGAGAACGTGCTCATCTACATGACGACCGGCATGTACAGCGTGAACGGCGAGTGGACCTACCTCGAGCCCCGTAACTCAGGGCGGTGGGCCTTTCTCCTGAACAGCTCCGACCTGATCGACGACGACGACGACCGCGTTCGTCTCGAGCAGCTGGCCCGCCGGAAGCTGGACGACCCAGACGCGGATGTGCGGGACATCGTAGCGTCGCTCGGCGGCGAGGGTGCGCTCGTCTACTCGCTCATGGTCAACGACGACCCGCAACGCGCGCGCCGGATGATCGAGTCCCTGAACCCGCGTATTCGCCGGTACCTCCGGGACCTCTCGCTCTCCGGACGGCTCGACGGACTTCGGGCCAGGCTGATAGTCGGGCACGGCAGGGACGACGACCTGATCCCATACACGGAGAGCCGGCTTCTGGCCGAGACGGTCCCCGCCTCCGTTCCCGTGCATCTTGAGATCCTGGACTCGTTCCACCACGTCGACCTGGAACTGGGAGCGGGGGAGGGTCTCAGGGGGCTGGCGGCCTCGCTCGGCGAGGTGTTCAAGCTCTACTCGATCACGTACGATCTCATTGCCCAGGGGCTCATCTAGCTCTCTCCAGGGCCCTCGGCGCTGCGGGTCAGCCATCGACCTGGCGGTAATGGTGTAAAGTGTGTGGGGGATGAAGGAGCGGGCTCTGGGTCGGTGTGTGTCGGACGGGACAACGTGGGCCCTGGCGCAACACATGCCGGAGATGAGATAGCGGGCCCTGCCAGAGGCGGGGCCCGCTCGTCATCCACCGGCGCTCGTTCTGCCTTGTGACCTATCTCAGGAGCACGAGCTTGGCCGAGGCCGAGCCATGCTCGGTCGAGACGCGCGCGAAGTAGACGCCCGCGGCCGCCTCTCGGCCGGTGGCGTCGCGGCCGTCCCACTCCACCGTGCTCCTGCCCGGAGCGAACTCGCCGTCGGCCAGCGCGCGAACGAGCCTGCCCGCCGCGTCGTAGACTGAGACAGTAGCGCGCGCCCGCGACGGGAGGTCGAACGCCACCGTGGTAGCCGGGGCGAACGGATTGGGATAGGCGCCGGCCAGCCTGAGCGAGCCGATCTGCGCCGCGTCGTCGCCCGCGTGGTTGGCGTCCTCCGGAACGTCCGTCTGGGCGCCGGGGGCGAGGACCAGGAGACCCATGCTCGGAAGCTGCAGGACGACCGACTGTGCGTATCCGTCGTATGCGACCGCCTCCGACGCAAGCGTACCCGCGTTCTCCATCCCGTTGCCGCCGTACTCGGCGGCCTGGCTATTGAGTAGCTCGTGCCATTCGCCCGCCTGAGGTAGCCCAAGGCGGTAGCTCGTGTAGTCTGTGTTGCCGAAGTTGGCCACGACGACGATAACGTCCCCCGAGCCGCTCCAGCGCTGCCAGGCCATCACGTTGCCGCTCTCGTTCAGGTGGAAGACCTCTATTCCCGAGTCAGCGCGTAGCGCGGGGTGCAGCCTTCGCAGTGAGATGAGGTCCCTGTAGTACTCGAAGACCTCAGAGTACGTTGTCTTCTTCGACCAGTCTATCCTGTTGCCCGAGTCCGTTCCGAAGTCGGTGTCCTCGAGCCACTCCGTGCCCATCAGCATCGCGGGTATGCCGGGGGCCGTCATTACTACGCCCTGCGCGAGCTTCGTGCGTCCCTTGGCGTACTGGTCGTCGTGGGGCGAGGTAGTATCGATCGACTTGACCATCCGCTGGCCGCCGCTGGACGGCCACGCCTCATCGTGAAGCTCGACGTAGTTCGTCACATATCCGTACTCCAGGTATTCCCCGTCGCCGTAGACGACGTCCTGTATCTTCCACATCTCAGGATCGCCCGTGGCAGCGTCGAAGATCTCCTCACGGAGCCGGTCGGTGAACGCGTCGAAGTACTGCGAGTCGAACCCCGCTCCGCCCAGGCTGGTCGGCCGCGTGACCCAGCTGTTGTCGGGCAGCTGCTCGGCGATCGCGATCTTGTCGATCCACCTGCGGTCCATCTCGTCGTTCATGCGCTGCATCAGGCTCCAGCCGGAGGCCTCCTGTGGCGGGATGTTCATGTACCCTGTGGCGTCCATTCTGAAGCCGTCGACCTTGAACTCCTCGAGCCAGTAGAGGGCGCTGTCGGCGAAGTAGTCGCGCACCGGATCGTTGTCGAAGTCACACTGGCTGCCCCACGGCGTCTCGACGGCGGGGTCGTCGAAGTAGATCTGCGTGCCGTCGTACTCCCAGAGGTAGTTGTCGCTGTACGACGTGTGGTTCCACACGATGTCCAGCAGTACGGCGATACCGTGCGCGTGCAGGGTGTCGATCATCTCTCTGAGCTCGTCGGGCGAGCCGTAGGCCCACTCTGGCGCCCATGCGGAGACCGGGTTGTAGCCTGCCGAGTAGTCCCACGGGAACTCGGTCACGGGGTTCAGCATGACCGCATTGACGCCGAGCTCCGCGAGGTGTCCGACTCTGGCCGCCACCTCCGGGTAGCCCGCCGGGAACGGCGCCGAGCCGTAGGGGTCGTTCCTGCCCGCGAAAGTGCCGACGTGCAGCTGGTAGATGACCATCTCCTCGAAGTCCGGCGTGTCGAAGTCCTCGACCTGCCACTGGTAGCGGAAGCGGTCCTCTATGTGCGTGTTGTAGTTGTCGCCGGAGTTGAGCGACCTGGCGCGGGCGTCAGGCTTCCAGGTGCTGCCGGAGAAGTAGTACTTGTACATCTGACGGTCGGACGCCTCCGGAACGTAGGCCGCGAAGTAGTCACCGTCCTTCGCCATGGGATCGGACGTCCCCCAGCCGTTGAACTGGCCTCGGACGTGCGCCGACGAGGCGCCCGGAGCCCAGACGCGGAAGACGGCGCCTCCGCCTGGGACGAGCGTGGAGCCGAGCGGAGCGTGCTCGAGCGTATCGTAGTCGACGACGAACCCGCCGTCCGTCGGAGGGCCGTCGGTGACACCCGCGACGCTCAGGTAGTCCGTGTCCGCGCCGTCGGTCAGCTCTATGTGGTAGGAGAGAGTGGTCGACTCGGTAGCCGGTACCGATGCCGACCAGACATGGTACGGCCCGCGTGCGGCTGTCTTGACGGCTCCGATCCAGGCGACGGTGCCGTCGTCGACATGTACGCGGGCCGATGTGATATCGTTCCGGTACGTCTGGAACAGGACATCGAAGGCCTCGCCCTCAACGGGGCAGAGGGGCCGTCTGTCCTGCCACCAGACGTGAGATACCCCGTCCCACTCGACATTGTCGTCCGGCGCGGCGGTCCATACCGATGTTGCGAGAAGTGTGATAATGACGGCCGCGGCACCCGCGAGCCTCAGTGAACGCATCGAAAGCCTCCCTCCGGCTCAGCGGGAGCGGACTCCTGCTCTATCTTGACGTACTCAAACATTATAGCGAACCTAGCTTCCTCAATCAAGGGAGCTTCCCGTTGGCTGTCTCTTGTTGTGATGCCACGAGGAGAGGCCGGGTGCCGCCAAAGACGTGCAAGATGCCCACCGGCGGGCTAGTTGAGGAGCACCAGGCGGGCTGTGCACGAGGAGCCGCCCGGGCGGTCCATTCGTGCGAAGTAGACCGACGATGGGAGCCTGCGTCCGCGGTCGTCACGGCCGTCCCAGACGACCTCGGTGGCGCCCTCGTGGACGATCAACCGGCAGACCAGTCGCCCGGCGACGTCGTACACGCTCACCGTCGCATCGCGCCCGGGGGGCGGGGCCAGCGCCAGCCTCGTCTGTCCGGAGAAGGGATTGGGGCTGCAGCGAAGGACACGTCGGACGCCGTCGGCCTCGTCGTCGCAGTTCTCTTCCGATTCGTCCGGGACACCAGTGGGCGGGTCGAGGAGCGCGAAGTGGACCTGCGTCGACGTCTGCGTCGCCCCGCGAGGCCATGCGAGCGCGATGACGCCGCTCGACAGCCTGACCGGGTGTGGCTGCGTGTCCCATCCGGAGTAGGGGAGCCAGCTCTCCTCGGAGCTCCAGGAGACGCCGTCGGGAGAGACGCGTGAGTAGAGATCGTAAGGGTCGCCACCGGTCGATGTCGCGTAGTAGAGCGCGTGCTGTCCGTCCGCCAGCTCGATGGGGAAAGAGTCGTGAGAGTTCTGTGTGTAGGTCACGCGATTCTCTGCGCTCCAGTTGACCAGGTCTGTCGACGTCTTGGTGAAGACGTCTATCTGGTAGTACCAGATGCCGGTCTTGCGCTGGTAGCTGACGACGTACGTTCCGTCCGAGTGGCGCGCCACGCGGTTGATGGAGCCCGTGCTGACCTGGGTCCTGGCGTCGTCCCACGCCACGCCGTCGGTCGAGTGCGAAACGTAGCCCCCGTCCGAGAGCACGTCGTAGCTCATCGTCAGGGAGCCGTCGCTCTCGCTGATGACGGTCGGGTTGACGAGGTCTTCGTCCGTCCAGCCGAGGTCGACGATCCCGCGTGGCGTCCAGTAGACGCCGTCGGGCGAGTCGGCCATGTGTATCCTGTATCCGCCCGTCTCGTCGGACAGGTAGTAGACCTGGTACGTTCCGTCCTGGAGCCGGATGAGCGCCGCGTGACGCTCGTTCCCCGTGCCGGCGACGACCGCGGTCGGGGTCGACCAGACGGCGCCGTCGTCCGAGAACGTGACCATTATGTCGCCGTTCTCGAAGCTCGAGTCGAGGCGTTCGTACGCGATCGCCAAGGACCCGTCGGGCAGCTCCAGCATGGACGGCATATAGTTGAGATAGGAATCGTCGGTCACCTGGACGATCTCGTATGCGTGCGAGCAGGCCGCAGGCCAGATGAGGAGGGCGGCCGCGCAGGAGACTGCGACGAGGCCGGGCCGGAGCGCGGTCGCGCCCACGGCGGCTGGGACGTTCGGTCGGCGGGGCAGAGCTCTGTGGAGCATCGTGTCCTCCGGAACAGGCGAAAGCTGGGTCTCTCTGACAGCGCACCAGTCCATTGTACCATGCACCAGCGCCCCTTGACTCCCCGAGTCTCGTACTGATACCATCGTGCGGTTGCTGGGGGACCATCACCGGGAGGGTAACTTGGTCTTTCGGAAGCGCAAGCCGGACCGCAAGGAGGACGAGAAGGAGCCCAAGACCGGCATAGTGCTGGTCAAAGACGGCGTGCAGAGAGAGGTCTCCTTTGAGGAACTGGCTCTCTCGAACACGCTCTCTCTGGAAGCGCTGGTGCGCGTGCTGACGCGAGCCGGCAACATCGACGCCAAGGAGCTGCTGGAGGAGATGGAGAAGGTCAAGTCCGAGCGGTTCCGCGACCGATCGGAGCTTCCGGACGCAGACCTAGACACGGCACACTAGGAGGCATTGCTGATGCTGTTTCTGACTTTGATATTCCCCGATGTCGCGCACGCAATGGGAACCGCCGGCGCGGGTGGTGAGGGCGGTATGGGGAACTCGTCCTTCTTCTTCATGCTCATCGCGATCTTCGCGATCTTCTACTTCCTAATGATCAGACCCGAGTCCAAGCGCCGCAAGGAGCGCCAGCAGATGATCGACGCGCTGAAGCGCCACGACAGGATCGTGACGTTCGGCGGGCTGCACGCGGAGATACAGGATGTTCACGACGACCGGATCGTGGCGAAGATCGCGGATGGCGTCAAGGTCGAGATCGACAAGTCTGCCGTAAGCAGGGTCATGGAGCAGCAGTAGACGATGGCAATCAGAGATGTAGTCAGGCAGGGCGACACGGCTCTGGACGGGAAAGTCCAACAGGTCGAGAAGATCGACGACGAGGTCCTGCAGCTCATTGACGATCTGATCGACACGATGAGGGACGGCCCGACACCCGGAGTTGGGCTTGCCGCGCCGCAGATAGGTGTGACGCGCGCCGTGATCGTGGCCGAG
>Ga0180435_10004958_pt1 | contig 13019 bp, 6 predicted proteins | sample SS_ome_3_FD_132467 | JGI IMG/M metagenome (GOLD analysis project Ga0180435, IMG submission 132467) | Hypersaline lake sediment archaeal communities from the Salton Sea, California, USA - SS_3_S_1 metaG | ecosystem: Environmental > Aquatic > Non-marine Saline and Alkaline > Hypersaline > Sediment... | reverse complement strand
ATTCACGAAGGTTTCTTCGCCTCTAAAGGGGTGGCCGGCATGTTCTTCCGCAATACCCGCGCTTCGGGTGTGGTGCCGCAGATATCCGCCATGATGGGTCCCTGTGCTGGCGTGGCTGTTTATTCGCCGGCGTTAACCGACATGATTATCATGGTAGAGGGCACCAGCCAGATGGCTATCACCGGACCTGGCGTTATCAAATCCGTAACCGGTGAAAATGTAACCATGGAGGAACTGGGCGGTGCCAAGGTCCACAGCGAAATAACCGGCCAGGCCCATTTGACCGCTGAAAACGATGAAGCCTGCATTGGATTGATCCGTAAGCTACTTGCTTTTTTACCCACCAATCACCTTGAAACGCCACCGACCCGACCCAATGATGATGACGCAAACCGGATTGACGACACCCTGGAGGATATCGTTCCGGCCAGTTTCCGCAAAGCCTATGATATGCGTCAGGTCATCAAACGCGTTACAGACAACGGGGATTTTTTTGAGCTGCTCCCCAGATTTGCCCGCAACATTATTATTGGTTTTGCGCGCATGGACGGCCAGACTGTAGGGATTGTGGGCAATCAACCCAAGGTACTTGCCGGCTGCCTGGATGTGGACTCCTCGGACAAGGCAGCCCGATTTATCCGTTTTTGCGATGCATTCAATATACCGCTCATCAATTTTGTGGACGTTCCAGGCTATTTCCCGGGTGTTAAACAGGAATACGCCGGCATCATCCGGCACGGAGCAAAAATGCTCTACGCCTATGCCGAAGCAACCGTTCCCAAGATCACCTTAGCCCTCCGCAAGGAGTATGGCGGTGCGGTTATGGCCATGTGCTGCGTGGGCATGGGGGTGGACATGATGCTTGCCTGGCCAGTGGCCAAGCTGGTGGTGCTGGACACCACGGCAGCCGTCAACCTGATTTTTCGCAAAGAGATAAAGGCCGCCGACAACCCGGATGAATTTCGCAATGAAATGATCCAGGCCTATGATCATAAATACTCCAACCCGTTTCACGCGGCATCCAACATGCTCGTGGATAAGGTGATCAAGCCGTCTGAAACCCGACCGGAGTTGATCCATGCCTTGAACATGCTGAAAAACAAACAACAGGAAAAGCCATTCAGAAAGCACGGGAATATCCCCTTGTAAAGAATTAAAGTGTGAACAAATACCAGTTCACACTTCAATTCTTTATGAAACGCGGCTTTGCCGCTATCACTCAATTAAATACAAAGAGGAATAAAATGGACTTCACCCTGACCAAAGAACACAATGATATTCAAAAGGCTGCCCGGGAATTTGCCGTGGGCGAATTCAAGGATGTTGCCCGGGAATGTGATCTCAAGGAGATCTTTCCGGAGAAAATCCTGGACAAAGCCCGCCAACTGGATCTTATCGGATTGTTCATTCCCGAAGAGTACGGCGGTCCGGGCCTGGGATATCTGGAGCATGCACTGGTTCTGGAGGAATTCTGGAAGATCGATCCGGGCATCGGCCAGCAGCTCTGTTCGGTATCCTTTGGCGCTGAAGAACTGATCCTTTACGGTACTGAAGAACAAAAAAAGAAATGGCTCCCTCCCCTTTTCAACGGCAAAGGCATCATGGGGTTTGCCATTACCGAGCCGGATGCCGGCAGCGACACGGCCGCTGTTGCCACGACCGCCGTAAAGGACGGCGACGACTATATCATCAACGGCAGCAAAGTGATGATCGGAAACGGCACTGTGGGAACATTTCTGCTCGTGTTCTGCCTGACCGCGCCGGATGAAAAATCCAAAACCGGCCGTCACAGCATTATCATCGTGGAAACCGATCGTGACGGATACAAGGCAGACAAAATGGAAGGCAAGATGGGTCTGCGCTGCTCGGACACGGCTGCTGTCTACTTCAACAACGTACGCGTGCCCCAGTCAAATTTGGTTGGCGAGGAAGGCAAAGGCTTTATCCAGCTCATGAATTTTTTTGACCGTTCCCGAGCCTATGTCGCTGCTCACGGTCTGGGCCTTGCCCAGGGGGCCCTTGACCAGGCACTCCGGCACGTCAAAGGCAGGAAGCAGTTCGGCCGTCCGCTGGCCGCTTTCCAGGCCACCCAGTTCAAAATCGCCGAAATGGCCACAAAAATAGAAACTGCCAGGAACATGGTATATAAGGCAGCCTGGCTGCTGGACAACAATATGTCCGACACCAAACTCACCGCCATGGCCAAACTATACGCCTGCCACGTGGCTGTGGAAGTTGTGGACGAGGCCCTGCAACTGCACGGCGGGTATGGGTATTTCGACGACTATGACATTGAACGATTCTACCGGGCCGCCAAAGTTCTCGAAATCTATGAAGGCACCAAGGAAGTGGAAAAAATTATCATCGCCAGGGAACTGTTGGGAAAGTTCTAATCAATGCATTCAATATCGTGGTCTATAGTGCTTGATACTTTTTCATAAAAATCGGTATGCCTTTAATCACCAATCCTTGACCCAACTGTCAATTTCCGCGAAGGCGGTAGATGTCACCTTAAAAAGCATAGCAGATGTGGCCGATAAGATGTCCTTATTAAGACGAGATTATCCCCGCATTGCAGCGGGGATGATTTACCGTTATACATCTCTATCTAATAACCGCAGGTGCTATTGATATTGCTCCAAAATTTTGGATCTGTTTCAACCATCCATTGGGTGCAAATGATATTGCCCGGGTCAAACTGGTAAGTATCACACCGATACGGCTCCATCTCTGCCCATGTATCAAACACGCCAATTAACTCTACGCTACCGTCCGTCCAGATATCAGGATACGTCGCGCAGGGACATATCGGAATTGACGTGCGCGACCTGTTTCCTTCCGCGTCTTCATACCAACACGCCTTATCGGTAAATTCATCGAACTTATTGGCATCGATCATATATTGGTTGAGTTCTCTCGGGTAAATATGCCGATAAAAAATATCGTACCCGATTCGCTTTTGCGCATAACCACCCCATCTTTTTCGGTATCCAGTGCCCGAGCGTTTAAAAACATGGTACTGCCTGTATTCTGGAACGGCATCTTTTCCGTCACAGTCCTGGTCGATTCCATCGCTTTCGATCTCCACAGCACCGGGATGGATGGTGTCGTCAATGTCATTGCAATCATCATTGGGCTCGGCACAGGATGTTTTCGAGTAATGGCCGTCAAGGTCAAAATCAAAAGACAAGCCTTCGTCGGCAAGGCCGTCACAATTGTTGTCCTGGTCGTCACAAATCTCGGCGTTACCCGGAAAATTCTGATCATCGGCATCGTCACAGTCCCTGCCGTTCCATTTCTTTCCATTCACGCCATCGCCGTCTTCGTCCTTGTGGGATCGGCACTTGGGGATGTCGGCCAGATCTATGAGATCTCCTTGTTCCAGCACCGTGCCGATCTGGTCGATCATGGATTCAAAGTCAACGGGCATGGAATTACATACGGAAATGGGGTTTTCGTCGGGCCCCAGATGGCCGCTAAAGCTGGTCTCTTCGTTTGTGGCCCGAATCGCACTGACTGATACCGGTGCTACGCCACTGCCGGCCAGGAGTTCGGTTCTAACGGGCTCACCAGACGGTCGACCGCAAAGTTCCTTGGCTCTCTTCCGTAACAATTCGCTGCGGTCCTTAAGAAGCGCGCCGCGCACGCGTTCACGCATGGTGCCTAATTGAGCAGGGTCCAGCACATCATTAGCAATGGCGAGGTTCCGGGCAAAGCCGGGTTCCAACCCTTTTGCCAGGGCAGTTGCCAGGGCATCCACGGCAGGATCGCTATCCACTCGTTTCAGCTCTTCCAGCGCATTGACCAACTGCACCGGGGAAAATACAGCCGTATCCTGGGCAAAGGCCTCTTCGAGATCCTGGAGGGTCGCACGGGCCTCATCCAACTTGTTCTGTAATCTAAGTGCCGCATCCTGAGCGCTTCCTAACCCTGGGATGGATTTTTGAATTCGTGCGATCTGCAATCGCAAGTCTTCCCCAACCGTCCCCCCGATGAGCTGGCCGAGGATGCCCAGGTCCTCGAATTGTTTGGCAAGCTTCTCCTGTATGCTGCCAGGGTCGAGAACCCCGTCAACCACTTTCTGCATATCTGCTATGGTCTTGTCGATGTTAGCAGTTTCGCGTATCTTTGTCAGAACACGGGTACCCAAACCCGAGGTTTTTAGGGCTGATATGATCTCTCCTCGCACGCTGCGGATAAAGCGCGAGCGGGCTGCTTTTTTTTCTGCTTCGGACAACAAATTCGCGATTTCTTGTTCTGCTTTCAGCCTGGCGATTATCTTTCTAAGGGTGGCAGCGTTGTCCTGCCGTCCCACGGTTGTCAGTTTGCAGTTGCCGGCCAGCTCTATTGCCTTTTCTTCCAACTTAGCTATATAGTCGCCGTAGTCCCGCTGCAGTCGGTGGGCTGTGCGATAGACCCGGTTCCGGCGGCTGTGAGATCGGAAAATACGAAAAAATCCCACCACCAGCTTCGCCTGCGGCGGCAGCAAAGACTCCACGATGCTGGCTCTCTCATGGGTGTTCGCTTGATTGCCAGAGTCACCCACAGCCGCCACATACGGGCTTATCGAAGTATCTTGAAGACCCGCAGTAATGGTCTGCGCCCCCTCTGCGGGTTCTTCGTCATAGTCTATGTAAAGATTCTCAAGCGCTGACAAAGGGTCGGGAACGCGGGCATAGGTCTCCACGTAAACGAGCTGATTATCGGCAAAACCGAGTAGGATCTGGTCACCCATGATCATCATACCGCCGGTGATGCCGGCTTCGCCCAGGTCAAACTCCGTCAACTCCTGCCCCACCAACAACTCCAGGACATCGGCTCTATCCATGAACAAGTCGAATTCGTCGGGATCGTAAAAGCGGGGATAGATGGCCGCATCTTCAGGCCGGGGATCAATAGGGGCGACAATGCCGATGCCACCGTCCACCAGTTCCACGCGCACCCCGAGGGTTATGTAGGACCACTCCTCGGAAATGAGCAGCTGGCCCTCTACCTCGTCCACGGTTTTGGAAAAAGCATCCGGAGGTCCCAGATTGGAAACCAACGCCGGCCGCGCATCCTCAATTTCAACGGAAAGCGCCTGTTCAAGGGTGAGTTCCGCCGCCGACAGGGTAGGGTCCAGTAGATCGGTGTCATTGGAGTTGGCTGTAGCGCTATCAGATCCGCCGCCACCGCCGCCACAGCCTGCGGCCATTAGAACGAATAAGTGAGTGGTAATCAGTAGAATAATGGGAATCATGAAAGCAGTATCGACCCTGAATAACTTCATGGCAGGCTCCTTATTCAACGGTAGGTTTTCTGATAATGATCTTTAATTCTATGAAATAACGATTGTTGTGTCAATAAATAGCTTTTCTCTAACTATCCCTGTCTCATACTTTGCAGACTTCGTCCTACGGCATATAGGGCATACACCCTCGGGTTATGGCAAAATCTGCATCACTACTCTCCCCGCTTTTTAAGGTATTCGGAACATTATTGTGGCAAATGCCATAATCCACGGAAAGCACCCGCATGAAACAATTGCTATACCATCCTGAGAACTTACAAAAAGAAAACGCGTGGCCGTATGCATCTAACCACGCGTTAATCCGACGATCTAGGCTTATTTTTTACAACTCCACTAGTTTTATGCTCTCCACCAGCGGCAGGGCCTTTACAGCATCCACGATCGCATCAGGAATGGGGGTGTCCGTGGAAAGGAACACAATGTTGACTTCCCGTTCGTCGCTCACCCCCACGTTCATGCGGTCAATATTGATTCCGTGTTCCCCTAGCACGCTGGTAATGCTGCCAAAGGCACCGGGCTTGTTGAAGTTGCGGATGTAGGCAAAATACCCTTCCGGTTCCATGGACAGCTGAAAATCGTCGATTCTAACAATTTGAGCCCGCTTTTTACCGAAAATGGTACCTGAAATCTGGCTCTCCATTTCAGTTGTCACCGCCTTTAAGGTAATCAGGTTCAGATACTCATCTGAATCTGCGCTGGTGGTCTCTGACACCTTGATGCCCCGATCCTTGGCAATAACCGCAGCATTGACATAATTGACATCATCCTTCAGGGACGGCGTCAATAAGCCCTTGATGAGACTAGTGGTTACCGGCGTAAAATCGACGCCCTGGAAATCACCGGTATACTCGATAGTAATCTCCTTGAACGCCCCTTTGCTCAACTGGGCCATAAGCCCGCCAATTCGCTCGGCCAAGTGAAGATAAGGACCAATCTTGTTAAGCAATTCACCTGTGACCGACGGAACGTTAACGGCGTTTACAATGGTTCCGCTTTTCAAATAATCTATTATCTGTTTGGCCACGGACACGGCAACGTTGGTCTGGGCCTCCCGTGTGGAGGCGCCCAGATGGGGCGTACAGATGACATTCTCCTCTTCTAGAAGACTGCAGGTCCCTGGAGGTTCTGTTTCAAACACGTCCAAGGCAGCTCCGGCGACCTTGCCCGACTTCAGGGCTGCCTCAAGGTCTTTCTCATTGATGATACCACCCCGGGCACAGTTGATGATCATCACACCCTCCTTCATATGCTTGAAAGCATCTTTATTGATAAAGCCCATGGTTTCCTTCATCTTAGGCACATGGATGGTGATGTAGTCTGATTTCCGGTAGAGATCTTCCAGGCTGACGCTTTCAAAACCGGCCTTTTCAATCTGCTCAGGCGTGACCACCGGATCGTGGACAATAACCCGCATTTTCAGGCCCGAAGCCCTGTCGGCCACAATGGAGCCGATTTTTCCAAAACCGATCACGCCCAGTGTTTTATTGAACACCTCGCGGCCCTGGAGTTGCTTTTTATCCCACCGCCCGGCTTTGAGGGACGAGGTGCCGCGTGGAATGTTTCGGGTCAGGGACATCATCATGGAAATTGCGTGCTCTGCCGTCGTAATGACGTTGCCGGTGGGCGTATTCATCACCACGACACCCTGCTGGGTAGCGGTAGGGATGTCCACATTATCAAGGCCAATGCCGGCACGACCAACCACTTTCAGCTTTTGGGCTGACTGTAGAAGATCGGCAGTCACTTTAGTGGCGCTGCGTATGACCAGGGCATTATAGTCTCCAATGATTTCTTTCAATTCGTCCGGGGACAGGCCTGTTTTCACGTCAACCTCGATCCCCTCTTCTTCTTCAAACATTCTTATTCCAATTTCACCCAACTGGTCACTCACCAACACCTTCATGTTCTGCCTCCTTCAATAAATATATCTTTTAACATCATTTCCGTGCATGTATAAAATGTCTGACCCTCTCTACTGAACATTTTCGAATTTGTAAATACAAAGGCACGCAGGAACATGCAAAGAAATACTCTTTGTGCCCTTTGTGCCCTTGTGAATGAAAATCATGATCCGTGCCAATGAAATGCACGTTATTCTCTAGTTATACGCTCTTCAGCAACTCCGGCTTGGGATACTGTTCAAGAACCTTCTGAGACTCTACGATCGCCTCTTCCACCAGGGTTATGTTCTCCAACTGGCCGGAGAGATATTTGTCATAGGCTTGAAGGTCAATAAGGCCATGGCCGCTCCAGTTAAACAGGATGACCTTTTCCTTGCCCTCCTCCTTGGCTTGCTTGGCCTCGGCCACAACCTGGGCCAGGGCATGGTTTGTTTCAGGGGCGGCGATGACACCTTCCGTCCTTGCCAGCAGAACGCCGGCCTCATATGTAGACAGCTGGCTCACCGCCTTGGCTTCCATCAGACCTTCACTCACCAGCTGGCTCACCGTGGGTGCCATGCCGTGGTACCTCAGACCACCGGCATGCACAGGCGGCGGCACAAATGTATGGCCAAGGCTGTGCATGGCCAACAGCGGGGTCATACCGGCAAAATCACCGTGATCATAGGCAAACGGTGCTCTGGTCATGGTGGGGCATGCTTCCGGCTCCACCGGATATATGGCAACATCCTTGCCGTTAATCTTGTCGTGCGCATAGGGGAACGCAAGACCGGCAAAATTGCTGCCGCCACCGGCGCAGCCGATAACGATGTCCGGGTATTCCCCTATTTTATCCATCTGCTTTTTGGCCTCCAGGCCGATGATGGTCTGGTGCAGCATCACATGGTTCAAAACACTGCCCAGGGAATACCGTGTTTCTCCGGAAGTATCGGTGACCGCTGCTTCCACGGCTTCGGATATGGCGATGCCCAGGCTTCCCGGCGTATCCGGATCTTTCTCAAGTACGGCTCTGCCGGCCTGTGTCTCTGTACTGGGGCTGGCGATACATTTGGCCCCCCATGTCCCCATCATGGACTTGCGGTAAGGTTTCTGATCAAAACTAATGCGCACCATGAAGACCTTGCATTCCAGACCAAACTGCGAACAGGCAAAGGCCAGGGCGCTGCCCCATTGCCCGGCTCCCGTTTCCGTTGTGAGCCTTTTGATGCCGAACTCCTTGTTGTAGTAGGCCTGGGCAACCGCGGTATTGGGTTTATGACTGCCAGGAGGACTGACACCTTCGTATTTATAGTAGATGCGGGCGGGTGTATCCAATGCCTTTTCAAGGTTGTATGCCCTTACCAATGGTGAAGGGCGCCAGATGCTTAACACGCTCAGCACTTCTTCAGGTATGTCAATCCAGCGTTCGGTACTGACTTCCTGCTCGATCAAGTTCATCGGAAATACAGGTGCCAGCTGGTCAGGCCCAACCGGGTTCCCATCTGGTCCCAGAGGCGGATTCATTTTTATATCTGCCAGAATGTTATACCATTGGCGCGGCATTTCATCTTCAGTCAGATACACCTTTCTCGTGTTCATAAGCACCCTCCTTGGTTTTGAGTTGAAGATCTTGACTTCGGTTGGTATACAGTATACAGCTTTTAGCATAAATTGAGCGTTTGTTTTATTCGTGAGGTCTGTACCCAATCAGGTCTGCCGAACTCACCGCATCCAGGGCAGCCCGATCCTACGCTCAACATGGATTTCGCTATCGGTCCATTCTCTGTAAACCATTTTAGACCATAAATAAAGAGGTAAAATGACATGGAAAATGAAAAACAGCTCTATCAGACAGCGTTGAATCCTTTGCTTATCAAACCGGAACGGGGCTTACCCGGTGCCGTTGCCGTGATTGGAGCCGGAACCATCGGGCCGGACATTGGATACTACCTTAAAAGCGCCATGCCGGAAATATCCCTATTTCTAGTGGACATCGATGAGAAGCCGCTGCAGAAAGCTGAAAAAAGGCTTGCAGCCTATGCTCAGAAAGCCATCGACAAAAGGAAAATGAAACCGGAAAAGGCTGAAGCTGTTTTAAAAAATATTGTCTATACCCAGGATTATAGTGACATCAAGGACTGCGACCTTGTCATTGAAGCAGCCACGGAAAACATTCCTTTAAAACGGAAAATCTTTGAACAAATCGAAAGTATCGTCAAACCAGATGCCATAATCACTTCCAATACCAGTTCCATACCGGCCAACCGGCTTTTCTCCCATCTGAAGCACCCGGAACGAACCACGGTAACCCACTTTTTTGCTCCGGCGTGGCGCAGCCTGCCAGTGGAAGTCATCCGTTGGGAAGGTGCCAGCCAGGAAACCGTTGACACCCTCTTCTGGTTTTTTGCCTGCACTGGCAAGGCCCCCATTATCACCAGTGATGCCATCTGTTTTGTCCTGGACCGCATTTTCGACAACTGGTGCAATGAGGCAGCCGGGCTTCTTGACCTTGCCACGGCAAGCCAGATTGACAAGGTGGCCGAGGAGTTCGTCTTTGCCGGCCCTTTTTTCGTACTGAACATGGCCAACGGAAATCCCATTATTGTGGAAACCAACACCCTTCAAATGGAGGAAGGCGCCCACTATCAGCCGTCATCCATATTGAATTCCGTTGACCGCTGGGCAACCCATCGCCCCGGTTCCAAAATCGAAGTCCCTGACGACCTGCGGCAAAAGATCCGCGACCGGCTGCTGGGTATTCTCTTCTCCCAGAGCTTCGACATCATCGACCGGGGCATTGGCACACCCTCTGATCTTAATTTCGGCTGCCAGGTCGCGCTGGGATTTAGAAAGGGTCCCCTGGACATCATGCGGAATATCGGTGAAAAAGAGGTGAACCGCATCATGTCAGCCTTTGAAAAAGACAGGCCCGGCTTTCCTCAGCCGACCAAATCATTTTCCGACTACCAGGCGTTTCACCGCTATGTGCTCAGCGATGAGATTGACAATGCACGCGTGATCACCCTGCGGCGGCCCCAGGCCATGAATGCCCTCAACGACGAGGTTACCGAAGAAATTCTGGAGATCATGCAGAAAGACGAAAATAACCCGGATATCAAAGGATTTGTTATCACCGGTTACGGCACCCAGGCCTTTTCCGCAGGAGCGGATATCGGTAAATTCCCTGAAATGCTGGGCGACAAAACAGCATCCGTCCAATATGCCAGAGACTGTGCCAATGTCCAGGTGTACATGGACACCATGGCCAAGCCTGTGGTTGCAGCGCTTAACGGACTTGCCATGGGCGGCGGCCTTGAAGTGGCCATTCGCTGCCATAGCCTGGTTGCCGTTAAAAATGCGACCCTGCAATTTCCAGAGATTGGCCTGGGTATCCTGCCGGGTATCGGTGGATGTGTGGTCCCCTACCGCAAATGGCCTCAGGGGGGGGCGCTATTCAATGACATGATCATGCTCGGCAAGCCCATTAAAACCCAGGATGCCGCCGACATCGGTATGGTAAACCAACTGGTTGACCACCCAGTAGACCTGATCGCCACTGCCATCGCTGAAATCGACCGCCTCCGGAATGACATTCCCCGAATCTCGGAGCAGGCTGCCGAAATCCCGGAATTCGCTGTCCCGGAACAACCCATGGCAGGAAAACAGCCGTTAAGCAGGGAGGCTGTTTCAATTACCGCCGAGACGGTTATGAAGGGTGCGGCCGCAGGTTCACTCCAGGAGGCTCTGGAAATGGGTTATGACGGTTTTGGCCGTATTGCATGCTCTGAAGCAGCCAACGAAGGTATTGGTGCATTTTTAGCCAAGAGACGGCCCAACTTCACGAAGTAAAAAGGGAGTAGCTCTTTTATGAATGAGGACTTTTTATTGGGAAACGGTGCGATCGCCCTGGGTCTTTTGGAGGCCGGATGCCAGGTGGTTACCTCCTACCCCGGAACCCCCAGTTCGGAAATCCTACCCGAGGTGGTGCGTCTCAAAAAAGCGGAAAACCTCAACACCTATGTGGAATGGTCCACCAATGAAAAAGTAGCCCTGGACAATGCCTTTGCCGCCGCCATCACCGGCAAGCGAACTGCCTGCTGCATGAAGCAGGTGGGGCTCAACGTGGCGGCAGACTCTCTCATGAGCGCCGCCTATCTGGGAACCAAGGGCGGCATGGTGATCATATCCTGCGACGATCCCGGTCCTCACTCCTCGCAAACCGAGCAGGACACCCGGCTCATGGCACGCCTGGCCAAGGTTCCTGTTCTGGACCCTGCCACCCCACAGGAAGCGAGGGAGATGGCAGGAATTGCCTTTGAGATTTCAGAAAAGTTCAGCATCCCGGTAATATTGAGGCCTGCTATCCGCGTTTGTCATGCCCGGCAGGATATGCAGTGGTCTGATCTGGCAGATTACCCTGCCAAGGCTGACTTTGAAAGGGATCCCCTGCGCTGGGCTGCGACCCCCAAGTTCCGCTTTCAACTGCACAAACAACTCAACCAGAAGTTAAAGGACATTTCCCATCACTTTGACAGCCTGCAGCCATTTAACGGGCACAATCTTGTGCCAGACAACCACTATCCCCTGGGTATTATCTCCGGTGGTGTGCCCTATTCGGCCATTCAGGACATTTTATCCGATGCCGGGAGGGATGATATTCCCCTCTTAAAACTCGGTGCTCCCTATCCGCTGCCGCAGCAGTTGGCGGATGAATTCCTTGCCGTTTGCGACAAGGTTCTGGTGGTTGAAGAAACCGATACCCTGATCGAATACCTTTTAAGAGACCATACAAAAGTCCTGGGCCGTCTGTCCGCAAACGTTCCCCTGGAAGGTGAACTGGTCCCCGGACGGATCGAACAGATCATTTCCCAGGTATTGAACGATTTAAATATGCCGCCCCTGCCAGCGCAAGCAGACCGCGAAGCGGAAGACATCGTTGCCGGACTTTCCCTGCCCATTCGGCGGCCCACCTTGTGCCCGGGCTGCCCGCATCGTTCCGCTTTTTACACCATCCGAAAAACACGGCCCAAAGCCATCTTTACATCGGATATCGGCTGCTACACCCTGGGGCTCAACCTGGGGGGGGTGGACACTGTACTGGACATGGGCGCAGCCATCACCATGGCATCCGGTTTTTATCACGCCCATGCCCAGGATGAGGTTCAACAGCCCATCGTCGCCACCATGGGCGACTCGACCTTTTACCACTCGGGCACGGCCGGGCTCCTGAGCGCCGTATACAACGATGCCCGTTTTGTCCTGGTCATACTTGACAATTTGACCACGGCCATGACCGGTATGCAGCCCACGCCCGGATTGGGTATCCGGGCTGACGGCAGCCAGGGCAAGCGCATACCGCTTGAAAGGGTCATCAAGGGATGCGGCATTGAATTCTTAGAAGTACTGGACCCCTATGACATCAAAGGCATGCGCAAGGTCCTCAAGCAGGCCTTTGAATACACCAAAGACCCTGACGGGGGCATTGCCGTTGTCATCGCCCGTCATCCGTGCATCATCGCCTACCGCGACCAGGCTGTCGCCAACCGTAAACACGTCATTATCACTGACGATTGCATTGCCTGCAACCACTGCATCGAACGCTTTGAATGTCCGGCAATGTTTCATGATCCCGTGCGCGAACAGACCGAAATTGATCAGGCGCTGTGTGGGGGGTGTGGCGTTTGTCTGGATGTATGCCCCAAAGGCGCCATCGTGAATATTGCATGACATTTGATAATATTTCATCAATAAACTATATATAAAGATCAGTGGAATATGGAAAAAGTGAAACCAATCAATTTCGTTATCGGCGGACTCGGGGGCCAGGGAATCCTTTTCATGACCAAGAT
>Ga0180435_10004956_pt1 | contig 13020 bp, 12 predicted proteins | sample SS_ome_3_FD_132467 | JGI IMG/M metagenome (GOLD analysis project Ga0180435, IMG submission 132467) | Hypersaline lake sediment archaeal communities from the Salton Sea, California, USA - SS_3_S_1 metaG | ecosystem: Environmental > Aquatic > Non-marine Saline and Alkaline > Hypersaline >... | reverse complement strand
GCGCAGCTCTTCGGCGGGCACGCCGGTGAGGGCCTCGGTGGCCTCGGGCGAATGGCGTGGGTCGGAGACGAACTCGGCGTAGTCGGCGAATTCCTCCCACTCGCAGCGCTCGCGGATGAAGGCGTCGTCGGCCAGCCCCTCGGTGACGATCACATGGGCCAGCGCGGTGATGACGGCGACGTTGGTGCCGGGCTTGAGGGCGAGGTGATGGGCGGCCTCGACGTGGCTCGATTTCACGAGGTCGATCCGGCGCGGGTCGATCACGATGAGCTTAGCGCCTTGGCGCAGGCGCTTCTTCAGCCGCGAGCCGAACACCGGGTGCGCGTCCGTCGGGTTTGCGCCCATCACGATCACGACGTCTGTATGCTCGACCGAGTCGAAATCCTGCGTGCCGGCGGAGGTGCCGAAGGTCTGGCCCAGCCCGTAGCCGGTGGGCGAGTGGCAGACGCGGGCACAGGTGTCGGTGTTGTTGTTCATGAAGACCGCGCGGGCGAGCTTCTGGACGAGGAAGGTTTCCTCGTTGGTGCAGCGCGAGGAGGTGATCACGCCCACCGAGCGGCGGCCGTGATCTTCCTGGATCCCCTTGAGGCGGCTGGCGGCGAAGGCGAGCGCCTCGTCCCACGACACTTCGCGCCACGGCTGGTCGATCGTCTCGCGGATCATCGGGTTGAGGATGCGGTCGCGATGCTGGGCATAGCCCCAGGCGAAGCGGCCCTTCACGCAGGAATGGCCCCGGTTGGCCTTGCCGTGCTTCCAGGGGACCATGCGCACGAGTTGGTCGCCGTTCAGCTCGGCCTTGAAGGAGCAGCCGACGCCGCAATAGGCGCAGGTGGTCACTACCGAGCGGCTCGGCGTGCCGAGTTCGATCACCGATTTTTCCTGCAGGGTGCCGGTGGGGCAGGCCTGCACGCAGGCGCCGCAGGAGACGCAGTCGGAGGAAAGGAAGTCGTCGCCCGCCGCGCCGGGCGAGACGCGGCTGTCGAAGCCCCGGCCCTCGATGGTGAGCGCGAAGGTGCCCTGCACCTCCTCGCAGGCGCGCACGCAGCGCGAGCAGACGATGCATTTCGAGGGGTCGTAGGCGAAGTAGGGGTTCGACTCGTCCTTCGCGATGTAGCGCGGATTGGCCTCGCCGTTCTGACGCACCTCGAAGTGGTTCTCGCCGGGCACATAACGCACGTCGCGCAGGCCCACGGCGCCGGCCATGTCCTGCAGCTCGCAATCGCCGTTGGCGGCGCAGGTGAGGCAGTCGAGCGGGTGGTCGGAGATGTAGAGCTCCATTACGCCGCGGCGGATCTTCTGCACCTTCTTCGACTGGGTGCGCACGACCATGCCCTCGGTCACCGGCGTGGTGCAGGAGGAGGGCGTGCCGCGGCGGCCCTCGATCTCGACGACGCAGAGCCGGCAGGAGCCAAAGGCCTCGAGCGAATCGGTGGCGCAGAGCTTCGGGATGTCGATCCCGGCCTCGGCGGCAGCGCGCATCACGCTTGTGCCTTCGGGCACGGTGATCTCGAAGCCGTCGACGGTGAGGGTCACCGGGGCGCCGTCGCGCGCGGGGGTGCCGTAGTCGCGGTCGTCCCAAGGGATGATGAAATCTTTCATGGCTGTCTCTCCGTCATCGCCGGGCATGGCGCCGCGCGGCGCCGTGGCACGCGGTCGCGCGACCGCGTTTCCCCTGCCGGGGCCATCATTGCGCCGCCTCCCGGAGCGGGGCGAAATCGTCGGGGAAGTGGGTGAGCGCCGACATCACCGGGTAGGGGGTGAAACCGCCGAGCGCGCAGAGCGAACCGTCGCGCATGGTTTCGCAGAGGTCTTCGACCAGCGTGCGGACGTCTTCGCCCGCAATCATCCGGTCGATGGTTTCCACGCCGCGCACCGCGCCGATCCGGCACGGGGTGCACTTGCCGCAGCTTTCCACCGCGCAGAACTCGAAGGCGAAGCGCGCCATCCGGGCCATGTCGGCGCTGTCGTCGAAGACCACCACGCCGGCGTGGCCGATGAGGCCGCCCGCGCCGTCGAATTCCTCGTAGCCAAAGGGGGTGTCGAACTGGTGCGGCGCGAAATAGGCCCCGAGCGGCCCGCCGACCTGCACCGCCTTCACCGGGCGGCCCGAACGGGTGCCGCCGGCCACGTCGTTCACCAGTTCGCCGAGCGGTAGGCCGAAGGCGGTTTCGAACAGCCCTCCGAACTGAACGTTCCCGGCGATCTGGATCGGCATGGTGCCGCGCGAGCGCCCCAAGCCGAAGCTGGCGTAGTGCTCCGCACCCTTCTCGAAGATCACCGGGATGGTGGCGAGGCTGAGCACGTTGTTGACCACCGTGGGTTTGCCGAACAGCCCCCCGAGCGCGGGGAGCGGTGGCTTGGCGCGGACCAGGCCGCGCTTGCCCTCGAGCGAGTTCAGCAGCGAGGTTTCCTCGCCGCAGACATAGGCCCCGGCGCCGACGCGGATTTCCATGTCGAAGGCGTGGCCCGATCCGAGTACGCTCTGGCCGAGCACGCCGGCGGCGCGGCCAATTTCCACCGCGCGGGTCATCGTGGCGATGGCGTCGGGGTATTCCGAGCGCAGGTAGACGTAGCCCATCGTGGCGCCGACGCCGATCCCGGCGATCGCCATGCCCTCGATCAGCGAGAACGGGTCGCCCTCCATCACCATGCGGTCGGCGAAGGTGCCCGAGTCGCCCTCGTCGGCGTTGCAGACGATGTATTTCCGGTCGGCCTGCGCGCCCGCCACGGTCTGCCACTTGATGCCGGTGGGGAAGCCCGCGCCGCCGCGGCCGCGCAGCCCTGAGGCAATCACGGTTTGCACGATGGCGGCGAGGTCGGCGAGAGCCGTGCGCAGGCCGGTGAGCCCGCCGTGGGCCTCGTAGTCGTCGAGCGAGAGCGGGTCAATCACGCCGACGCGGGCGAAGGTGAGGCGGGTCTGGCGGGCGAAGAACGGGATCTCCTCGGTCGGGCCATGCCCGGGGAACTCGCCGTCGAGCAGCGCCGGCACGTCGTCCGGTGCCACCGGGCCAAAGGCATGGCGCACGCCATCCTCTTCGATCTCGACCAGCGGTTCGAGCCAGGCCATGCCACGCGAGCCGACACGCGTCAGGGCAAGGTCGATGCCGCGGGCGGCAGCCTCTTCGGTCAGCCTGTCGGCGACCTCATCGGCGCCGAGCGCACGGGCGGCGGCATCGAGCGAGACGAAGACCTTCATGCCGAGACCTCCGCGACGATCTCGTCGACGCTGCGCCCGGCAACCGGGCGGCCGTCGATCATCGCCGCCGGGCCGTTGGCGCAGAGCCCGAGGCAATAGACCGGCTCGACGGTCACCGCGCCGTTCGCGCTGGTGCCGTGCCATTGCGTGCCAAGCTTCGCCAACATGTTCTCCGCGAAAGCAGCGCCGCCGACCGCCTGGCAGGCTTCGGCGCGGCAGATCTTCACCACGTGGCGGCCCGCCGGCACAGCACGGAAATCATGGTAGAAGCTCATCACGCCATGCACCTCGGCGCGGCCGATATTCAGCGCCTCCGCGATCTGCGGCACCGCGTCTTGCGGCACGTATCCAAAGGCCGATTGCAGGCTGTGCAGGATCGGCAAGAGCGGCCCTTCTCGGTGCAATTCGGCGGAGATGATCTCGGCAATGGCCGCCTCCGTGGCGTCGATGTGTTCCATGGTACTCCCGTGTTGGCCCCGGGCTCGTGATCGCGCACCAGGCATTCGGGTTCAATATCGCAGATCCGTTAGACAATTGAAAACATCAATGATCTGCGATCTCCGCGGCCTCGTCGAGCAACGCCTGCAGGACCGGGGTGTGCGGCTCCTGGTAGGGCGCCACGAGTCCGATGGCGGGGCTTTCGCCCGGGCTGCGCACGGGGATGATTCTCAGCCCGTGCCCGGCGGCGAGGAATGTGGCGAGATCGCCCGGCAGGATCGTTACCCAGCCGCCCTGCGCGACATGGCTGGCGAGGACGACAGTGGAATTGGATTCCATCCGCGCGACCGGGCTCACCCCAGCCCGGGTGAAGGCGGTGTTGAGAATCCGACGGTTCTGCATGTCGGGGGTGAGAAGGCAGAGCCGGGTGTCGGCGAGATCGGCCCAGTCGACCTCGGCGCGCGCCGCAAGCGGGTGATCCGGGGCGCAAACCAGGGTGTAGGTCTCGCGGTAGAGGAAGGCGGTGGAGACCCGCCCAAGCGGTTCGTTGTCGAGATAGGAGAGACCGGCGTCGATCTCGAGATTGTCGAGCATGGCGAGGATGTCCTCGGAGGCGCGCGACAGGATGGTGAACTCGACATTCGGGTGGCGGGCGGAGAAACCGGCGGCCAGGCGGGAGGCCCAGGTCAAGGCTGTCGGGATCGCGCCGAGCCGCAGGTGCCCGGCCAGCCCCTCCCGCGAGAAGCGCATCTCCTCGCGCAGGCGCTTGCTGTCGCCAACGATCCGGCGCGCCCAATGCAGCGTGCGCTGACCTTCCGGGGTGAGGCCGCCGAAACGCGAGCCGCGGCGCACGAGTTGCACCCCGAGCTGGTCTTCGAGCCGCTTGATGCCGGTCGACAAGGTGGGTTGAGTGAGCCCGAGGCTCTGCGCGGCCCGGCCGAAGTGCCGTTCCCGGGCGAGCGCGATGAACATTTCGAGCTTGGTGAGCATGATTGGGATCCATGATGCTTTCGGGCGGTTGCGATGCCGGAACTCTATCATCGAAAGCCGGTAGACGCCAAAGGGCTGCGGCAGGAGACAGCGGATGAGCTCGGCTGGATTTTGCTGAAATTCGAAGGATTTCCCGTCGCCGCGGCAACGTTTTTTTGAGAACGCACTGCCAGTCTGGCCCGGCTTAGGGAACGAAGGGGTGAGATTGTGACGGCGGTATTTCGTCTGCAACACAGAGAGCGCGTGCGGCTCGACCGGAGCCAGCTCGAGGTCTTGTATCAATCACTCGGGCCGGTTGGCGCCGACAAGGTGCTGAACCACGCGCTCGAGGAACTGGCGGTGACGTTGGCGCGCGCGTCCGAACAATACCGCGCCGGCGCCTTCGAGGCGCTGCGCGCCTCCGTGCGTGCGCTGGTCGCGGTGGCACAACAGGTCGGGATGACGCTGCTGGCCCGGGTCGGGCGGGATGTCCTGGCGCTCTCAGGCGGGGCAGATGCCACCGCGCTCGCCGCCACCATGGCGCGGCTTGAACGGATCGGCGAGGGCTCGCTCGTCGCGGTGTGGGATTTGCAGGACCTGTCGATCTGATGGCGCGCGGGGCCGACCCTTGCAGCTTGGGCGCGGCGCGGTAGGGTGAGCCGCGATGGTCAACCGGGAGGTTCGCATGCTGCTCAAATTCGCCCCGCCGCAGGACGGCACGCTGCCCCTGCATCTTGTCGACAAGGCCGGGCTCGATGCGCTGCTCGAGCGCCTGGACCCGGTACAGCGGGCCTGGGTTGTGTCGTGCGGGTTCGATGCTGCGCTTGGCGCAGTGCTGATGGTGCCGGGCCATGACGGTGGACACGCCTTGGCGCTGGCGGGCTACGGTGACGCGAAGGCGCGGGCGCGGGTGCGGTTTGGGTTTGCCAAAGTGCGCGCGGCGCTGGCTGCGGGCACCTATCACCTTGTCACCACGCTAACCGGGCCGGCGCTCGACGAAGCGGCGCTGGGCTGGCTGTTGGCGGGATACCGCTTCGGCCGCTACAAGGACACGCCCGCGCCAAAGGCCGAGCTGGTCGCGCCCGCCGGAATCGACGCTGCCCGGCTGGAGGCGATTGCCGCGGGCGAGGCGCTGACCCGTGACCTGATCAATACGCCGGCCTCCGACATGGGGCCGGATGAGCTCGAGGCGGCGGCACGCGCGCTCGCGGGCGAGTTCGAGGCCCATATCGCGGTGACGACGGGGGACGACCTGCTCGCCGCCAACTACCCGATGATTCATGCCGTCGGCCGGGCCTCGCCCCGCGTGCCTCGGCTGATCGATCTCGCCTGGGGCGATTGCGGGCCGCGGCTCACGCTGGTGGGCAAGGGCGTGTGTTTCGACACCGGCGGGCTGAACCTCAAGCCCGGCGCCTCGATGGGGTTGATGAAGAAAGACATGGGCGGCGCGGCCACCGTGCTGGGGCTTGCGCGCATGATCATGTCGCTCGGGCTGCGGTTGCAGTTGCGGGTGCTGATCCCGGCAGTGGAAAATGCGGTGTCGGGCAATGCGGTCCGGCCGGGCGACGTGCTCACAAGCCGCAAGACGCTGACCGTGGAGATCAACAACACCGATGCCGAGGGGCGGCTGGTGCTGGCCGACGCGCTGGCCTATGCCGACGAGGAACGGCCCGACCTGATCGTCTCGATGGCGACGCTCACCGGCGCGGCGCGAGTGGCTGTGGGGCCGGACCTCGCACCGTTCTATGCCACCGACACCACCCTGGCAGAGGCGGTGCGGGCTGCAGCGGGCGACGTGGCCGATCCGGTGTGGGAGATGCCGTTCTGGGATCCGTATGAGCCGAATATCGAGCCCGGGATTGCCGATCTCGACAATGCCCCCGCCGGGGGGATGGCGGGTTCGATCACCGCGGCGCTGTTCCTGCGCCGGTTCGTGACGCAGAGTCCCAAATACATGCATTTCGACATCTACGGGTGGCAGCCGGAGCCGGCACCCGCCCGGCCGAAGGGCGGCGTGGGGCAGGGCGCGCGGGCGCTCCTGGCGGCGCTGCCCGGACTGCTCGGGCTATGACCGACCCGCGGCTGAGGGCGGCGAACGGCCGGGTGGCGCATGTGAGCCTGCGCGGCGTGGTCGAGGCAGATCGGTTTGTCGCGGGTGAGCGGCGGCGGGCCTGCCGGACGGTCGTTTCGATCTGTGACGGGGCAAGGCCCCCCGCGCGCCTGCGGGAACTGGTGCTGCACGAGGTGTTCACCGTGCTTGAGGACCGCGAGGGCTGGGCCTTCGGTTTCGCGGCGCGCGACGGCTATGTCGGCTATGTCCGCTCGGATGCGCTCGCGCCGGATGGATATGCCCCGACCCATGTTGTGGCGGCGCGGCACAGCTACCTCGTTGGCACACCAACCCTGAAGAACCGAGATGATATCCTGCCGGTCTCCTTCGGCACCCGCCTGTCGGTCGGTACCAGCCTGGAGGGCGGGCGCTGGGGCGAGGTCGCGGTTCTGCGGTGCCCGTCGGACGTGGACGGGCACAAGGTGGACTGGACGGACTACGTGCCGATGGCGCATCTGCGCCCGATTGACGCGCTGGAGACCGATCCGGTGGCCGTCGCCGCGCGCTTCCTCGGCACGCCCTACCATTGGGGTGGGAATTCGGGTTTCGGCATCGATTGTTCCGGGCTTGTGCAGGCCGCGCTGCTCGCGTGCGGGATCGACTGCCCGGGCGACAGCGACATGCAGATGGCATTGGGTGAGGAGGTGACCGGCGATCTGGCACGGGGCGATCTGCTGTTCTGGAACGGGCATGTGGCGATAGTTGTGGACGAGAGCCGACTGATCCACGCCAACGCGCACCACATGGCGGTGGCCTACGAGGGGATTGAGGCGGCGATCGGCCGGATCGCGGCGCAGGGCGATGGCCCCGTAATCGCGCGGCGGCGCGTCTCAGGGCAAAAATAAACCCGGCTACTCGACCGGGCGGATCAGCTTGCGCTCGAGCACGTGCAGCACCGTTTTCAGATCCTGCCCGCGCTTGAGGACCCTCCCGTCCATCCCGATCACCGAATACTGGCCCTGCCGCGCGCGCAGCTTGGGGCGTTTCTCGATTCGGTAGAGCGGGTGTTCGGCGGTGTGGCGGAACACGGCGAAAACGGCGTGGTCCTTGAGAAAGCTCATCGCGTAATCGCGCCATTCGCCGGCGGCGACCATACGGCCGTAGAGCCCGAGGATAACGGAGAGTTCGCCGCGATTGAACGCGACCTTCTCGCTTGCGGCGGGGGCCGGGAAGGGCGTGGGGGTTTGCACGTTCATCCCAAGAGGATGGGCGCAAGTGGCCGGCAAATCAACACCGGAGGTTGCGCGACACGCACCGGTGCCCGATTCCGGCCACGAAAAGGTCTCCGACATTTCGCGAACTGCCCCAAAGGGCGCCACCTTCGAGAGCCAGAAATGGGAGTGAGCGAAGAGCTCAGCCCCGGTGCCGCATGCAACAGCCCCCACCCAGTTCGCGGCACCGGGGTCTTCGCTTCCACCCCGCCAGCGTGCGGGGTTTTTCATTTCACAGGGCGAGCGTGGGCAGAACAGCGCGCAGCGTGCCGTAATGCCCAAGCCCAGGGTGGCGGATCAGCGTCGCATTGTCGCCGAGGCGCTGTGCCAGGGCTTCAGTCATTCCAGGGGGCACCCAGGTGTCGGCTGTGCCCTGATGGATTTCGACGGGCGTTTGGACCCGGTCTAGCGTGTCGGCCCAGGGACGTACATAAGCGTGCAAAGTGGCGCGGTAGTTCGGCAGGCCGGGGCCGGTCAGCGCCTCTCGATAGGCGCGGATCAGGGCTTCCGCGATCTGCGGTGTTTCGACGAGGGTGCGTTCGCTGTCGCTGGTGCCGGCAAACAGCATCTTCAGGAAGGCGCGAGGGGCGGTACGCAGGGGCAGCGACTGAAACCCCGACATCAGGGCGAACGGCAAGGCGCCGGCCCGGGCAGCCCGGAAGACGGGCGCCCCGGCCATGCCTTGCAGGAAATCGCCGAGCTCCAGCGGTGCGGCGGGGGCGATCAGAACGAGCCGGGCAACCCGGTCAGGGGCTTGTGCGGCTGCCTTGAGCGCTGTGAAGGCGCCGATTGAAAACCCGACCAATGTCACGCGGTCATGCCTGTCGAGCGCGATCTGACCGGGCGGCAAAATGTCAGGCCGCCACTCACCCGGCAGGACGGCGATATCCAGTTCCGACGGTCCGCCCGGCAGGCCGTGGGCATAGAGGCAGGGCACTGCGCACATATGTCCGGGCTATCGAAGAGTCGCGCAGGCAACAAGCGAAACACTATTGACCGACTGGTCGGTTTTATGCAGGATTTCCCGGCAGACAGGGAGGAGCCATGACCCCGGAGGAACGTGCCCGCCGGTCGGCCGATGTGATGTGGGCCGATGACCGCGCCAGCCAGGCCGCTGGCATCGCTCTCGTCGAGGTGGCGCCCGGCCGCGCGGTGATGACGATGACCCTGCGCGACGACATGGCCAACGGCCACGGCATCGCCCACGGCGGCTACATTTTCACGCTGGCCGATTCGGCCTTCGCCTTCGCCTGCAACAGCTACAATACGCTGGTGGTGGCGCAGCACAATTCGATCACGTTCCTGACGCCGGGCAAGGTGGGCGAGGTGCTGACCGCGACGGCGACCGAGGCCCACAAGGCGGGCCGCTCGGGCATCTACGACGTGATCGTCACCGGCGGCGACGGCCGGCAGGTGGCGATCTTCCGCGGCCATTCGCGCCAGATCAACGGCATGCATTTCGAGGAACCCGGCGCGTGAGCCGCCGGCCAGGGAGACGAACATGAAAGATCTCACCCCCCGCAAGGAAGAGCTGGAACACATCGAGACCGCGTCGCGCGACGAGATCGCCGCGGTGCAGCTCGAACGCATGAAGTGGTCGCTGCGCCACGCCTACGACAACGTGCCGTTCTACAAGAAGAGTTTCGACGACGCGGGGGTGCATCCTGACGATCTGCATTCGCTCGAAGACCTCGCCAAGTTCCCCTTCACCGTGAAGCAGGATCTGCGCGACAACTACCCTTTCGGCATGTTCGCCGTGCCGCGCGAGCAGGTGGCGCGCATCCATGCCTCGTCGGGCACCACCGGGCAGCCAACGGTGGTGGGCTACACCAAGAAGGATCTCGACACCTGGGGCACGGTGATCACCCGCAGCTTGCGCGCGGCGGGCCTGCGCCCCGGTGACGTTCTGCACAACGCCTATGGCTACGGCCTGTTCACCGGCGGCCTCGGTGTGCATGGCGGCGCCGAGAAGATGGGGCTGACCGTGGTGCCCGTCTCAGGCGGCATGACACAACGCCAGGTGCGCCTGATCGAGGATTTCCGCGCCAAGGGCATCACCGTGACGCCGTCCTACATGCTGTCGATCCTCGACGAGTACAAAGCGCTCGGCCTCGACCCGCGCGAGTCCCCGCTCGAGGTGGGCATCTTCGGGGCCGAGCCCTGGACCAACGCGATGCGGCTTGAGATCGAACAGGCCTTCGACATGCACGCGGTCGACATCTACGGGCTGTCGGAGGTGATGGGGCCGGGCGTGGCCAATGAATGCGTCGAGACCAAGGACGGGCTGCATATCTGGGAAGACCACTTCTACCCCGAGATCATCGATCCGAAGACCGGCGAGCCGGTGCCCGATGGCGAACCGGGGGAGCTGGTGTTTACCTCGCTCACCAAGGAGGCCTTCCCGATCATCCGCTACCGCACCCGCGACCTGACCCGGCTGCTTCCCGGCACCGCGCGCTCGATGCGGCGGATGGAGAAGATCACCGGGCGGTCGGACGATATGATCATCCTGCGCGGCGTCAACGTCTTCCCGACCCAGATCGAGGAGCAGCTCGTCACCGTCGAGGAGCTGGCGCCGCATTTCCAGATCGAGCTGGTGCGGCCCGACCGGATGGACGAGATGCACATCCACGTCGAGATGGCCGAGGGCGTGGAGGCCAACCCGGTGAAGGTGAGCCACAAGCTCAAGGCGTTGGTGAAGAGCCATGTCGGCGTGACGGTGAAGGTCAACGTGGCCGAGCCGGGCGGGGTCGAACGCTCGCAGGGCAAGGCGGTGCGCATCGTCGACAACCGGCCCAAGGGCTGAGCGATGCCGAGGGGGATCGCGCGCGACCACGACCAGAAGCGGGAGGCGATCCGCAAGGGCGCGGCGGAGTATTTCGCCCGCCACGGCTTCGACCGCGCCTCGATGACCGGCGCGGCGCGGCACTGCGGCGTGTCGAAGGCGCTGATCTACCACTACTACGATTCGAAAGAGGCGCTGCTCGACGACATCCTCACGGCGCATCTCACCAGCCTTGCCGAGACGGCCCGGGCGGTGAAACCCGAAGCCGGGCTCGGGGCGCTCGTCTGCGCCATCCTCGAGGAATACGAGGACGCCGACGCCGAACACAAGCTGCAACTCGACGCGCTCGGGGTGTTGCCGCCGGAGCAGCAGGCGCCGCTCATCGCCCTGCAACGCGAGCTTGTCGAGATGATGAGCGCGGCGTTGGTGCGCGAGGCGCCCGGCCTCGCCGGCACCGAACGGTTGCGGCCGGTTACGATGTCGGTCTTCGGCATCCTGAACTGGTTCTACATGTGGCATCGCCCCGGCAAGGGGCTGTCACGCAAGGAATACGCCCGGCTCGCGACTGACATCGTGCTGAACGGCATCAAGGCCCTCTGAGGCCTTCATCTTGGCCGAAATACTCCGGGGGTTTGGGGGTGGAACCCCCAACCCGACAAACCTGCGCGGCGAAGCCGCACGATCGGGCAGCGCCTAGCTTTCGGCGAAGCTCTCGGCGCGGTAGCGGAGCACCTGCAGCGTCGGGCTCCAGTGGTCGCGGGCGAGGCCGGCTTTCTGTTTCAGCGCGGCGAGGAAGGCGGCGGGGTCGGGCAGGCTGTCCCAGACCATCGGCAGAAAGGTGCCACGCCGGCCGAGATCGCTGAGGATCAGCCCGTCTTCGCCCGGCCGGAGCTGGGCGATGAGGTCGTCCTCGCTTGCGAAGCGCATCGGCGCGGCGGGGCCGAGCACGGCGATCTTGAGGCGCAGCCCGTCGAGGTCATCCACGGTCACCGCCGGGAACCGGGGATCGGCGTGGCCCGCGCTGATCGCGTTTGCGGCGACGTCGCGCACCAGTGGCCGGTGGGCCTTCAGCGAGCCGATGCAGCCGCGCAGCCGGCCCCGCTCGGTGAGCGTCACGAAGGCCGCGCCGTGGCTGCGCAGGCTCGGGGCGAAGCTGGATTCCTCGATTCTCGGATCGGCGCCGCGCCGGGTGCGGCTGGTGAGGGCCTCCCGCGCGGTCCCGAGCAGAGTGGCGCGGTCGTCGGTGGCGATGGCGTCGTCGTCGGCGGTGTGGAAGGCCCAGGCGCCGTAGCCGACGACGCGGGCGGTGTCGCCGCTGGCGTCGGCCGAGGTGGCCATGGCGAGGCGGGTGGCGCGCGCGCCGCGACCCGTCTCGGAGGCGAGGTAGCCCCGGATCGCCGCTGCGCCGCAGGCATGCTGCCCGGTGAGCTTTTCGCGGTCGCCGGTTTCGATCAGGCGGGCGGCGTCGGCGTCGTGGGTGAGGGCGTTTTCCTGGGTGAGGAAGTGGCTGAGATCGCTCGAGAGCACGAAGAGCGTGCGGTCGAGCGTGCGGTCGAGGAAGTCGATCGCGGCGGCGACCTGGGCGTCGTCGGCCCGGCCGATCACCAGCGGCACTACGTCGGCCTCGGGGTGCAGCGCATGGAGGAAGGGCAGTTGGGTTTCGACGCCGTGCTCGCGGTCATGCGCGGCATCCTCGACATGGGCGAGGCCCTGCGTGACGAGCGCTGCGCGGGCGGCGGCGTTGATCGGCATGTCGAAGCCAGGCAGGGCATAGGCCGCGCCGGAAGGCAAGGCGAGGCCCGCGAAGACGTGGCGGTGCGAGGGCGAGAGCACCACGGCATGGCGCACCTCGCGGCCCGCGGTGCTGCGGAAGGCGGCGCCGGCGAGCCAGCCGGAATAGACGTAGCCCGCGTGCGGCGAGATGATCGCCCGGGCGGGGGCCGCGCCCGGACGGTCGCCGGCCGCGCCGCGCGCGAGGCAGTCGGCGGCCGTCTCGGCGAGCGCGGTGGCGTCGCCGGGGTAGAACATCCCCGCAACGGCGGGGCGGCGTCTTGTTTTTTCGTCCGCAGGGCTCATGTGAGTGCCATATAACCACGATACGGGATAAGTCTACGCCAGATGGGCGAAGAATACATGACCGACCGCCACGACAACACCGCGCGCTACTGGCAGGCTGAACCCGACGGCCGGCTGCGCTGCGATCTCTGCCCGCGGTTGTGCAAGCTCAGGCCGGGCCAGCGCGGCATGTGTTTCGTGCGCAAGCGCGAGGGCCAGCGGATCGTGCTCGACACCTACGGCCGGTCGTCCGGGT
>Ga0180435_10004955_pt1 | contig 13021 bp, 7 predicted proteins | sample SS_ome_3_FD_132467 | JGI IMG/M metagenome (GOLD analysis project Ga0180435, IMG submission 132467) | Hypersaline lake sediment archaeal communities from the Salton Sea, California, USA - SS_3_S_1 metaG | ecosystem: Environmental > Aquatic > Non-marine Saline and Alkaline > Hypersaline > Sediment... | reverse complement strand
CATCAATTCACCCAGGCGCTCACGGTTCTTGCCTTCTTCCATCCACCAATCCCAAATGGGCTCGATGATCTCTTCCTTGATCTCGGTATACGGTGCTTCGGCTTTGATGAAGGGCACGATGAGGGAACCCATTTGGGCGCCGTCGAGGATGGGGGCCTTGGCGCCGGCCAGAATGGCCAGGCCGCGGTCGTCACCGATGCGCAGGGCGCGGGGCATGACGTTGATGCAGTGCATGCAGTGATTGCACTCCTTATCGTCGATCTTCAGTTGGCCGTCTTCCATCCACATACATTCCGTGGGACAGAGGTCGATGACCTCTTTCTGGATGTCGAAAGCACCCCAGTCGCGACCAGAGTGGGCTCCAGCGTTGGGGGCGATTTCGCCGCCGATATAGGCCTGCACGGCTTCCTCGTCGATTTTGATCTCATCTTTCCAGAGGCCGATGAAGGAGAGGTCAGCCCGGGCGATGGAGGCCACGCAGCAGTTGGGGCAGCCGTCGAATTTAAACTTGAACTTGTAGGGGAAGGCCGGACGGTGCAGCTCGTCCTGGTATTCCTGGGTCAGGTCGTAACACATGGCCTGGGTGTCGTAGCAGGCATACTCGCAGCGCGCCTGGCCCACACAGTCCGCCGGGGTCCGCAGGTTGGAGCCGGAGCCGCCGAGATCCTGACTATATTTATGGGTCAATTCAAAGAAAATCTCTTCCAGCTGGGGTGTGGTGGTGCCCAGGAAGATGATATCACCGGTGGACCCGTGCATGTTGGTGATGCCGGAACCGCGAAACTCCCACAGATCGCAGAGTTTTCTTAAATAGTCAGTCGTGTAAAATTTGCCGCCCGGCTGGGCGATCCGCATGGTGTGGAAATGGGCCACGCCGGAAAATTGCTCCGGTTGGTCGCAGTACCGGCCGATAACGCCGCCGCCGTAACCAAATACACCCACGATACCGCCATGTTTCCAGTGGGTCCGACCGTGCTCATAGGATAATTCCAGCACTCCCAAGAGATCCTCGACCACATCCTCGGGAATCTGATACTCGACATTGTTCTCGTTTTTGGCCCGACTCTCCGCCTCTTGCTTGAGGTCGGAAACAAAGCTCGGCCACGGTCCAGACTCTAACTGGTCCAACATGGGGGTTGCATGCTTTGTCATTCTTTTACCTCCGTTGTGTATAAAAAATTAACCTAACCTGACGACGATAAAATTGCTTTAATTTCCAGGCCTGCGGGGGTCACCTCCTCTCGCATCGATTCAATATTTCTTCTCTATTTAAAGGGCTTATGGTCCATATTCGTGTAAAGGGCTTGTATAAAATCTGCCGTCTGAATTGTCAATAAAAAACACCCTCAGGGATGCACTAGATGGCTGAAAAAACCCCACAATCTGCCCTTTGGGTACATTATCTTGTAGATAAAACCAGTTTCATATCATTATGTTGTATCCGAGACGACACGCTTTTCAGCTGCCCAAAGCACATTTAAGGTCGTGGATATGACGATCCAAGCCCTCCAGGACTACGGCCTGTTCACCCCCGCCGACAGGGTACACCCGGGCGACCAATTCCTGGTACAGGTCCCGCAAATCGCGGAGGGCCAATCCGGCCAGGTGGCTGCGCAGCCCCGGGACTAATTCACCGGGTAATCCGTAATGCGGGCATTGCCGGGCCAGCCCCGCACCAAACCCGTCCAGCACGGCGGTCAATATTGCACTGTCCAGCCAGCTCCAATCCCCGACGCCGTTGCACCGGTCCAAACGCATGCGCAAAGACATATTGAGCAAAAACAGACTGAGCCCGTCCACAACATCCCGAAGCGTGGGCGACGAAGGAAAATCGTGCAAAAGGGGCTGATACCCGCGCACGGTAATGAGTTTGACCGACGCTTCGCCGGTTGTCTTGTCCCGGCCCCAGAGGAAATCCCCGGCGGCATGGTGCCAGGGATAGACCTGCTCCGTGGTGATGGGATTATAGTAGCAGGTCAGGATGCGCGCGGCCTGGTGAAAGAGCAGCTCCATTTCAAGGGGGTCCAGAAAGCACCCTTGCCGGCCGGGATCCCAGACATGAATGCCGTCCTGGCCGGTATGCGGATTTCGGGCCAGATGAAACTCCCAGTGATTGGAAAACCACTCACCGAGAAACAGCGCCACACAGCGGTGATCATCAAGCGCCTCCTCGCCACTGCCGAAAACCCGCGGCAGATAGGGCAGTTGGAATTCCAGCTCCAGGCGCAGAAGATTTTCCACCTCCCGGGGCAGCACCTCTCTGCCCCGGGCTGAAAGTGCCAGGTTGACCACCAGATCAAGGGTGTTGGGGGGGCTGCCGACCCGGATACGGGCCGGATGGTATAATGCGCCGTGCTTCTCACAGACAATCTTTATCTGCCATGGGATTTTCCGCGGGTGGCCGGGTGCCAGGGCGGGATTGAGCATCTGCACAGCCCTGCGCAGGCCGCGATAATTGTTGCGGGCCAGAAAACGGGCAATGGCGGAGAAATATTCCCCGAGGGTCAAATGGCTTTCACCAGCCGCCGATGGCGGTCGGGCGTCGCAAACGGGGGACGGGTGGCTGGGCAGAGGGGCGTGCCACCGGGGATCCCCGGGACCCAGCGGGTATTCACGATCCGGCAGATGATAGGTAATCCCCGGTGATTCAGCCATCTAGTCAGGGCTAATCCGCCTGGGTCGCGGAATCGGATTTGGAAAGAGTCGCTTTTATCTCAGGGGCGACCTCATAGCCCAGGGCTTCCGCTTTATTGATATGTTCGGCGGCCTGCTGTAATTCACCCTTTTCAAGGTAGGCAATGGCCAGATTGTTGTGGGCCACCCCAAAATTGGGCTCCAACTCAATGGCTTTCAGGTTGGCCTCAATGCTTTTATCCAGTTCACCCTTCATCAGATAGGCATTGCCCAGGTTGGCAAATCCCTGCAAAAACCTGAAATTAAAGGCCGTGGCGCGCTTGAGTACTTTAATGGCTTCATCCAGTTCCCCCTTTTGCAGGTGGACAAAGCCCATGTTTCCATAAGCTTCCGAGAAGCCGGGCCGCGCCTTGACGGCGTGTTGATTGAAGGTCAGGCAGCCGTCCAGGTCACCCCGGGAGAGGGCGATGGCGCCCAGCTGGACATAGGCCTCGGCCAGGGAGGGGCTGCAATCAATGGCCTGGTGCAGCTCTTTCTCGGCCTCTTCATACTCCTTGAGCCCCATCAGGCCGATGGCCAGATTGTAGTGGGAAGTCCCGCAGTCGGGATTGGAAGCTACTGCGGCTCGCTGCCGGGCGATAAATTCATGCACGTCTTTGGGTTTGTCACTGGATTGCTGTTCCATGGTCGGCTCTCTTGATTCGGTATCCGTCCCTCGCCCAGACGGTCCCTTTTAATAAGATTTTAGATTTTTATAATAAAACTCGTATATATATAATATCACCATCCTAAAGTCAATACTTGTTTATATTTCTAGCCTAGGGACGGCGACTTGGTGTTTCTTCCTTGACACCCCGGGACGGATCTTTCAGAATTTTCGATGCATTCAAAGACTGTCAAGCTACCGCACTAGTGTCAAAACCATAAGAATATACCATTTCGCCCAGGCGTGAATCGCCACACCACAGACCAAAGGAAAATATAAGGGAGGCCATCATCATGGAACCAGGCTGTTACACCGCTTTAGTGACACCGTTTGACCAGAGTACCGTTCAAGAGGAGAGCCTGGAACGGCTGGCGGACTTTCAAATTCAGAACGGGATTTCCGGCATACTGGCCGTGGGCACCACCGGAGAGAGCCCGGTGCTCACCTGGAAGGAGCATTTGCAAGTAATCCAGCGGATTGCCGACCAAACCCGGGGCAAGTGCCTGAGCATCGCCGGAACCGGAAGCAATAATACCGCCGAAGCCATCGAGGGATCCCGCAAGGCAGCCGAGTTCGGGGTAGACGCCGTGCTCCTGGTGGACCCGTATTACAACGGCCCCAGTTCCCTGGAAATTCGGCGGGAGTATTACGCCCCCATTGCCCGGTCCGTGCCCGACACCCAAATTATTCCCTATGTCATCCCCGGCCGCACCGGCGCCCAATTGCTGCCTGAAGACCTGGCGCTGCTCAACCGTGAGTTCCCCAACGTTGCATCCGTAAAGGAAGCCACGGGCAATCTGGATAATATGCGTCGCACGCGAACCTGCTGCGGACCGCAATTCACCATCCTTTCCGGTGACGATGCCCTGACCCTGCCCATGCTGAACGATGCTGGAATCCAGGCCCAGGGTGTAATTTCAGTGGTTGCCAACATCGTTCCGGGGCCCATGGCGCGACTGGTGCGCCTGCATCGGGAGGGACGTACGCAAGAGGCCGAGGCCCTCAACCAGGCCCTGGAACCCCTCTTCGGCCTGGTGACGGTCACCACCCAGGAGGAGACGCCGCTGGGAACTGTCGCCTGCCGGGCCCGCAACCCCCTGGCCATCAAAACCGTAATGGCCCTGTTGGGACTGCCGGTGGGCCCCTGCCGGCCGCCTTTGGGCAGGATGTCCGTTAAGGGCCTGGAGGCCGCCATTGACATGGTGCGCACGGTACAGACCCGCAATCCGGAACTGCTGGCGCCCCTGGCGGACTATTTTGAAGTCGATATTAAGGAGCGGCTGGAAAATCCGGCATACCGCAAGGAACTGCACTACGACGCGTATTGATGCGCCCTGAGCGGCTCCCTTAAAATCGGTAAGAATTCAAACGAAAGCAGGGGCGGGTTTGAAACCCGCCCCTTACGAATGGACACTACCTATAAACCCGTCGGTTTACTGGGATTCTGCGCTATCCTGCTGCTGAAAATCCCCTTCCTTGAACAACAGGAAGTGAATCCATTCCATGGCGAACGCCAATAGGGCCAATTCATCCCCGCGGATTTTCTCAACCCGTTCCTCCGGGATGGCATAACGCTTGAGAAATGTGGATTCAAAAACGAATGCCCTGAATTTATCAATATTGTAGGCGGCCATGAAAAACATCTGTTTGGCCTTGTCGGTGAGTTTCACATTGGGGGGGAAAGAGCGTTTGCGTACCACCAGGTCCGTCCAGCCGGCATTGATCTCGTCATGGACATCCACCTCCTGGTCCTCGCGCCAACTGGCCACGGTCCAGTCCCCCTGCTCTGCGAACCCTTTGCAGTGGGGTTCATGCACAAAAAAATAAAATCCCTGGTCATCGGCACCCTCCTTGTGGCTCAGAGAGGCTACGCCCAGGGGGTAGTAGCGGCAGGTGGTGGGCCGGTCGGTGTAGACCAGACACCCCTCCTTCCTGACAAAAGGACAGGAAGATTTTTCATCATCGAGCAATTTGAGGGTAACCACAGGCAGATCGGTCTTCTCCAACAGCTGGGGCTCGGTGTAGATGGCCAAAAACTCCTCGGAGGTGAGCTGCAGACGGTTTTTCAGGCGGATAATGTCATAGGGTGTCAAAATGATGTTTATTCCGCGGCAGCACTGGGTGAAACAGGGCACACCGGGGTGACAGCGGAAAGTAAACTTGCTATCCAGACTCAAGCGGACCGGTTCGACCGAAGCCATGGCTTCCGGATCAGTGGTCCCGCCTGCGGCTTGAGGAGGGGTCTCATCTTTCATAAGGGTTCCTTTCTTGGTAACATTCTATATAATAGGCGGTGACCGCCATGGGTTATCATCAGCGGAACCATAACCGCCTCAGGACGGATGGCCTGCCAGCACCTAAAAATTTAAGGATCATTCAAAAGGGGGGCTGCCCACAGCGGAAAAGGGCCGGCCTCCCGAAAAACGTCTATTATACCCGGATAAGGTAACTCCGGCAAGGGATTACTCTTGATTCACGACCCGGGGGTACGCTAAGGTTTTTTTCGATTTATGCGCTTTCCGGTTTATCCGGTCCGAACGATAACTAAGGAGGAGACATGGACATAACCATCACCCGCACCACCCAGCCCAAACCCAAACCGGCCGATGGCGACCTCTCCTTCGGCACACTGTTCACCGACCACATGTTCCAGATGGATTACGCCCCGGATCAGGGGTGGCACAATCCGCGGATTGAACCCTACGGCCCCATCACCATGGACCCAGCCACCATGGTCCTGCACTACGGCCAGGGCGTATTTGAAGGCCTCAAAGCCTTCCGCACGGCGGATGACGAAATCCGCATGTTCCGCCCCCAGGACAACATGAAACGCCTGAACCGCTCTGCCCGGGCACTGTGCATCCCCGAGCTGGACGAAGAACTGGCCCTCACCGCGCTCAAGCAGCTCGTGGACCTGGACCGCGACTGGGTACCCCGCACCCACGGCACTTCCCTTTACATCCGGCCCACCATCATCGCCATGGATCCCTTTCTGGGGGTGCGGGCCTCCCACACCTACCGCTACTATGTGATCCTCGGCCCGGTGGGCGCCTATTATGCCGAAGGTTTCAACCCGGTCAAAATCTGGGTTTCCAAGGAGCATGTCCGCGCCGTGCGGGGCGGACTGGGTGAATCCAAAACCATGGCCAACTACGCCGCCAGCCTCTATGCCGGTGAGGCGGCGCACCGCCACGGGTACACCCAGGTGCTCTGGCTGGACGGGGTGGAACAGCGCTATGTGGAGGAGGTGGGCTCCATGAACATCTGCTTTGTCATTGACGGGGAACTGGCCACGCCGGAACTCAACGGCAGCATCCTGCCCGGCATCACCCGGGACTCGGTGCTGGCCCTGGGCCGCAAGTGGGGCCTTACGGTCAGCGAACGTAAAATCACCATCGACGAGGTGTTTGCAGCCCATGCCAAAGGCACGCTGGAGGAGGTATTCGGTACCGGCACCGCCGCCGTGGTCTCTCCGGTGGGAGAGTTGAAGTACGACGACCAGGTGATCACCATCGGCGACGGCAAGGTGGGTCCCCTGGCCCAGAAATTCTTCGACTCCATCATGGACATCCAGTATGGCCGCAGCGACGATGCCGAAGGTTGGATCGTGCCTGTCTAGTCGGTATACACCATAATATCCGGATATTGACCGGCGCTGCCCCGCCGGTCTGCCACACCCATCGGGAGCCGATATGCAACGCATCGAAAACTTCCAGCTTTTCGAGGACAAAATGGCCCGCGAGGGTCTGGATCCACAGGTTATCCGGACCTTTGCCCACTATTACCGGGAGGTGGCCGCCGGGGCCACAGGACGGATTCCCGACGAACAGCTGCAGCCCATCGGCAAAGATGAGATTCCGGATCTGGCCGATCTGGCGCCCTACCGCACAAAAGGCCGCCGGCTGCTGCCCCACGCGGTGATGGTGGTGCTCAATGGCGGGTTGGGCACCAGCATGGGACTCACCGGCCCCAAATCTCTCTTGACCGTAAAAAACCAGCGTTCATTTCTGGATATTATCCTGGGGCAAACCCGACAACGGGGCGTGACCCTGGCCCTGATGAACAGCTTTAACACCCAGGCCGCCACCCGGGAGGCCTTGGCCAGCCTTGCACCCGCTCCGCCCCCCCACCTGTTTCTGCAGAATAAATTTCCGAAAATCAACCAAAGCGACCTGACCCCCGCCGCCTGGCCGGCTAATTCCGCCCTGGAATGGAATCCTCCGGGACACGGCGATGTCTATGGCTCCCTGATGATCTCCGGCCTGCTGGAACAGTTTCTAAAGAGCGGCATCCGCTATGCCTTCATTGCCAACGCCGACAATCTGGGCGCCACTTTAGACGAGGCTTTGCTGGGTTATTTCGCCCAACAGCAGCTGCCCTTCATGATGGAGGTGGCCCGGCGCACTCCGTCGGACGTCAAAGGCGGCCACCTGGCCCGGCACCGGGAGGGGTATCTCCTGCTGCGGGAAGCGGCCCAATGCCCGGACGCGGACCTGGATAAATTCCAGGATATCCAACGCCACGCTTTTTTCAACACCAACAACATCTGGATCGATCTGGTTGCCCTGGAAACTATGGTCCGGGAAACGGGCCGCCTTGCTTTGCCCATGATCGTCAACCCCAAGACCGTCGATCCCCGGGACCCGGCCAGTCCGCCGGTTTACCAGGTGGAAACCGCCATGGGTGCGGCCATTTCCCTCTTTACCGGGGCCACAGCCGTCCAGGTCCCCCGGCTGCGTTTCCTGCCGGTGAAAAAATGCAGCGATCTTCTAGCCATCCGCTCCGACTGCTATCGTTTCGGTGAACACGGCGAACTTGTACCCAACCCCCAACGCACTCTACCGCCCCCTGTGGTTTCCCTGGATTCAGGCCACTATGATCGCATCGACCGCTTTGACGCCCGTTTCGCCCGGGGTGTGCCCAGTCTGCTGGCCTGCCGGACCCTAACCATCAAGGGCGATGTCCGCTTTGGCGGGAATATAACCATCAAGGGGTCCATCACCATCCGCAACCCAGGCAACAGCCAGGCCGAAATCCCTGACGGAACTACCATCGACGATGACCTTTTGCTGTAGTCGTTAGCCAACAACGGAAATCCAAACGCCCATGACCCAAGCGCCCGATGCCGTCCAAAGCCCCGCCCCGGGAAGCCGCCGGCTCTATTTTCGCGGCGATACCGTCGAATTCTCCCTGACCTTGCCCCAGGGACCGGACGGAGAGGCCTGGCTGCGCACCAACATAGGCCATGCTGTCATCCATCGTGGGGAAATCCGCGCCCAGGTGGAGCAGGGGATCATTCCCATGGCCCGGGATTGGACCGATATTCCCATGGTGCGGCAAGGCCCCACCACTTTCCGCATCCGCCTGCCGCTGGCTGAGGTGGGCCATTTTGAGGCCAAAACCTATTTCATGCCCACCGGTTCGGCGGAGCCCCTGTGGCCCCCCGGGGGCAATACGATCATCAATGTTTCGCCGGCCGAGGGAATCTGTGACAACCTGATCTACAACGCCTTTGTGCGCCAATTCGGGCCCAATAAAGCGGGAGGGGCCGGACCGACCCCGCAACTGGCCGACTGCATCAGCAGATTGGATCAGCTGCACTACACGGTCATTCCCCGTTCGGGCACCTTCCGGGATCTCATCGGCCAGCTCGATTTCATCATGGGTACCCTGGGCTGTCGCTTCCTGCAGCTGTTGCCCATTCACCCCACACCCACCACCTACGCCCGCATGGGCCGCTTCGGCAGTCCCTATGCCAGTCTCAGCTTCACCGCCGTGGACCCGGCCCTGGCCGAATTCGATCCCGCCGTGACGCCCATGGAGCAGTTCCTGGAACTGGCTGAGGCCATCCACGCGCGAGGCGGCCGGCTGCTTCTGGATATCGCCATCAACCACACCGGCTGGGCCGCCCGCCTGCACGAAACCCATCCGGAATGGCTGGCCCGCAAGGAGGACGGCAGCATCAAGCGGCCGGGGGCCTGGGGGGTGACCTGGGAGGATCTCACCGAGCTCGATTTCCGCCACCGGGACCTGTGGCAATTCATGGCCGATGTGTTCCTGACCTGGTGCCGGCGGGGAAGCGACGGGTTTCGCTGTGATGCCGGCTATATGATCCCGCTGCCGGCCTGGACCTATATCATCGCCAGGGTGCGGGAGCAGTACCCGGATACAATATTTCTGCTGGAGGGCCTGGGGGGCAAGATTTCCGTTACCCGCGAACTGCTCAACCAGGCCGGTTTCGACTGGGCCTATTCCGAACTGTTCCAAAACTTCGACCGCGACCAGGTAGAAGCCTATCTCCCGGGAGCCCATGCCATCAGCCGGGAGGACGGGCTCACCGTGCACTTTGCCGAGACCCACGACAACAACCGCCTGGCGGCCCGTTCAGCAGCCTGGGCCCGGATGCGGACAACCCTTTGCGCCTTGAGCGCCCCCCAGGGTGCCTTCGGCTTTGCCAATGGCGTGGAATGGCTGGCCACGGAAAAGATCGTGGTCCATGAAGCACCCTCCCTCAATTGGGGCGCCAAGGAAAATCAGGTGGCACTGATTCAACGGTTGGGGATGATCCTCAAACACCACCCGGCCTTTCATGAGGGCGTGGAACTATCCCTGATTCAGCAGGAAGCCGGAAATTATCTGGTGCTCAGGCGCCGACGGCCGGCTCCGCCATCAGGGGAACCAGTCCATGATCAGGCCCAATGGGAGGGATCGGTACTGGTGGTGGCCAACCTGGACCCGGGTCAGGGTGTCACCGCCACCTGGCCCGGGGAAGCGTTTTCCCTGCCTGCCGGAGAGGGCGTGGATCTGGTCTCCGGAGCACCCATCCACATCGCCTGCCGGCAGGGAACCTGCTCCCTGCCCCTGGAGCCGTCCCAGGTACTTTGCCTGGGCCGCCCCGATGATCTGGACCGGATTGCGGATCCCCCTTTACTGGAATCCGGAATCACCCCCCGCCTGGCCCGGCAGCGCGCCCGGGCCAAAGCCCTGGAAATCCAGCGCTGGTTTCATGGCCTCGGCGACCTCGCGGATTGGGATCCGGCCGAGGCTGCACAGCAACTCCTGGCTCAACCCGGGGAGTTTTGCCGCCAACTGAATACCCACAGCCGGGAACCCCGGGTAATAACCTGGCAATGGCCGGCTGACGTCCGCCGGGTGGTCATGCTGCCCCCGGGCCATTTCCTGCTGGTGCGGGCACCCACCCGGTTTCGGGCCCGCCTGGAAAACGACCTTGCGACCCTGGCCCAGGAAGAAGCCCTGGCGGATAACAGCGGCAATTATTTTGTCCTGTTCACCCCCCTCGCCCCCCCGCAGGAGGCCCGGGAGGCGACCCTGCGTCTTTGGTGCTATGAGGCCGGCAGTGCCCGGCAATGCAAGGGAACCGTGCTGCGCCTCCCGGACCCTGGGCACTCCCCGCAACGCCTTTCCAGCGCCTATGCCGATGGAGAAAAATTCGATATCCGTCAGTTGTTTTTAAGCACCAACGGCCGGGGCGCCATGAGCCGCGCGCGATTGCGCTGGGGCAGCCTGGCCAGCCGCTATGACGCATTGCTGGCCGCCAACCTGCACGCCGACTATCCCGTGGATCGGCATATCATGTTTACCCGCTGCCGGGCCTGGGTGCGCTACCAGGGGTACTCCTGCGCCCTGGACCAGAGCTGCCTGGCATCCTTCGAGGATCACGGCAATCGGGGCCGCTGGCGGTTTCAGGTTCCGGCCGGACAGGGCCAGGAGGTACATCTGGCCGTGGATCTGGCCATGCTGCCCGGAACCAACGCGATCCAGCTTAGCTTTCAACGCACTGCCCGGGATGGCGTGCCGGACGGCTTGGGCGACCGGCGCGAAGTGGCCCTGATCCTGCGGCCGGATATCGAGGACCGCAGCTTCCACCACCAAACCAAAGCCTTTTTAGGACCTGAAGAGCACTGGCCGGGAGCCGTTCACCCCGCAAGCGACGGCTTCAGCTTCACCCCGGCCGGGGATCGCCGGCTGGCCCTGCGCCTGAACGGCGGCACATTTACCCCGGAGCCGGAGTGGACCTACATGATCCACCACGCCGAGGACGCCCAGCGGGGATTCGACCCCCATTCGGATCTGTTCAGTCCCGGTTACTTCCGGGTGGGCCTCAAAGGGGGCCGGACTGTGGTTCTCACCGCCAGGATTGATCATGGGCAGGGGACTTTGGGAACGCCGCGGGAGGCCCCCGGTGCTTCCGGGGAATACACCGCTAAACCCGCCGGCCTGGATCTATCCCGGGCACTGAACCGCTCCATGGACGCCTTTGTGGTGCAGCGGGATGAGAGCAAGACCGTAATCGCCGGGTACCCCTGGTTCCTGGATTGGGGCCGGGACACACTGATCTTTGCCCGGGGCCTGGTAGCGGCCGGCCGGCATGCGGAGACCCTGGAACTGTTGCGCCAGTTCGGGCGCTTTGAGGAAAACGGTACCCTGCCCAACATGATCCATGGCGAAACCGCTGCCAACCGGGACACTTCCGATGCGCCCCTCTGGTATTTCACGGTGGCCGCCGATTTGCTGGATGCCTCGGGCTCCAGTGATTTCCTCGACCTGGATTGCGGGGGGCGCTCCTTGAAACAAATTCTCAGGGACCTGGCCCGGGCCATGTTAGCCGGTACCCCCAACGGCGTGCGCGTGGATCTTGACTCGGGGTTGGTCTACAGTCCGGCCCACTTCACCTGGATGGACACCAATCACCCGGCCGGAACTCCCCGGGAGGGGTATCCCGTGGAAATTCAGGCCCTCTGGCACAAGGCCCTGGGGCTGGCGGCCCGCTGTGGCGGAGAGGAACGCTGGGAAGAACTGCAAACCCGGGTGGGCCGCTCGCTCACCTCCCTGTTTTGGCGGGAGGAGGAAGGCTTTCTGGCCGACTGCCTCCACGGTCCGGCGGGATGTCCGGCAAGCCGGGCCGCAGCCGATGATCATCTGCGCGGCAACCAGCTTTTCGCCCTGACCCTGGGAGCACTGGACAACCCGGCGCTGGGCCGGCGGATTTTGGCTGCCTGCGAATCCCTGCTGGTGCCCGGGGCCATCCGCTCCCTGGCGGACCGGCCCGTGGCCCGGCCCCTGGCCGTCCACCACCAGGGCCGCCTGCTCAACGATCCCCGACACCCCTACCGGGGAGTTTACGGTGGCGATGAGGACACCTGCCGCAAACCCGCTTACCACAACGGCACGGCCTGGACCTGGCCCTTTCCGGCCTATGCCGAGGCCTGGGTGAAAATCTATGGTCCCGGGGCGCGACCCACGGCCCTGGCCTGGCTCAGTAGCGCCCTGCCGTTACTGCGCCGGGGCTGTGTCGGCCATCTGCCGGAAATAGTGGATGGCGATGCACCCCATGCCCAGCGGGGCTGCGACGCCCAGGCCTGGGGTGCCAGTGAGTTTTTACGGGTATGGCACCAGCTCACCCGGCGCTAACGGTGGCGGTGTATACGCTCCCCCACCATGGTGTCCGTTGATTTTTGCCCGCCATCTGGTAGACTTGCCCTTGGGATATGACTTTCCAGGGAGACCGTCCACTGCATTTCATCGCCCCGCCACCCCGGCCCCCAGCACGTTGCGGACAGGCTCTTTAAGGGAAACACCCATTGTACCCAGCGCACGTATTTCCCGGGGCGTATGCCCCTTGAATGGGCAGGCAGGGATTATTATGTTCTCCCGACGGTT
>Ga0180435_10004954_pt1 | contig 13021 bp, 9 predicted proteins | sample SS_ome_3_FD_132467 | JGI IMG/M metagenome (GOLD analysis project Ga0180435, IMG submission 132467) | Hypersaline lake sediment archaeal communities from the Salton Sea, California, USA - SS_3_S_1 metaG | ecosystem: Environmental > Aquatic > Non-marine Saline and Alkaline > Hypersaline > Sediment... | reverse complement strand
TGGCAAACTGAGTGTCCCAGTAAGGCAGGTCATCTGCATAGCTGTCCGCGTTATACAGAAAGCTGTTGTTCTGCGCGATCAGCTTATGCGTATTGGGGCTTGTTCGCCCCAGATACCAACCTTTAGGGGCAGCGCCGGTGATCTCCTGATGGATGCTTATGGCCTGCTGCAGATGATGGCGTTCGGTTTCTTCATCTATGAACTGGTAATCTAACCAACGATATCCGTGGCTTGCAATTTCCCAGTTGGCGGCCTGCATTGCAGCCACTGCTTCGGGGTTTCTGGCCAGTGCCATGGCCACACCAAACACCGTGACCGGCAATTGGCGTTGTGTGAACAGTCGATGTAAGCGCCAGAACCCTGCCCGGGCACCGTATTCATACAGGCTCTCCATGCTCATGTGGCGCATGTTCTGGTAGGCCTGAGCGCCTACAATCTCTGACAGAAACGCTTCTGACTCGTTATCCCCGTGCAGCAGACTGCGTTCGCCGCCTTCTTCGTAGTTGATAACAAACTGCAGGGCTATTTTCGCCTGCCCGGGCCACCTGGCATTGGGTGGTTTTTGTCCATAGCCGATAAGGTCTCTGTTATAAGGCTCTGTCATGATTTATCCGTCGGGCCTGGCTGCTCTATCGATTTCTGTGCTTGATCGGGTTGTATACCAACTCGCAATTTTACTTCGTTCCTCTTCAGTGATCTGCGTCAGGTTACCGATGGGCATGACGCGACTGACAACGGTCTGCTCGTAAATCCTCTGGTCCTGGGCCTCAATCTGGTCAGTGGTTTCCAACAGGACGCCACCGGGTGGGCTGGTGTAGGCAGGGAAGGTGGGTTGTTGCGCGTGGCACGAGACACATCGGCTGAGCATAATGCCGTGCACGTCATCCAGAGATACTGCGTTGAGCGGGACTTCGGATCGCCCGGCAGGCGCAAGAGGCACAGCGACCATGGCGATTAAAGCCAGTGCTACCGCCACTGGCGACAGTGGTGCTTTACCTTTGTGGCGCGCAACAAAATAGTAACGGATCAAAGCGCCGGCAAGCGATAAAGCAATCAGAATAAGCCAGTTGTAGGCATGTGCGTATGTCGAGGCGTAGTGATTGCTGATCATTACAAACAATACGGGCAACGTGAAATAGGTGTTGTGGACCGAGCGCTGTTTGCCTTTGATACCGTATTGGGGGTCTGGCGTTTTACCTTCATGAGCTGCGCTCACCATGCGCTTCTGCCCAGGAATAATGATAAAAAACACGTTGGCAACCATGATTGTCCCCAACACAGCGCCGTAGTGAATATAGGCGCCCCGACCGCTGAAAACCTGGCAGAGTCCCCACGCTAACAAACTGACAAACACTGTGAGAATGATTGCCAGGGCTGTGTCGTTTTTGCCCAGCGGGGATTTGCATAAGAGATCGTAAACTAGCCAGCCGCCGCCAATAAATGCAATCGCCAGACAGACGGCTACTGGTGTGCTGATGGAGAACACGGACTGATCAATCAGATAAATCTCAGCGCCGTACCAGTACATGAGTGCAAGCAGGAAAATACCTGATATCCAGGTGCTGTACGCTTCCCATTTGAACCAATGTAAGGGTTCGGGCATGACACCTGGTGCGCTGACGTATTTTTGCGCGTGGTAGAAGCCGCCACCGTGAACTGACCAGACTTCACCGCCCACACCTTTGTCACTGTCCCGGGTTTCCCTCGGGGCCAGCAGGTGGTTGTCGAGCCAGACGAAATAGAACGATGAACCGATCCAGGCGATACCGGCTATGATATGGAACCATCGCCCCAGCAGGCTCAGCCAATCAATAACGTAGGGCAGCATGTACGGTATCCACTTGTTGTATTTGGTTAGCTATCTCGAGATGACGCAACAATTGTGCGGCAATGGTGATCGCAATGTCGCCAGGGCGTTTGCTGGTGAGGGTTGTGTCGCCAACCGGGCAGGTCAGCCGACTGATCTGTGCATCATCTAAGCCCGCCTGTCTGAATAAACGATCAAAGCGTTTCCGTTTTGATTGTGATCCAATCAAACCGTAGAAAGACAGATCATGACGCTTAAGCATCGCGGCGCAAATATCAAAATCAAGCGCGTGACTGTGCGTCATAACCACGCAGGCGGTGTTGGCAGCAAGGGTGCTGATGCGGGTAGCTGGTTGATTCTGGTAGATGGGTTGAATGTTGGAGTTGGCTTCAAGCGGCAGTTGTTCTGGACGGTTGTCGATAACTACAACGTTATATTGGGTTTGAGCAAGTACATTCACCAGCGCCGTTCCCACATGTCCAGCACCAAAAATGGCAATAGCGGCAGATGCAGGCTGCATGTGTTCAACCATTGTGGTTTTGCTGAATCCCGGATCGTGTGTCGTGAATTCTTTATGCCCTGTTGTCAGGTTCTCGCTGGAAGCGCTGAGCAGGGTTGTCAGATATCCGCTGTGTCCGTTTGCAAGCGCATCAGTTACCTGAAGTTGCCAGTTGGCGGGTACGGCATTAAAAGACTCAAACAGAACGTCGACCACGCCGCCACAGCATTGACCGCAGTTGCTGCCGAGGGGGAAGTTTCTCAGGAAGGCGTTTTCAGCAACCTCATTTGCGAGTTGCCTGCGGCTGATGTCCTGACATTGGAATTCCAGTTCACCGCCGCCAATGGTGCCTCTGCTACTGTCTTGCGTGACCCACATTCTAGCGCCAACTTCCCGCGGCGCTGAGCCTCGTACTCTGGCAACAGTGACCATGACACCTTTCTGCTGTGGTGCAAGTGTTGCTTGAACTTCGCTGAGTTGTTGCAGCCAATCCATCAAAGCGTAGCCTCTGTCAGCGATGCGGTAAGAACAGCCTCGGGGGTTGCCGGTGCACTGAGGGGCGGGTGCGTATTGTTGGACGTCGCAATTGCATCACGAAGCGCAAAGAATGTTGATAACGCCAGCATCAGCGGAGGTTCACCGACGGCTTTCGAGCGGTAAATTGTATCTTTCTGATTTTCCGCGGATTCGAGGATGTTCACCCTGAAATCAACGGGAGTATCTCCGATGGTGGGAATTTTATAGGTTGATGGCGCGTGGGTTTTCAAAACACCTTCAGCATTCCAGTGTAATTCTTCGGTGGTCAGCCAGCCAACGCCTTGAATAAACCCACCTTCGATCTGACCAAGGTCGATCGCAGGATTAAGCGACTTGCCGCAATCATGCAGAATATCTGCGCGCAGCAGGCGATTTTCTCCGGTCAGAAGATCAACTACAACCTCGGATACTGCAGCACCGTAAGCAAAATAGTAAAAAGGCTGCCCGGAGAATGTCTCCTGATCGAAGTGAATGTCCGGAGTCGCATAAAAACCAGTTGCGGACAGTGATGTTCGTGCTTCGTAAGCAAGCTTGATTAACTCGTTGAAAGTCAGAGTCTGCTCTCCGACCTTAACGTGATTGTTGGTGAACTCTATCGAAGTGCTGTCTGTCTTGAAGTGCTCGGCGGCAAACTTTATCAATCGCGTTTTTATTTTCTGCGCGGCAGCAGCTGCTGCCTGCCCATTCAGATCTGAGCCGCTGGAGGCCGCCGTGGCAGAAGTATTAGGGACCTTCGCAGTGTCGGTCGCGGAGATTTTGATTTTCTCTATGTCTATCTGGAATATGTGCGCTACGACCTGCGCTACTTTGGTGAACAAGCCTTGTCCCATTTCCGTGCCGCCGTGATTCAGATACACCGTGCCGTCACTGTAAATATGAATCAGCGCGCCCGCTTGATTTAGGTGAGTGGTGGTGAACGAAATACCAAACTTAACCGGTGTCATTGCGATACCGCGTTTCAGCTGACTGTTTTCGGTGTTGAATGCTTTAATCTCAGCCCGACGTGCTCGGTAGTCTGAGGTGTGCTCCAACCTATCGAAAATCTGGTGGATAATATTGTCTTCGACAACTTGTTGGTAAGGGGTGACATTCCGGTCGTTGATTCCGTAAAGATTGGTACGCCTGACATCCAGGGGATCGAGATTCAGTGCTCGGCTGATATCGTCGATGACGTATTCAATGGCAAACATGCCCTGGGGGCCACCAAAGCCGCGAAATGCAGTGTTGGAAACAGTGTTTGTTTTGCAACGGTGGGAAGTGATGTCTGCATTAGCCAGGTAATAAGCGTTGTCAGAATGAAACATGGCTCGATCGTTGATGGCGCCAGACAAGTCTGCGGACATGCCGCAACGGGATGCGAGGCTCAGCTTCAGAGCGCTGATTTCACCTGTGTCTGAAAAGCCCACGGTGTAGTCGATATCAAAATCGTGGCGCTTGCCCGTGACAATCATGTCCACGTCACGATCAAACCTCAGTTTGGCTGGTCGACCAGTTTTCTGTGCGGCCAGGGCGGCGATACCAGCTAGTAATGCCGGCTGACTTTCTTTGCCGCCAAATCCACCGCCCATGCGACGGCATTCAACCATGATGTCGTTGGTATTCCTGTTAAGAATCTGAGCAACTGCATGCTGAATCTCTGACGGGTGCTGAGTAGAGCAATACACCAGCATATTGTTGTCTTCCCCAGGAACGGCCATTGCTATCTGGCCTTCCAGGTAGAACTGATCCTGACCGCCAACGCTGGTCTGCGCGCTCAACTGATGTGGTGCCTGAGCTAAGGCATCAACAGGGTTGCCAACAGTAACTTGCTTACTTGGCAGGATAAATGAACCCTGCGCCACTGCAGTTCGTGCATCTAATATGGATGGCAGTTCCCGATAACGTATATCTGCGAGGCCAACAGCCTGTCGTGCGATGCTGACGTTCTCTGCAACGACAGCGAATATCGGTTGCCCTGCATACTGAACGAGGTTGGCGCTCAGCAGCGGATCGTCCTCTAGAACCGGACCATAATTATTTTTACCTGGGATATCTGCAGCGACCAGTACATCAATAACGCCTTCAAGGGCGCGTATGGGCTCAAGATCGATGTACTCAATTTCCGCATGGGCGTGTGTGCTTGTACCCACAGCTATGTGCAGTAGATCTTTCGGTTCGGGTAAATCGTCCGTATAGCGGGCGTTGCCGGAAACATGCAGGTAAGCACTGTCATGATGTTGGGGTTCGCCCACGCCACCCGTCGCTTTGGTGTCAGCATTAACGGCCATAGTTATAAACGTCGATTAGGGCAGAAGATTGCGTGGTTGCAAGGAAAAAACGGCGTAGCAGATTCTGCGCAACCTGCAGCCGATAGGCAGCACTTGCGCGCATATCGTCTATAGGTGAGAAATCATCGGCAAAGCTGGCGACCGCCTTATCGATGTTGGCTCCATCCCACATTGCCGACCTGAGTTTTGCTTCGACCTGTGTTGCGCGTTTTGGCACAGCAGCCATGCCGCCAAATGCAATTTTTATATCAGTTATGACCTGAGTCTCTGGCGCCATTTCGATCGCAAAACATCCGCAGACCGCGGAAATATCCTGGTCAAATCGTTTGGAGACTTTGTAGGCGGCCACTGTCTGATTAGGTTGCGGACGCGGAATTATAATTTTTTCAACAAATTCCCCCTCTGCCAGCAGGGTTTTCTGATAAGCCAGGTAAAACTCATCAAGGGCCACGGTGCGGGTTTTATCACCGTGTCGTAACAACAACTGCGTGCCAACGACGATCAGTGCTGGCATCGAGTCACCTATGGGAGAGCCATTTGCGATATTGCCGCCAATGGTAGCGGTATTGCGGACCGGCACAGATGCAAATCGTCTGAACAGGTCTGTAAACGCAGGATACAATCGAATGACAGCGTGCATTGCCTCACTCCAGGTAACCGCGGCACCCAGGTTAAGTGCTGTATCCGTGAGTTCAATTGTTTTCAGGCTGGCAACATTGCCGAGATAGATAACCTCGTCAATCTGACGGTATTGTTTGGTCACCCATAATCCGATATCCGTTCCTCCCGCCAGCAGCTGAGCATCGGGCTTTTCGATAACAAGTTCGCTCAAGGCTTCGATGGTGGTGGGAGATATGAAGGTGCGACCTGAGGTTTCCATATTCAGCGTTGGCGTGGTTTTGAGGCTTGCCTGCAAATCCATCAATTGCGCGCAGGTAAGTTCGGTCAACGGATGCTCGGTCACGGCATGGTCGTATGCCGCAAGCGCCGCATCTTTGATCGGTCGGTAGCCGGTGCAGCGGCACAGGTTCCCGGACAGTACATCATCAATGTCACGCGCACTCAATTGCGCACGATTCTCATATTGAGCAAAAAGCGACATGACAAAACCAGGGGTACAGAATCCGCACTGTGACGCATCCAGGTCAATCATGGCCTGCTGCACGGGATGTGCATCTGCCGCTGCATGAGAGAGCGATTCAACTGTGAAAAGCGCTTTGCCGTGCAGGGTGGGTAAAAAAGCGATGCAGGCGTTGATGGCCTTGTGACTCAGTTTTTGCGTACTTTCATCCAGCTCCGCCACCACAACCATGCAGGCGCCACAGTCGCCCTCGCCACAACCTTCTTTGCTGCCGGTAAGATGCAGATCTTCACGTAGATATTGCAGCACGGTTTTTGTCGGTTCGCAGGCTTCAACCCTGACCAGCTCACCATTCAGAATAAAGGTGAGGGCTCCACTCATAGGTTTGCAGCGGATTTTTCGTAAACCCGTTCGCCCATTATGTATGTTTTACTGATCGAGCGGTCGTCGCCCAGAATCATATGCATAAATAAAGCATCCTTGTGTGTGTGCGCTTGTGCAAGACGACGCGCGAGCAGTGGCGTTGGCGCGTTGTCCAGGACAATGAAGTCGGCCTCTTTACCGGGTAGAAAATTGCCCACTTTGTCGTCAATGCCTAAGGTTTTTGCGCCACCCAACGTTGCCAGATAGAGTGCTTCGGCGCTATGCAAACTCTGCTTCTGCATCTGCAGGACTTTATAGGCTGCGTTAATGGTTTGCAGCAGGCTGAAACTGGTACCCCCACCAACGTCTGTGCCGAGACCCACGTTGAGGCCATGAGCATGGGCTTTTTTAAGGTCGAACAGACCGCTGCCGAGGAACAGGTTTGACGACGGACAGAATGCCATGCCTCCACCGTGTCGGGCAAACTCCTGATAGTCTTCTTCATGCAGGTGTATGCAGTGTGCAAAAACAGATCGTTCACGCACCAGGCCGTGCTGGGCGTAAACATCGAGATAACTGCGTGCATCTGGAAACAGTTCAGCGATCCAGGCGACTTCCTCTAGATTTTCCGATAGGTGCGTGTGCACGAGTGTATCCGGAAACTCATCAGCGAGTTGTCCCGCTGCCGCCAGTTGTGCATCGCTGCTGGTGACGGCAAATCTCGGGGTGATGGCATACAGCAGGCGGTCTTGATGGTGCCATTTCTCGATAAGCTGGCGAGAATCCTGGTAGCCACTTGCCGGTGTGTCCTGCAGGTTGGCCGGACAGTTTCTGTCCATGAGTACCTTGCCTGCCGCCAAGCGCATGTTGCGTTGTTGCGCCGCGGTGAAAATGGCTTCAACGGATGTGTGATGCACAGACGCAAACACCAGAGCGCTGGTGGTGCCGTTGCGTAACAGTTCATCAATGAAAAAATTTGCGTCCGCCTGGGCAATCTCCGGATCGCCATAACGCGCCTCGGAGGGAAATGTATAGGTTTCCAGCCAATCGAGCAGTTGCGCGCCGTAAGAGGCAATCACATCCAGCTGTGGGAAATGAACGTGACAGTCAATCAGCCCCGGGCAGATCAGATGATCACCGTGGTCGGTTATTGCAATGTCTGCAGAAAGTTTCTTCTCCAGTTGTTCTGCAGGTCCCAGATCGATGACCTTGCCCTCCTTCACCAAGAGCAGGCCGTCGGTGAAAAACTGCAGTCCCTGTTCACTGTTGTCCAGGCAATGCACAATCTGACCTCGGTGTGCTGTGAGCTGATTCGCCAAGCTAGCTACCCCGATAAGTAGAGTAAGACCAGGGTGAAACCAGCAGCGGCACGTGGTAATGGGTGTGGTCGGTAATGGTAAATCGGAGGGTAATGTTGTCGAGAAAAGCCGCGTCGCTTATAGCGCCGTTCTGTCTGAAGTATTCTGCAACCAGAAAAGTCAGTTCGTAGGTGCCCGGTATCTGGCTGTGATCATCAAGCAAAGGGCTATCCGTACGGCCGTCGCTGTTTGTGACCGCGGTAACTAACAGTTCCCGTGTTGTGCTGACGCGATGTAACGTCAACGGGATGCCGTTACCTGGCTTGCCATGAGCTGTGTCTAAAACATGGGTTGTTAAGCCGCCCATCAATGTCTTCCTTTTTTCTAAATACCTGGCGCCTGTATTAGCGTCGCCAGCCGCTTCATTGTTATCTATCCGCCATGCAACATGATAGCTTTTTAGCGTCGCGAAGTCGGCCTGGTCCGTGAATTGCATTACTTTCAGGTAACAGCGCACGCTGAGCTGTGCGGTTTCACTGACGGCGAAGAAGTTTAAGTTAGATGCAGGGGAGTGGATAGGTGAGCAGATTGATTTTCAATTGGACCGGTAATCGCTGGGTGTTTATCACGCCGATTATTTTCATCGCGGCTCTGCTGGGGCAGCCGGTTCTGTCGCAGGCGGAACTATCTCAGGCAGAACTATCTCAGGCAGAACTGGGTCCGGCGCCAATCCCGATCAAAGTTGTGGTTGTCACCATGTTTGAACATGGCGAGTTGAGCGGAGACAGGCCCGGCGAGTTTCAGTTCTGGGTTGAACGGCTGCCGTTGGCAAAGCAACTCGACTTTCCGCTTGGCCCCTTTCCACTGCGTATGAATGAAGCCGGTGTGCTTGGTGCCTGTCTGGGAGGGGGCGTTGCCAACGCGGCTGCCACGATGATGGCCCTGGGTTTGGACCCACGCTTTGATTTTTCCCAGAGCTACTGGCTTGTTGCCGGAATAGCCGGGGGCGACCCTGAGGACAGCACGCTGGGCAGCGCGGTCTGGGCAAATCATGTTGTTGATGGTGACCTGTTATACGAAATTGATGGTCGTGAAATCCCTGCAGATTGGCCCTATGGGATGATTCCACTGGGGGCGGAGCGCCCTGCGCAAACGCCACAGGATACGTTGACGGGCTGGACTCTGGATACTGTCCATTTTGCCTTGAATGCAGAGCTGGCGCGTTGGGCTTTTGAACTGACTGCAGACATGCGCATTCCGGACACACCGGGATTACAGCAGGGACGAGCAAACTACACGGGATTTCCCGCAGCGCTTGCGCCACCCAAGGTGATGATGGGCGACACACTGTCGTCCAGCACCTATTGGCATGGCGCATTGTTGAATGAGTGGGCCAATGACTGGGTGCCGCTTTACGCTGGGGAACAGGCCGAATTTGTAACGACTAATATGGAAGACAGCGGCTCTCTGACAGCGCTGGAACGTTTGCATGAAACTGGCAGGGTGGATTTGCAGCGGCTCATGGTATTGCGCACAGTCAGTAATTTTTCCATGCCGCCCCCGGACAAAGGCGCTGCCTGGAGTGCCACCGCGGAATACGCAGACAGTGGCCTGCCAGCATTGGAATCGGCATTTAGCATCGGCAACAAAGTGGTGCAGGCGCTGCTTGATAACTGGTCGGAATTCTCAACCACGGTGCCGGGCACCGTTCATTCTGGTAGCAGCAGTGCTTCAGCAGGCACCCGTCCGCCAGCCGGTGGATGAAGCGTGACAGGCTCCGCCTTGTGTGCACGTAAAGACCGCAATAGGATGTGCCGCCGCACTGCTTTGGTGCAAAAGTACGGCGGGAGTAAACAGTTTTGATTGATGGAAATATTATGCGCTTTTTAGGTAGATGGTTTAGCCGCTTTTTGATTCTCGTGACCGGTATGGTTCCAGTACAGGGTGCTCATGCACAGGACTGGTTCGAGGCTTTCAAAGATCGTGCGACACCGGCGCAGCTTCATCAGTTCCTGTATGTCATGCCCAAAGGGGGGGATCTGCATCTTCACATTACGGGTTCGGTCCTGTCGGAGTGGATTTATGAGATTGCCCTTGACCAGTCCGCTAATGGGTATCGTTACTATTCGAAACATAAAATAGAAAATTGTCCAAGCGGTTTGATTGGCGGCCGGAGCACACCCTATCTCATGCTCTACCAGACCGTTGATCAGGTGGGTTACGACGCTCTGGACCCGTGCGAACAGCAGGAATACGTAGCGTTGGATGAGTTTACCCCGCTACAGATTGAGCGCTGGCAAAATGGCCTGCGCCTGGATAAGCCGTATGAAGGGCGCGATGAATTTTTCAGCAAACACTGGGAACGACTGGGAGATTTAGGCCGCAACCCCTATTTGATTGGTGAGTTTCTGGTGCGCAACATGCAGGCATTTACTGCTGAAGGTCTGGTTTACATGGAGCCCCAGGTGCCAATTTTTGGATTCCGGCAGGCGGATGGGCAGACGTTGACCCCGGATGAGGTGATGGCCATCTATATCAATCGTCTGGCCGAAAAGGACGCTCAGGACACGGCTATGACAATACGTATGCAGGTGTCTTTGCTGCGTTTCCTGCCTGACGCTGAGGATATCCTGACCTATTTGTACAAGTTTGCCCATGCCTATGAACAAGTGGTTGCGGTTAACTTTGTCGGTCGGGAAGATAACGATAAAGGCTATCCGCTGCGGTTTCTGGACACCCTTCGGGAGTTGCGAAAAACCTACAGCGGCGTGCAGCTGTCGATCCATGCAGGCGAGGTGGATGAACCCAACTATCATGTCCGCGATACGCTGTTGTTGGGTGCAGACCGGATTGGGCACGGGGTCAACCTCATCACTGATCCGGCAACGCTTATCGATATGCGTTATGGCCCTTATCTGGTGGAGATCAATCTGATCTCTAATCTGCTGCTTGAATACATTACGGACTATGATCAACACCCGTTCCCCGAATACCTGCGTACAGGTGTGCCGGTGGCATTGTCGACCGACGACCGAGGTATGTGGGATTCGACAATGACGGATGAGTTTTTTGTAGCGGTGTCGGAGTTTGATTTGAGTTGGACAGAAGTGCTTACCCTGAGCCGAAATTCGCTGCGCTACAGTTTTCTTGAGGACGACGAAAAACAACGTGTCCTGGCGCTTTATAACAAGCGTATAGAACGTTTTGAGAAAGATTTCCGGCGTAAAGGTGACAAAGTATTTGCGGATGCAAAGCCGCCACGTCTGGGTTTTGTGTGTCGACAATATGGGTTGTGTGAAGACACTTCGACGCAGGCATTGCAGTGAGTTTAAAAAACAGGAAACAGATGATGCGCAATACGTTAAAACTTTTCGCAGGGGTTGCATTGGGTCTGGGTCTGCTGTCCGGGTGTGGGCAAACCAAACAGACGGCGCCCGCTGCGCCTGCCGAAAAACTGCCGGTTAAAGTTGTGCTCGTCACGATGTTTGAAAGGGGAGCGGTTGAAGGCGATGCGCCGGGTGAGTTTCAGTTATGGAAGGAACGCCGTGAGCTTGATCAGCAGTTTGCATTGCCGCATGCCCACCACGACCTCTACTACAACTCTGATTCTCAGATCCTTGGTTTGATCACCGGTGTGGGTACCGCCAAAGCCGCGGCCTCAACAATGGCCCTTGGGCTGGATCCGCGCTTTGATCTTACACAGGCTTACTGGCTGGTTGCGGGTATAGCCGGCATTGATCCTGAAGATGCATCGATTGGTTCCGCAGCCTGGTCAGCTTATCTTGTCGATGGCGATCTGGGCCACGAGATCGATGTCAGGGAGGTGCCGGAGGATTGGGATGTGGGTTATTTTGCACGCCGCACGCAAAAACCATTTGATCCAGACAAACCCCAACCCAATGGTGAAATGTTTCTGATCAATGAGCAGCTGCGCGACTGGGCGTTTGACCTGACAGAATCCCTAGTGCTGCCAGACCTGCCTGGGCTGGCAGAAACTCGCAATGAGTATGTAAATCACCCGAATGCGCAGAGGCCCCCGTTTGTGCTTAAGGGCGGTCATATCGCCGCGCTGACGTTCTGGCATGGTGCCATGATGAATGATTGGGCGAATCGCTGGGTGAGTTACTGGTCGGACGGCAAGACGGATATGGTGACGTCAGCCATGGAGGAAACCGGTACCTATCTGTCAATTGAGTACCTGCACAACTCCGGGCTGGTTGATAAGAACCGGTTCATGGTTTTACGGGCGGGTAGCAATTACACGATGCAGCCGCCTGGAATTGGTGCCGCGGAGAACCTGTTGCGTGAAAATGAAGGCTATGCCGGAATGGAAGCGTCCCTCGAATCTCTGTATCTGGTTGGCTCGGTGGTCATCGACGAACTGCTTGGTAACTGGCCACTGTACTCGGGGACTATCCCCTATCCAGGTTTGTCAGATACCGCTGATTAGGTTATCACTGGACGCAGGGTGCCGGTTTTCAGCGTGTTCCGATGTCCCGGTTGATAGGTGTAGATCAGAGCGCGTCGATTTTCAGCGCTGCTGTTGACCCCTGATCCATGCACGCAGTGTGGGTTAAAGAAGATCAGCGAACCGGCAGGCACTTCGAATGGCACGCTGTTATCCACGTCGAAGGTTGTTGGGTCGGTATAAAATCCGCCCAAGTCCGTACCGTTGTCAGTGCCCGGTAACATGCCGGCCAGATGGCTAGCCCTGATGATTTCAAAACAACCGTTTTGTCTGGATTGATCATCAAGCGTCAGCATAACGTTAGGTAACAGGTCGACATGATCACAGTCGTGTATCCAGTAGGGCGAATCCTGATGCCAGCCGAAGCCTGCGCCACCAGGACCTTTCAAATTGAGCTTGGCAGTCCATAGTGAGAGGGATGCGGTATTGAGGATCGAGCGCATCGGAGCGGTCATGCGCGGGTCATCTGCAAGCTGGTCGAGCACTTCGTCAAATTCGATTATCGGTTCGATAACCCGGAAGCTTTTCTGCACCTCAGATGCCTCGGAAGCTGCTTCGAATTGCAGGGTGCACCGCCCAAGGTCGACAAATCTTTTACCGTCGAGGAAATATTCCTGCCCGGTTGGCGCCTGTTGCAAAGCAACTGCGCAGGCGCGCTCCAACGCGGCGTGCAGCCTCGTCAGTTCCGCTGATGAGAAGGT
>Ga0180435_10004953_pt1 | contig 13021 bp, 12 predicted proteins | sample SS_ome_3_FD_132467 | JGI IMG/M metagenome (GOLD analysis project Ga0180435, IMG submission 132467) | Hypersaline lake sediment archaeal communities from the Salton Sea, California, USA - SS_3_S_1 metaG | ecosystem: Environmental > Aquatic > Non-marine Saline and Alkaline > Hypersaline >... | reverse complement strand
TTGTCTTAAATATATGACCGTCTAAACCATTATCAATGGAAGCAAAAAAGCAGATTAACAGTAGCGAATACTATCAATTAATCAAGAGAATCCGCCATTGGCTGTCCTGGATAACGAGCAGACTCCTCACACGAGATATCCGACCAGCCTCCAGCCAGCATCCCTGGAGAATAATCTGGGCTGGCCGCGTTATGGTTCGGGTGGTATATTTAAAACCGGAATCTCGGCGGGGCCACGGTATCGACAACGGCTGCAGACGCGACCGACTGAGATACGCGCACGCCCGCCGCCGCACACGAGATGCTCCGGCTGCACACCACGCTCTGCGTACGCCCGGGCTGGACAGCCTGGCTCTTGCAGCTTTAATCCAGCAACCGCATTCACTCACGCTGTTTTACAGGGGGGAAACAGGACCAATGTCACGAAAAATTCTTATTTACGGCGGTACCGGCGGCATCGGTTCAGCGATAAGCCGCCAGCTCCAAAGCCAGGGAGATGAAGTCTTTCTGGTGGGCCGGGACGCAGGCAAAGCAGACAGCCTGGCAGCCATGGACAGGGTGCACTTCATCAGCGGCGACGTCACCAGTGAGGGCGTCTTCGACCGGGTCATGAAAGAGGTTGGCCCGGAACTGAATGGGCTCGTCTACGCGGTGGGGTCGATAAATCTCGGCAGCCTGAGACGTCTTGGCGCCGCGGATTTCGCCCGGGATTTTCAGCTCAACGCGACCGGTGCTGCCCTGGCGGTCAAAGCGGCACTGACTCCGATGAAAAAAGGCGGTGAGGGGGCAGCGATCGTTCTGTTCTCCAGTGTGGCAGCCATCCAGGGGTTTTCCATGCACGCCTCGGTGAGCATGGCCAAAGGCGCGGTGTCGGGATTGACCCTGGCGCTCGCCGCCGAACTCGCCCCGCGCATACGGGTTAACGCCATTGCCCCGTCGCTGACCAGGACACCGCTTGCCGAGCAGCTCTTGAGCAACGACGAGGCGGTCGCAGCGCTGGCTGCCCAGCATCCGCTCAAACGGCTCGGCCTGCCGGAGGATATCGCCCGCCTGGCCGTCTTCCTGCTGTCTCGGGAATCGAGTTGGGTCAGTGGCCAGATCATTTCCGCCGATGGCGGCCGTTCATCGCTGCAAACCAGTCGTTGAGGAAAAGCTATCAGCGGGGACCGACCACGGTTTCGCAACCGGGACCTGTCCCCCATGCCAGGGATCTACGGCAGCATCTCGAGCTGCCCCAGAAAATCCGCGTTGCTGGGCACGCCCTCCTGAATGAACTGGATGATGCCATCCTTGTCGATCAGGTAGGTCAGACGTCCTCTGCCGTAGTTTTTTCTGAATTCTTTATCTGAATCGGAAACCAGAGGAAATGCAATATCGTTTTCCGCAATAAATTCCTGCAGGGTTTCCATATCGTCATTGCTGACCCCGATGATTTCCGCATCAAGCGCTCTGTATGCTTCCAGTTCCCGCTGGAAGTTGAAACACTAAACACGATGTTGATTAATGACATCGGATGATCACGTGAGAAAAGAGGGGGGGAGCGCCGGAGTCCATCGATCACGGCAGGAAAAAAGCCCGGCGGGCAGAGCGCATCGCCGGGCGCAAGATGGGTTGCAGCCGCTCGCTTTTCAGTAACTGTCCGGGCCGAGCGTGACTTTTCCCCTGAAGGTCCAGTAGATCAGAGAGGTATACGTCAGTACCAGCGGCATTCCAATGGCCACGATTATCAGGCCAATGGTCAGGGTGAGTTGGCTCGAGGCACCATTGAAGATGGTAATATGGTGGGCCGCGTTGTTGGCTGCTGGGACAAGATTCGGGAACAGGTTGGCGCTGAACAGGATGACCAGGGCAGCAATCACCAGGCAGCTGCTCAGGAACGCGTAGAACGGCCGCCGCTGTCGAATCGCCCGCAGTATATTGACAATCGCCACTATGTTGATCAAGGGCACCACCCAGAGCACGGGGTTGTCGCGAAAGTGCTGAAGCGAGGCGGGGATAAACATGGTCGACCAGATCGTCACCACCACGAAGAAAAAGACGTAGACATACCAGGTGCCTTTCATCCAGCCGTAAAGCCGCTGCTGCAGGACGCCCTCGGTTTTCATGTAGAGATAGATGGAGCCGTGCATGGCCAGCAGGGCCACGGTAAACAGTCCCACCATAACGCTGAAGCCAGTGACCAGATCGAGCATCGAGCCGAGGAAATCCCCCCGCTCCGAAATCGCCACGCCCTGCATCAGCGCACCCACGGCGACGCCGAACAACAGGGCGGCCAGGGTCGAGCCGGCGAAAAAGAGGATATCCCAGAAGGCGCGCCAGGCCCGGCTGGTCCGTTTTGACCTGAACTCGAGCGAGACCGCCCGGAAAATGAGGGCAAAGAGCAGCAGGACGAAGGGCAGGTAGAAGGTCGAGAAAATTGAAGCGTAGGCCTCCGGGAACATCGCGAAGAGCGCACCGCCGAAGGTAACCAGCCAGACTTCGTTGCCGTCCCAGAGGGGCCCTATGCTGTTCATCACCAGGCGTCGCTCGGTGTCGCTTTTGGCCACGAAGGGATGCAGGAACCCGACGCCAAGATCAAAGCCGTCCAGGATCGCATAGCCAATCAGCAGGACATTGAGCAGGATAAACCAGATTATGCACAACAGTTCGTAACTCATGTTATCTTCCTCTCACATGCTATGAGCGGCTGAGCCGGGCGTGCTGGCGCTCGGCCGAGGCATCCTGAAAACCATGTTCGGCTCCGTCTTCGGTGATATCCACCTCCTCCGGCCCTGTGCGGATCTTGCGATCGAGAACAAAGATCCAGACCGCAGCCAGGCTGAGGTAGAGCACGGCAAACAGGATCAGCGAGGTGGCCGCTTCCCGGGCGTCGACGGCGGGGCTTACCGCATTGACGGTGCGCAATCCTTGCCGCTCTTCATATGCATAGAAACCGTCCGCGCCGACGACGAGGTCGCTGCCGTCTTCGTTCCAGACGACCGGCGGATGGACAATCCAGGGTTGACGCCCCACTTCGGCGCCAATCCAGCCGACCTGGTTCGAGACCATGACCAGACCGATACCGAACACGAAGCACCACAGCAGCCAGCGCTTCTCATTCAAGGTGCGGCGCCAGTTGAAATAGATACCCAGCACGCTGGCGATGATCATCAACCCGCCGATACCGACCATGATGCGCCAGCTCATATAGGAGAGCAGCAGCGGGGGGCGATCCTCCGGCTTGAAACGGTCGAGGCCGACAACCGGTTTCGAAAAAGACAGGTCATCGAACACCATGAAACTCAACCCCCCGGGGATGCTGATATCGAAATCGATGCGCCCCTCTTTCTCGTTGGGCCAGCCGATCAGATTCAAATCGGCCCGGCCGGTGTCGAAATGGGCCTCGAAACTTGCCAGCTTGGCGGGCTGGTAGCGATAGACATTCTGGGCCTGGGTATGTCCGTTGATGGCCAGGCCGAGCGATGAAATCAGGGCCAGCACAAGGGCGCCGTTGATCGAATGGCGGGCAAATTCCTGGTGGCGGTTTTTCAGGATGAAATAGGCCGACACGCTGAGCACGAAGAAGGCGCCGACGGCAAAGCAGCCCAGCAGCACATGGCTCAGGCGCTGCACGGTGGACGGGTTGAAGACCAGGTCGAGAAAATTGACGATTTCAGCCCGGCGCTGAACGATGCCGTCGATGACCCAGGGGGCCGCGCCGGAACCGCCGTCACGCATGAGATCGACAACATGATGACCGGCCGGGGTCTGCTGCCAGCTGTTGGCCACGACGATCCAGACCGAAGAAAAAATCGAACCGAGCGCGACCATGTAGACGCTGAAAAGATAAAAGCCGCGGCTCACCCGCTGGCGGCCAAAGGCGACTACGGCGAGAAATCCGGATTCAAGAAAAAAGGCAAAAATACCCTCGGCGGCCAGGGCGCTGCCGAAGACGTCGCCGACGAAGCGCGAATACGTGGCCCAGTTGGTGCCGAACTGGAACTCCATGACGATGCCGCTGGCCACACCGATACCGAAGTTGAGCACGAAGATCTTCATCCAGAACTGGCAGGCGGCGGCGAAAACCGGTTTTTTGGTGAGATAAAAACGCGTTTCCAGGTAGGCGAGGATAATGCCGAGACCGATGGTCAGGGGCGGAAAAATGTAGTGAAACATCACGGTGAAGGCAAACTGCAGCCTGGACAGCAATATGACGGTATCCATCTATTGACTCCTCGACTTCTGTGTTGCAGAATTTTGGAACAATGTACCCCCGAACAGCAGGATTAACCCTGCTGGACAAGTCTATCCAGTATACCCATCATGTAAATTAAACCGAAAATCGCTGTTTTGTCAGTTGTTAATTCGGCGAATGTACCCTTGAAGTGAGGTTTAACGAGACGGAACCACAGGTAATTTGGGAAATATCAATGCTGCATTTGGAACGGAATAAAATCGTTATCGGCATGGCAATGCACTGCTCCGCTGAGGATGCCTGGCGGCTGCTCACCGATACCCAGCAGTGGCCGCACTGGGGTCCTTCCGTAACCCAGGTTGCCTGTGAGCGGCGTTTTATCGAACATAACGCGGCGGGCAGGGTGAAAACCCGGCTGGGTTTCTGGGTCCCCTTCACTATCAGCGAATACCATGATCAGCGCTTCTGGAGCTGGCGAATCGGCCGGTTCCCGGCCACCGGCCACCGCATCAGCGTGTTCGATGGGGCCAGCTGCATGGTCGCCTTTGACATGCCCTGGTGGGCGTTTCCGTATCTCATCGTCTGCCGGGTTGCCCTGGGCCGGATCAGAAGGCTGCTCATGTCGGGCGATCGGCCTTTCGACTGATTGGCTGGTGAACAGGACCACCCAGCCCATGATGCCGGGTGAACGGCTGCCAGATTCCAGGATGCTCATGACGGCGCCGGTGTTCATGCGTTGCCCCATCTCAGCACATCGAGTAGAAGAACCAGGCTCCAGCCGGCGGTTCTCAGCCAGTTGGTGGCGACCAGCCGATCCACGTTTCGCACGTCATAGCCCCCGCTCAACCTGCGGTGCAGCGGCACGGAGAAAAAGATGGTCGCCGCCCACACACCACCGATCAGCAGCACGTGGACAACCGCCAGACGGTTCGGGGCAGCGGCGAGCCGGTTCAGGGCCAGGGCTGCCTGGAGGAGCATGAGCGGCCCCACGATGAAGGCAATGCGCCTTGAATAATCACGGTGCAGACGCACAAATCGCGGCTTTTCCCAGCCGTGCATACCCGGATAGACGATCGTCTGAACCAGCCAGATCAGCACCGCCAGGCCACCGTTGACTGCGGTGAAAAGCACCGCTGTTATCGAGACGCTCAAACCTGCCGCCGGGCAACGATCTTCTCCATCTGCCGGGCAAGATCGAAATCTCTGGCGCTGATACCGCCTGCATCATGGGTGCTCAGCTGCACCGTAACGCGGTTATAGACGTTGCTCCAGTCCGGATGGTGATTGTTGCGCTCGGCGATGAACGCCGCCTCTGTCATGAAACCGAACGCCTCGCGAAAATTTGTAAAGCTGAAAACACGCGTGAGACGATTGTCGGCTGCCGTCCATTCGGGATGCGCGTTGAGGAAATCAGCGATCTCTGCTGCGGTTGCCCTGTCGATGGTCATTATCTTCTCCTGGATGCATTTCAGTACACCCCCTGCTAACGGCCGAGGGAGCTGACCACAGAGGTTAATTCAATAAAAAAACCGACCAGGCCAAGCATCGGCGTGATCGGTTTGCGGTGCGGCCTGCCGGGATCATGCAGGCCGCTCTGGGATTTCCGTCTGCTTACCAGTTTGGTCCCAATACCTCGCTGGAGTCAAGACACTGCTTCTTTTCTTCTTCCGACAGTTCATCCGGATCCTTCAGATCCTTCAGGTAACAGACATACTCCTTACCGTCCTTATCCCGTACCCAGACCATCTTCTGATATTCATCTGAAATAATCTCTCCTCTCATACTCATGGCGTACCTCCTTTCGTGTTGATCCTGCTTTGTTGTTTTGGCTTTTTCTTCACCGTGTTCGGGTATCTCCATTCTTGTTGATACCCCTCACCATCAGCTTGAGTTAACTAGTATGACCGCATCAGCCAATGACAATAGAGGCACATAAGTATAGTATTAATAGTGTATTTTATCAATTATTTTGAAACAGTCACCAATGAATGTCTTGGATAGCGGGCGGATTCATCAAACCCAGGGCGATTCACCGGAACCTCGACTCCCAGGGTTTTTGAGCTTTCATCTATTGAATTTTACAATGATTACCTCTGAAGCACTTTCTATCGCTTGAAACGCTTCCAGCATCAAGTCAAGCGACCACGCGGTTTTTCTATTCCCTGACCCTGAACCGATTAATGGGAAGGCAACACTACCGAATGAATGCTCATCGACGATATTCATGGCGCTGACAACAGACATTTTCACTGAATATTGCGTAGCGACCCAAAACATATTTATCCCGGCCACGTGAATTATCGATTTGAACGGGAGCTTCCCTGCAGACGTCAACCGCGCCTCGCCCAGTGGGATGGGGCCGAATTTCGCAACTTCCTTGAATGGCTGATTTCCAGCAGCTTTTTTAATCGCACCGGAAACTCCCTGAGGAAGCAGCAGCCACCAGGGAATGACGTTGCGATTCCAGGCATTGACGATTACATCGACATCCTGCTCTAGGAGATTTCCTGAAACAAGCTGCGGCTTCATTTCATTTGATGTGGAGCCAGACAACTATCAGCAGTTGCTCCAGGGAAAGGAGTATTTTCTCGATCCCTGGATTCACCTGGTCTTAAAGATGGCATTTATCAAGCCATTGGTAAGCAATGGCACTGTCCGTTCTCCCACAAACATCACGCCAAAACCCCAGATGGGCATGGATATCAGCCATAACCACCAATATGGAATCAGGCTCCAGAGGACAACTCCCACAAGGACAAGGATAAAGAAAAGGGTCGAGAGATTAGCAGTCCCATGAATTTTATTTTTCGTTTCCGGGTTAACTATCGGCATTTCTGTTCCTGCCCGTAAGACATTGGAAAAAAGATAAAAATGTACCTCCGAAATAAAACCTACTCAAATGGGATCGGCTCAAATTCTTTTGCTTCTGCCTGTGGCTGTTTCCTGGTATTTGGTGGTACGGGGGAAATCGTCTGGTGAGACAGTGACGGTGCAGGATTGCCTGGCTGCCCAGAACCCGCTGACGGGACGGCCACAGCAGCAGGTCCAGACACAGAATTATACACAATCATGTTTCCCTTGATACGGTAACAGGTAGAAATCCAGTCCGGTTCTTTAATTTCAGTCAACACTATAGCATCCGCTCCTACTTGACACCCCTTCGCCTTTGCCTGTTTTATGACCGTTGCCTGTCCGCAATCCATGGTCAAGCCGCTGTCTCCAATCAATATCGATCCTATGATATCGTAGCTCTTGCCGACCTGCGTGTTCGGTAAAAACACACTGATGTCGCAGTCGTCCGGGCGCGCTGCCCGCCCCGAAGTGTTCGCTATGTAGTCCACCTGGGTGGAACAGGACGAAATCAAGAGCGTGAGAAGCGCTAAAACAGGCAGAATCCTCATCATTGTTTCTCCTTTATTCACTTGAATTAAGAGGCATTTGTTGTTTTCCCGCCAGATACATTCACACTAGTCGAAAGGAATTGGTGTAAAGCCGTCCAAATCGTCTGTATGGGGACTGTCTTCGGCTTGGTTTGCAGTAACGCTGCTCCTGATCTCTTCCAGCATTCCTTCATAATCGGCATTCTGCGAATCGATCTGGAGTGCCGCTACCATAAACTGCTCGGCTTTTCTGAAATCATCAGGAGACTGTGTGTAGTTGCCTTTGCCACGGTAGAAATTCCCGAGCATTGCATAGGGTACACTCCAATCCGGTGCAAGTTGCAATGCCGTCTCATAAGAATGCAGTACAGGACCGAATTGATTCAGCGCCTCTGCATCCGATAAGTTCTGCATCAAACAGGAACCAAGCATCCCCTGATGTATATATGCAATGGCGAGATAAGCGGTTGATTCGCCGAAAGATCCATGAGCAATGGCTTCATTGATCTTATCGTATGGAGCCTGGCAATCTTCCCTTGATGCCGTTGCATAATCAAAATCTCCGAAAATCTGCTCAAGAACTTTGTCCATTTCAGGATTATGAACTAACTCGAATGCTTCAGCAGATAGTCTTTCAGTTGATACGACGATCAAAAAGAGTATCAGGCAGTACGGTATATATCTAATGCTAATCTGATCTTTCATATTGTTACTGATATTTTATTTAAATCCTTGGAATGCTTTTCTCAATGGCTCTCCTACATTCTTTTCTACCCACTGGTCAACACAGGAATTTAGCGCGGCATTGGGTTGACAACCAAGTGCGTTCCATCTGGATTCAAGATGCTCGAGGGAACCGCGAAAATTCCCTTGGCAGGAAGCTAGAGCCATCGCATTCATTTCTGCACAACTGGGGCCTGACGAAGATGTGCGAGCCAGCTGTCGAGTACGTGATTGAACGTTATTGTTGGCTGAAGGCGTTGAGCGAATGTTATTCTGGGACCTCTGCTGAAAGTATTGATTCATATAGTTCTGGGTTTGTTGCTGCATCTGGGCATCCATCTGCCGATTATAATCCTCCAGACCTTTCGCCAGAGACTGCCCGAACGTTTCCCAGAAGCCGGGCTTCTGCGGGTTTTGCTGCTTGAGCTGGGCCGCCCGTTGCTCAATCAGCCCCTCCAGTCTCTGGGTATACGAGCAGTTGTTGCTTTTCCCCCAGCTGGTCCAGCCCGAGGCGTTCTGTAAATCGCCGCTGTTATAGGCTCGCAGAGCATTGTACTCGCCTTCAACACACGGCAGAAGTGCGTTCGCTTCAGCATACCAGGCACATTGCTGTGCCGAAGCCAGTATGGATTTCAATTCGGTTGCATCCAGGGTTTGATCAGCCTCCCTGCCGGCGCTATTGAAAGCATCGGCAAGCTGCTGACATTTTTGTTGATCGAGGCGGCCGGCTTGTTGATTGCTGATGAGCGAAGACAGGTTGTCAACGAAATAGCAGTTATGCTCTTTTCCCCAGCGGGCCCAGGAAGACGCCGTTTCCGTGTCTCCGCTGTTCAGGGCATGGAGCGCCTTGGATTCTCCCTCGATACAGGGAACCATTGCAGCGGCCCTATCGTGCCAGTCACAATTTTGCGCCGAATAGAGCAGAAATTTCAATTCGGATAGATTTCCGCTTTCCTGCGCTTTTCCTATTTCACCGTTGAATCTGCTCCTGAGATTTTCACAATATTGACCGATGCGTTCCTGTTCTCTCTGGTTTCTCGATGTTTCCTGCTTCGCCGCCAGCGCTTCTGCATAACCGCAGCTTTTTGATCTTCCCCAGCGCACCCAGTGATCGACAACATCCTGCGCCCCGTCGTTAAACGCATTCGTTCCTTTCAATTCACCCTCCAGGCATTGAACCTCCTTTTCCTGCTCTGGGTACCATGCACAACCTTTTCCTGAGTCAAGGGCGTTTTTTACGCCCGCCAATGCTTCGATGGTGTTGCGGCTGTTTCTGCGCGCCTGCTGCACCGCGTCACCCAGGCGTTTTTCCAGATCCTCGCACACCCCGGACAACTCGGCGGCTGTTCTCCTGCCGGCAGCCAGTTTTTCTTCGGATCTGGCGTAGTGAGACCGGGCCCGCTCATACCAGTCGCATTGACCGGCCTGACCGAGGATTGCCTTTCCCCTGCTGAAATCAACGGGATTGCCCTCGGTTGCCATGCTCTGTTTGTAGCTGAGATAAAGCTCGCCACAGAGCTTTTCAGCCTGAGCCTTTTCTTCGGTCATGAATTTTTCGTACTTCGCGACGGTCGCGGAATAATGCTCACGAGCCCGGTCTCTCCAGTAGCATTGCAAATGGTCTGCCGTTGCCAGGATACTCTTGCCGACATCAGGATCAGGGTTACCACTGACCATGGTCTTGCGGTATCGTTCTTTGAGAGACGCGCACGGGGTTGCTGCTGCATCCGCATCATAGCGATACAGGATCACGGTCACGGCATCTCCTGGTCTGGCATTCGAGCCCCTGCCCGGAATATGTTTGCGAATATAGCTTGTTTCCTCCTGATCGGGGGTCGCTCCCTGGTATTCTACGATCATCTTCAACAGGCTTTTCTGCAGAATCGAACCAGCCTCGGATATGGTAAGCCCAGCCAGGTCAGGGACGCTCACGCGAAGTGTTTCATGAGCATAGGCTGGACATCCCGTTTCTTTGAGTTTGTCCAGCGCCTTTTGTGCAGCAGCATATTCATCGTTCATTATCGACGTCAAATATTGCCTGCCAAGAGTTTCACATTGAGCAAGGCATCCCGCTATATTTTCCGCCCCATTGCATACCCACGAACAGCCGGACGCCTGTTCTATAATTTCTCTAGACACATCCGTCTGGTTTGCATCTGCCAGAGACTCGTAATAATTTCCCTGGAGATCTCCGCAGGAGGCACAACGGGATTCGCCGCCTGATACCGAGGCGAGGGTTTCCCCTCTGGGACACGCGCACTTGTAGGTTCCTTCAGCAAATACGGGGACACTGCCCGACATCCGCTCCTCACAATCACGTTCCGCTTTTTGTTGCAGGACGAGTTTATGGGCGCCACCGGCCCAGTCGCATGAAGCGGCGGTTGCAATGATTGATTCGGCACGCGCTGTGTCTCCGGCCTCAAATGCTGAGCTGAAAATCGTTTGCACTTCAGAGCAGGGAGCGCAGCGTTTATTCCCGCTGTCTTCCCCCACCATGATTGATTGCTCGGGGCATGATTTGCCGGTTTCGTATTCTTTTGATTTCTGCCCGGCCCAGTCTTTGAGCGAATCCACATCCGGAAGGCCCGCCTGCAGGTTTCGCAGGTAATCAAGCGCTTCTGGATCCACTTCTTTTAAATGGGCATCCGCCAGTTCGTCGAGCTTTTGGAACCGGTCGATATCGTCCTCGATTGCTGCAAGCAAATCTTCGACCTGCTGCTGCACGTCCGGATCATCAAGCTTGCCGGTTTCGAGAAGATCACTGAGCAGTCGAGTATTCCGCCGGGTGTTCTTGTCGACTTTCATTGCTTCGCTGTTCACATATTTTACCAGCGTGTCTTTCTGGCTTGCCCATGCTTGGCGTTCTTGCCAGCTATCCACTTCAGAAAGCCCTTCGACCAGAGGGGTGCCGATCTGATTGATGGGATTTATCACGTTGACGCCGTCAACCGCCATGTCGACTGCCATCGGAATGCCATCTTTTATGAAGCTGTCTTTTTCTCCCGCTCTTCCCTGGGCCTTTTTCCTTGCCTCCTTGCGCTTCTGGTAGTGCTGCTCCGCATCGATCAAGGCAGATGAGACATCGGCGGAGATTGTATTGGGATTGCGCTCCTCCTGGCGTTTCAAACGCTGCAATTCAAGCTCCTCATCGAGACTCAAATCATTTTTATCCTGCAGTTGGCGGATCCTGTCCTGTCTGCGCAATCCCGCAAGTCGTCTCTGTTGGAGATACGCTTGCGAGCCTTCATATTCGCGAACGCCTGGGAGCATATCTTTCCCGACCTCAACGGCATCTTCCGTGTTCAGATCCCTGTTCTCGTCAATCGCTTTACCGGCTGCTTTCGTACCGCTCTGAAAAACCTGAACGACGGTTTCCGTGACCTCGGAGGCATCAATCGCCACATCGACGTCTGCGCGCTTTTTTGCTTTCGGGGCACCGACATCAACCTCGACATCGACCCGTTTCCTGGTCGTGAGATCAATGTCTCCATCGGTTCGGCGTTTGTGCGGGCCTGCCTCTTTTCCTCCAGCCGGGTCTATGTCGGCGTCTGCGTGTCGAGTCTTTCCCCTTGTGTCTGTGGCCGCGTCAGTGCCGCTGCCAGGATCTCTGCTGCGGGTGGAATCATCTCCCCCAGAAGCGCCGTCTGATATGGAGCTATCGCCTGTGCCGGCAGTTCCAGAATTGTTTGCAACGCCGGAACCGCTGCCGACATCACCCCTGTTAACCGTATCATCCGCTGTTGCACCGGCACCTGAAGGTGGAGGGTCTCCCCGATCAGGTTTTCTTGTACTGTTATCGATGTCTCCGTCAACATCTGCTGCTGGAGTCGCTGAGCCTTTTGAATCCACAGATTTTGCAGATCTCGATTCGGCATCCCGGCGCCGAATATCTTCACTTTCTCGCTTTAGCCGACTATTTTCTTCAGCAGCGTCACGGTTGGAATCAGCAACGTCTTGTCGGTGCTGCTCGATCCGGTCAGCCAGATCATCATGGCCCTGATCACGCATCTGTTGGGCCAGGTCTGCACGGGCAGTGTCAGCGGCATCGCCGAGTTTCTGGCACTCGACCTTTGCCTTATTCATCTCAACCCGGGCCTGCTGTTTCCAGGCTTCCAGCTTCCGCTGGCGCACTTCTGGGGAATCGCCCAGGTTGACGATGCCGGCTTCAACCGGATCCCCATATTTCTGGAGAATCTCGGCCTGATCAAAAAATTCAGGATTAATTTTTCTGATGTTGGCGCCATTACTGCCGCCAGCCTTGGAAACGCTTTTTGCGAATGTTTTCAAATCTTCGTCATGGGCTCCCGGGATATCTGAAATCGGACGGTCCGCATGGAAAAATTTTTTTTCATTATCTAAATAGTATCCCCGTTTATCGCGAGATCTGCTGATATTTCCAGCCCCTTTCTGCCCACCCGAGGTTGACGCAGCATCCGGGTCGAGAACTTTTGCCCTGCGAATTTCTCTGGTTTCCGGTGTCCAAAGCGTTGTATCCGTATTTGGGTTAACGACTTTAATTACCCTTTCAAAATCTTCCGGAGGAATAGTCGTTGGGACGGCAGGATTGTCAATCGTGTAGTATTTTATCTGTTCGGGTCCCTTTTGGTTCGCCCAATTTCTAGACAACCTTTCAGCGGTGTCAAAATCAGTGGCGGCCAGATCTATATCAGCATTTACGGCCGAGGGAGTGGACCCGGTATGCTGAATGCGACCGCTAAATTCAGGATTATTCAGAATGGCATCAA
>Ga0180435_10004951_pt1 | contig 13022 bp, 9 predicted proteins | sample SS_ome_3_FD_132467 | JGI IMG/M metagenome (GOLD analysis project Ga0180435, IMG submission 132467) | Hypersaline lake sediment archaeal communities from the Salton Sea, California, USA - SS_3_S_1 metaG | ecosystem: Environmental > Aquatic > Non-marine Saline and Alkaline > Hypersaline > Sediment... | reverse complement strand
CCGCGGTCAGCGGAAAGATGTCGTTGCCGCTGTCACCGCAGAATACGACCTCGCTCTTTTCGCAGCCGTGCGTTTCGGCGACGTATTCCAGCGCCGTCTGTTTCGTCGCGCTGTCGGGCAGCATGTCGATCAGGCCGGTGTCCGCCATCGAGTCATAGCTGTAGACGATGACCTCGTCGTAGCGTTCGGCGATGCGTTCCTGCACTGCGGCGAGAATTTCGTCCCGGCGCGCATGATCGGCGTAATAGCTCTGTTTGAAAGGATTCTGGTGTTCCGCTTCCTGCTCGACGAGCCCGTCGATGCCGTCGAGATCGGCCGTGATCCGGCCCGCGTCCCAGCGCGGGCTGGCGCGCCTGACGTGGCGGATCCAGCCCTCGTCGAACCGCCATTCGCCGTCGACCCATTGGCGGATGGACGTGCCGACGTCGCCGATCAGGATGTCGGGATGGCGCACGCCGAATTCGCGGACGGCCGCCTCGGTGAGCGCCAGGTTCCGCCCCGTCACGTAGACGACGAGCACGCCGTGTTCGCGGGTCATTTCGTTGAACAGGCCGATGGCCTGGGGGTCGGCTGCCCAGTGCCCGTTGGGCAGCAGGGTGCGGTCCATGTCGGTGGCAAGAATCTTCATGTGTATGCCCTGTGTTGGTTTTAGCGCGCGAAGCGCATGACGTCGCCGATACCGTTTCCATCCGAGTGCGACACGGTAAAGCCGTGACCGTGCAGGTTGGCTTCGAGAATGGCGTAGGCACTGCCGTTGCGCCAGGTCAGGTGCAGGCGATCGGATGCTGTCTCGCTGATTTCCAGGTTGCCGCGAAACGCGGCGTGGTTGTTGCGCAGGCGCAGCAGCTTGACCTGGTTCTTCACGACTTCTGATTCGAGACCGCTGCGCACATCGGCCAGAGACAGCGTGGTGCGGTTGATTTCCTTGTGACCGCCCGTGCCGCCCAGGTCGGCTGCCGTATAGTCGTTACGGCCGGCAAACAGGTCCAGGTACCAGACCTGCGGAATGCCGGGCGTAAACATCTGGATGGCGCGCGCCAACAGCAATTTCTGGTCGTCTTCGCCCAGCGCGCTGTAAAACGTCGCGTTGACCTGGTAATACGAGATTTTCCTGCCGTCGCTTCCGTACAGGTTCTTGACGCGTCCGCCGCGTTCCATGATGTTGTCGATGACGTTCTCGATTTCCGGGTCCGTCAGCAGGCCCTCGCGATATTCGCCGTTGGCTTCCTTGCCGCGAAGATCGAGCACCGGAATGCCGTCGTGGCAGCCCAGCATGTTGATGGTCCTGATGTTCTTTTCCTCCAGTTCCCTGATCCAGCGCAGCAGGGGTCCGTTCACTCCGCGGTCGAGCGCGTCGATCACCAGGCCCGGCAGGAAAAAGTCATACACCGGGAAGCCGTTGGCGGCTACTTCTTCGTGCAGCCTGCTACCGTACTCGGCGTGGATTTCGGGGAGCAGCGTAAGCCCGTGTTTCGTGGCCAGTTCCCTGAGCCGCCCGAGGTAGTCCCAGGTGCCCGGCTTGTTGAAAAAGTTCTGTTCGCCCACGGCCTTGTGCAGGTAGGCGAAGGCGTCCAGGCGCACCAGCCTGGCGCCGTAAGCGGCCAGCTTGCCGAGCGTTTCATCGTAAAACGCCCAGACCTTTTCAGACTGCGCGTTGAGGTCCATCTGGCCGAGGTACTGGCGTTTCTGTTCCACCAGGGAAACGATGGCCTCGCGGTGCTCGCCAAGCTCGCAGGCACGAAAGTCTTGCAGGTTTGCGATGGCGGTGTTGACGCGCAGCATCAACCGCTCGGCCCGCTCCGGCTCGAGGCCGTCAATCCCGGCCAGGTCATCCGCGGTCAGCGGCTGGTAGTTCACTTCCTGGTAAAAGGTATTCCAGTACGGCCGCTCCGAACCGTCCGGAAAACGCACTTTCAGGATCGGCAGTTCGGGTTTGCGCATGAACAGCCGGTCCAGGTATTCCTGTTTCGGAATAATGTAGCCCTCGGGGCCCATCTCGCCCGCGCCGGCCCAGAACGTGTTCCAGTCGATGAAAAAGTCCCGGTATTCGGACGCATCGCCGTTTTGAACCAGGTGCTGGAACTGCGGTGATGCAACGGACAGGTGATTCAGCACCAGGTCGAACTTGAAGCCGATTTCCAGGGCGGCTGCAATCTGCAGATCGCTTGCGTCGGCCAGTTCCTCGTTCAGGTCGTAATCGATTACAGAAAAACCCCGGTCGAGGTCGCTGTGAAAAAAGGTCGGCAGCACGTAGAACAGGGAGAACGCGCCCTTCATGGCAGGATCGCCCAGCAGGCGCAGGGAATCCGCCAGCGTGCATCCGATGCTTTCCGGGTAGGCGTTGAACATCACGCCGTCGAGCAATGTCTGCGTGGCGTTTTTATTGGAAACTGACATGTAATATCCGGAGCTTATTTAAAAAAACCGGCGGCATCACCGGCAAACTGACGGCTATTCTAGCCAAGATTGGACGTTCTTGTAGTCCTGAACTTGCCCCGGCAAGTCCGTTTCCGTTCCAGCTCGAATATTCGTCCGGTTGGGGCCAGCCCCTATTGCTTACGGGGAGGAGTAGAGCGAGCGCGCTTTCTGTTCAAGCCGAACCCGTTCTGCCGGATTTCGCTGGTTGGACGCGATATGGGCGTATTGAGCGTAGATTCGCGCTCGCAGGCTGTCGTTCCAGGGGGCCATGGCCAACGTGGCGTCGAAATAGCGGTAATGCTCCGCCAGTGTCATGCCGTTCAAGAATTGCAGGAAACCAAAAAGATACCTGTATTCGGCTCTCAGCGTCTGGTCAAACTGCTCTTGCAGGTTCGCATTCAGTTCAAGGTCCTTGACGAACGCGGAATGGCTGCTTCGTTTGAGTTCGATCAGGAAGCTGTGATTGCTCACAACGTGCCGCTCCCTGTTTTTTGCATACTCCCACGGGTAGTAAAACTCGTATCTCGGGTGGTCAAGGGTATTGACCCCGGCGTCGCTCACGGCGTTGCGCAGAACGCGGTCAGCGGAAATGAAATGGGGCAGAATGGCCATGGCCGAGGTTAGACCGTAGCGTTTCAGAGCGGCGAAGGCTTCGGGTTGTTCCGACAACCTGCGCTCCATGCGTTCCGGATCGATGCTGACGGGTTCGTTTGAACCGATCAGCAGAGTATTGAAGGGCCCGCGTTGGTAGGCGGGCATGAAATACCATAACTGGACATGGGGAAAGCTACGGGCAAATGTGTTAAGCACCATCCGGTACTGGCTGTAAGGCAGTGTCGTCGGCACCCATTGCATGACGAGGCCGCCAGGCGCCAAGCGCGCCCGCAACAGTTCGTAGTAGTCCGATGAGTAGGAAAAGCCATTCGAAGCGAACTCGTCCGCGGTTTTTTCATCAGCCGTGATGACCTGGTAGCGGGACTCCGTTGTGCGCAGGAAATTACTGATGTCATCCACCACGATGTCGATCCCGGGCTGTTCCAGGACGCCGTGGTTTTCTGCTGCGAACCAGGCGGCGCCGGCCACCACGCTGGGTTCGATCTCCACGGCGGTGATGCGGCCGACACCCGGGTGCAGCATGCTTTCCCCTGCCATGATTCCGGAGCCGAGACCGACGGACAGTTCGTTGGCGTAATCATCCAGGAACAGCTTGGGAAGGTGGGCCAGCAACAACTGCTTGTATTCGACAAGGCCGGTTCCGCCGATGACGATACCGTCCACGCTCATGTGCTTTTCTCCGCTGCGCGTATCTTCAAACACCTTTGTCGTGGCAAGCGGGCCTTCCCGGTAATACAGGGTTCGTGAATGTTCGTTTTCGTACTCGGATGGAAACTGGAAGCTCAGCGGGGCCTGGCTCATGGCGGTCATCGACAGCACGAGCAGAACAGCCAGCGCGGCGCGCCGTACGAATGGACGTTCCGCGCTTTTCGACCGGACCAGCAGAATTACGAAGCCGAGGGCAGTATTCAGCAAGGCCATGGCAATAATGCCCTTCTGGATGCCGATCCAGTTGATCAGGACGAGCCCGGGAAGCAGAGCGCCCAGGACATTGCCCATCGTATTGATGGCGTACGTACGGCCTACCGCGGCTCCGGCCCGGTCGCGGCTCCTGATGCCCAGGCTGCCGACCAGCGGAAACGTCATGCCGATCAGGATGGCCGGAACCAGCATGACGAGGAACGCTACCGCGTAACCCGTAAGCAACAGTGCAAAAGCATCGGACGATGCGCTCAGAACATAACGGTTCAGGGTTTGCGGATCGGATATGGAAAACAGCAGCGGCAGCGCCAGGGCGGACAGGATCCCCAGAAACACCTGGATAAGGCCGAAGGTGATCACGCGATCCACCGCCCGGGCCATGACGTAGCGGATTATCCAGCCGCCGAGCGCAATTCCGGTCAGGAATGAGCTGAGCATGGTCGTCAGGGCGTATGTGGAATTGCCCAGGATGAACACGAGCGAACGGGTCCAGTAAATTTCGTAAGCGAAGGAGGTGAAGCCGGATATGCCCAGGCCGATCAGCATGAGCCGGTGCATCGATGCGGACAGGGTCCGGATCGGCCTGTTCTCTTGGGCAAAGCGGGGTTGGCGCGGCTCGAGGGATAGCCGGCCGGCAATAACCATTGCCCACAGGCCGACAAGCAGATTGCCCGCTGCAGCCAGGTACACCGGCACATGCACTCCGAACCGGCCAATCAGGAAAAAGCCGGTGACGAGCACTCCGGTAACGGCGCCAAAGGTGTTGATGGCGTAAAGCTTGCTGAGCTTGAGTCCCGCGTCGCTTGCATCTTTGGCCAATAGCCGGGTCAACACCGGAAGTGTCGCGCCCATCAGAACGGTAGGCGCCATGACCAGAACAAAAGCCAGCAGAAAACGCGTCAGTCCAAGCAGAAACGGCGAGGTGCCGACCCACTGGTACAAAAAGGGATAGGCCGGCGCCATCGCGTCGAGGGCCACGTGTGCGACAAGAGCGGCGGCGGCGATACCGATTTCGATCTGCGCATACAGGCGCAGGCAATTATCGCTGCGGTCGGCGATGCGGCCAAAAAGCCAGCTTCCGATGGCCATTCCCGCCATGAAGGCGGCGATGACGGTACCCACTGCAAGAGCGGTGGAACCGAACACGTGCGTCATCAACCTTGACCACACGACCTGGTAAACGAGCGCCAGCGCGCCCGAGATGAAAAACAGAAGCAGTATCAGCCGGGCAGGCATTCTGGTGTTGATTTCCCTGTTCATGGCCGTATTTTCCTCAGATCTTCACATGCGTCCACTTGCGGCCGGCCCATTGCGTCGCGCAATTGACAGCCTGCGCGGCCCGGTACACGCCGTTCAGGATCCAGACGCCGATCAGCCCGAACCCCAGGACAGGGCCCACCACGAACGCCAGGGGCAGGAAAAACGCCCATTGCCAGATCACGCTGATCCACATGCTGCGGCGCGTGTCCCCGGCGCCGATCAGCGCATTCATCAGCACCATCCCGGCGGTGTCAAAGGCGATGACGGACGCCCACAGGATCATCGGCAGATGTGCGAGCCGGCGCGTTTCCGGGTTGGTCAGGAAGATACCCAGCAGGGGCTCAGCCAGCGGGATCAGCAGCAGGCTCAGCGTGATCCCGTAAATGAACGTCATCGCCGCGCAGTTCCAGCCCCAGCGCTCGGCGTCCTCGATGTTATCGCGCCCCAGCGCGTTGCCGACCAGCGTCGTGGCCGCCAACGCGACACCAAAGGCCGGCAGGATGGCGGTAATGTGGAAGGTCATCAGCACGTTGACCGCTGCGACCTCGGCCGTGCCGATCTGGCCGATGATCCATACCAGGGTGACCAGCCCGGCCGAGAAAAACAGCTGCTGCATGCTGCTGGGCAGGGACAGCCGGAATTGCTGCCACAGCGTGCTGCGTGACGGCATGCCGTGCAGGAAACCCTTGTCCATCGCGTGGCGAAACGCGAAGAAGAAGTAGAGCGCGGTGCCGATGTAAAGCGAAATCGTGGTCGCCAGCCCGGCGCCGAACACGCCCAGTTCGGGCGCGCCGAGGTTGCCGAAAATCAGCACCCAATTCAGGAATATGTTGATGGCATGCATGATCAGCAGCGTGCGCAGGTACACGCCGGTCATGTGGATGGCGCTCCAGTAGCCTCGAAAAGAGAAATTCATGCCCACGGCCACCATGCTGGCGATGCGCACCTGCAGGTAAGGCGTGCCGAGTTCGCGCACCGCGGGATCGTCGGTCAGAAAGTTGAATGCCCACGGCGTGGCTGCAATCAGAACCAGGCAGAGCGGAATGCCCATGAGCAGGGCCAGGAGCAGTCCGCCGTTCAGGGGAATCGCTGTCTCCGAATGCCGCTCCTCGCCGAGGCGCCGGGCGGCCAGCGCCTGCACGCCGGCGGAAAGACCGATGATGAAGGAGATCGCCAGGTAGTTGGTGAAGCTGCCGATGCCGGTGGCGGCCAGGGCCGCGTCACCCAGGCGGCCCACCATGCCGATGTCCACCAGGTTGAGGATGTTCTGCGACATCATGCCGCCCATGATGGGCAGGGCGATACCCCAGACCAGTTTGCGCCGCTCACGATCGGGGAACATGCCTCGCAGTGTACGGACGCCGGCCATTCGTCAGTCGGCGAAGTGAACGGTTTCGCGCGTGGCCGAAAAAACGATACCGGGCCAGCGCTCCTCGGTCAGCTGCAGATTGACACGCGTCGGTGCGAGGTAGACCAGGTGGCCGGCGCCGTCTTCGGCCAGGTTGTTCTGCAGTTGGCGCTTGAAGTCCTGCAGCATTTTATCGTCCTCGCAGCGGATCCAGCGTGCGGTCTGCACGTTGACTTTTTCGAACCCCGCTTCCACGCCGTACTCGTTCTGCAGCCGGTAGGCGACCACGTCGAACTGCAGCATGCCGACCGCGCCGAGGATGAGGTCGTTGCTGATCATCGGCCTGAAAAACTGCGTCGCGCCCTCTTCGGACAGCTGTTCGAGCCCTTTCTGCAGCGCTTTCAGCTTGAGCGGGTCTCTCAGCCGCGCGCGCCTGAACAGTTCCGGCGCGAAATGCGGAATCCCGGTGAACTGCAGCGACTCGCCCTCGGTAAAGGTGTCGCCGATGCTGATCGTGCCGTGATTGTGCAGGCCGACGATATCGCCCGGCCAGGCACTCTCGACGTGCTCGCGGTCCTGGGCCATGAAGGTCAGCGCGTTGGCCGCCTTGATCTGCTTGCCAAGCCGCACGTGCTGCATTTTCATGCCGGCTTCGAACCGCCCGGAGCAGATGCGCATGAAGGCGACGCGGTCGCGATGCGCCGGGTCCATGTTGGCCTGGATCTTGAAGACGAAACCGGTCAGTTTCGCTTCGTGAGCTGCGACCGTGCGCCCGGTGGTCTCGCGTGATGCCGGCGCCGGCGCGTGCTGTACGAACGAATCCAGCAGAGGGGTCACGCCGAAGTTGTTGATGGCCGAACCGAAAAACACCGGGGTCTGGCGACCGTCGAGATAGGCCTCGGCGTCAAACTCGTGGCTGGCTCCGCGCACCAGTTCGATTTCCTCGCGAAGATCGGCCGCATCGGGACCGAGGCGTGAATCGAGCTCAGGGCTGTCCAGGCCCCGGATGACTTCCGCTTCCTGGGTAACGTAGTTCTTGCCGGATTCGTACAGGTGCACCGCGTCGTCCAGCAGGTGGTAGACGCCCTTCAGGCGCTTGCCCATGCCGATCGGCCAGGTGATCGGGGCGCACGGGATGCCGAGCACCGACTCCACCTCGTCCAGCAGGTCGATCGGCTCGCGGCCCTCGCGGTCCAGCTTGTTGATGAAGGTGAAGATGGGCGTCCGACGCATGCGGCACACCTCCATCAGCTTGATCGTCCGTTCCTCGACGCCCTTGGCGCAGTCGATCACCATCAGCGCGGAGTCCACGGCCGTGAGGGTGCGATAGGTGTCTTCCGAGAAGTCGGCGTGGCCCGGCGTGTCGAGCAGGTTGACCACGCGGTCGCGGTACTTGAACTGCATGACCGAGGAGGTCACTGAGATGCCGCGTTCCTTCTCCAGCTTCATCCAGTCGGAGGTCGCGTGGCGGGCGGCTTTCTTGGCCTTCACGGCTCCGGCCATCTGGATCGCGCCGCCGAACAGCAGCAGCTTCTCGGTCAGGGTCGTCTTGCCGGCGTCGGGGTGCGAGATGATGGCAAACGTGCGACGCCGTGCAATCTCCCGTTCCAGTTGGTTTTTGGACAGTTCGGACATGGTGTCAGCGGGTCAGAAAGGGCGCGACATTCTAACAGAATGGCGGCTCATCGGTTGTCGGGCGTATTGCCTATGAACGTGCCCTCGCGCGGCGGAGCACTGCTGCCGTCCGGGCGGCGAAACTCAAAGGGCAGCGAAATCAGCTTCATGCCGACATTCTGCTGGATTACGAAATGCAGGTGCGGGCCGGAACTGAACCCGGTATTGCCGGAACGGCCGATCAGCTGGCCGGCGCGGACCCGTGCGCCCGCGGCCACGCGAACACCGGCCAGGGCCAGGTGGGCATAAAGCGCCATGGTTCCGTCGTCATGCAGGATGCGCACGTGGTTGGCCTTGTCGGCGTATTTCTCAACGTCTGTGCCGCCCTGGTTGAAGTCTTCCTCGATGTCCATCACGATGCCGGCGCGCGCCGCGTGTACCGGCGTGTTCTCGGGCATCGCGATATCGACCGCAAAGCGGTTTTCATCGCCGGTGTGGGTCGATTCGCCATTAAAACCCTGGCTGACGGGATAGGCTTCCAGGGCGGAGAAGGGAGGATCGACCACCAGCGCCGTGACCGGCTCGGGCACCGGCGGCCCTGGTACAGCATTTACCATCAGCCGGTAGCGAAATCCTCGACGCGGGTCCAGCGCCTCCAGCCCGACCAGTAATTCCTCTTTCTGTCCGGGCACCGTGAAACGGGCGGGCAGATCGGGTTCCGACAGGACGTTCTCATCTTCCCCGAGGCTGAGTTCGAGCTGGGCCGGGCCGTGGTAATCGTTGAACGCATAGTACAGCGGCCTGAACTTGGTGCCGCCCTGCCTGAGGGTGATACGGTTTTCGCGTTCACGTTCCATGTACACGGTTTCGAACTCGGTGCCTTCCTGCGGCGCCCGGTCGGTGAAATGCCAGATACCGTTCTCGTCCTGGTACTTATAGATGTTGTCCGCGATCGCTGGCGCCGCCAATGCGAGCAGCAGTCCGGCCAGCATGGCGCACAGCTGATGGCGGTATACGGATGTTTTGCTGTCGTGCTGCATTCGGCCGGTTCCCTGGGCGCCTGTCGGACTCGATCAACGGAGTTTAACCTGCCAGAATGTTGAAATGACAGACGATTCGAAACTGATCCTCTACACGCGGCCCGGATGTCACCTGTGCGAACCGGTGGCGGATATGCTGGAGCGCCTGGGGGCGGACTGGCGGGCCGTGAACATCGAGGACGACCCGGAACTCGAGCAGCGCTACGGCCTGCGCATCCCAGTGGTTTATTGTGCGCGCTGCAAAAAAGAACTGCCCTTCCCGATCCGGGAAGAGCAGTTAATGGCGTTACTGGAGGGTTGCTAACGCGTTTGGCGAGCGGTCAGGCCCGCTCACAGTTGCCGAATACGCTTTTCAGCGAATCGGCGCCTTTTTCGACCCATTCCCGAATCAGCACGGCGAGGCCGGAAAAAAACCGGCGTGTGCGGTCTTCCGTTTCCTTCAGCGCTATCCCGAGCACGATGTACGCGGCCACGGTGAACAGGGTGAAAAACAGTCCGAGCACGATGGCGGCTGCCCTGATCAGCCAGGGTTCCTGGCCCAGCTTGTCGGCCAGCGTCCGGCAAACTCCGAAAACGATCGGCTGTCCGGGACGGCCGTTAAGCGAATCACGGATTTCGTTGATGACGTTTTCTGCCGACATGGTTTTTTCTCCATCGCGATTGATCTCATGAGTAATGATGCATGTAACGTGCCAGCCCGGCATGGGCCAGAAGTCAGCCAATCCGCCTTCTTTGTGCACATTTAACCTGGCGAAATTCGCCATTCCTTTGCCGCGTTCGCCTTGAGATATTAGCGCCAACGCGGCGACCGACCGGTCCTTTCAGGGAACGTTCAAGTACATCCTGTATCGCTTGAATGACGACGTCCTGTCGTCATACATCCCTGAAAAGACCAGGTCGATCTGCTCGCTTGCTTCCAGCAAGAGTCTCAGGGAACCTGACGCGGCATACGGGGCTGAATACCTGCTGCCTGGGGTCTGAAAAACAGGATGTTTTTTCCGAGGCGGCACAGGGACGTGCTTGAGCGTCCCCGGGCAGCGGGTATTAGACCCGTATACCCATGCAAGGAAAACTCGTTAGGGTTGGCGGGTTTTGACATAATGAGCCGTCATGGTTAAACCGATTACCGCCATTGCTTACCTCGATGCCCCGCGCCTGCTGCGGGCGCTGTCCGCCGGCATCGGGCACGTGTTCCAGCGGCGCGAATACCTGAACCGCATCAACGTGTTCCCGGTTCCGGACGGCGATACCGGCACGAACATGGCGTTTACCTTCAAGACCATTCTCGAGGCGACCGAATCGTCCCCGGACCACCGCGTGGACGACCTGATGGAGCACATCGCCGAGGCGGCGCTGGACGGTGCGCGCGGCAACTCCGGCGCGATCATGGCGCAGTACTTTCACGGTTTTAGAAACGCGGTCAAGGGCAATCGCCTGCTGACGCCAAACGCGTTTGCGGAAGCGGCGGTCGCGGGCGCCGAGGCCGCGTGGACCGCGATGTCCAAACCGGTGCAGGGCACCCTGCCGACCGTGTTGGAGGATTTTTCCGCCGAGCTTTCCAGGCGCGTGGCGGACGGTGTGCAGGATATCCAGGCGCTGCTGGCGCATGGTATCGAGCGTGCACAGGCGTCTCTCGACAACACGCCCAACCAGTTGCCGGCCCTCAAGCAGGCCGGCGTCGTCGATGCGGGCGGGCAGGGCTTCGTTGATCTGCTCGACGGCATCTGGACGTTCATTCAAAGCGGCGCGGTTGAGCAAACCGCCGTGGATCTCACGGGCGACCTGACCGGCCCGCTGGAGACTTTCGATCTGGGTGACCACCGCTATTGCACCGAGTGCGTGCTGGAAGGCGACGGCCTGGACCGTGAAGCCATCATGCAGCGACTGGAAGCGCTCGATTGCAGTTCGCTGGTGGTGGCGGGCGGGCGCAGCCGGGTTCGCGTGCACATCCACGTCAACAATCCGGCTGAGGTTTTCCTGGCTTGCGAGGATTTCGGTCAGATCAAGCAACAGAAAGCCGATGACATGGCACAGCAGCGCGGCCTGATGGACCACACGGGCGAAGTGGCGATCGTGATGGACTCGGGCGCCGACGTGCCGCCGGGCGAGATCGACCGGCTCGGCATACACCAGGTCCCGGTGCGCCTGAGCTTCGGCGATCGGGAGTACCTGGACCGGGTATCGCTGACGCCGCAGGAGTTTTACGAAATGCTCGCGACCGCAGACGAGGCGCCGCTGACTTCGCAGCCGCCGGCCCAGGACTTTGCGCGTGCTTACGCCTTGCTGACTTCGCATGGTTACACCGTCATATCCGTTGGCCTGTCGCAGAAACTCAGCGGCACCACAGCGGCGGCGCTGCAGGCGGCCGGCCGGGACGGTATCGGTGACGTGCGCGTGGTGGACAGCCTGAGCGCGTCCGCGGGGCAGGGACTGCTCGCCATGCTGGCGGCCGAGGCCGCGATGGACGGCATGCGCGCGAAAGAAATCGAACTCCTGCTGAACGAGGCCATCCCCGAAACCCGCGTGCTCGGTATCGCCAACGACCTGCGGTACGCGGTCAAGGGCGGGCGCGTGCCGGCGTGGGTCGGGAAAACGGCGAACTTCCTGCGCATCAATCCCGTGCTGACCGCGAACCGTGAAGGCGGAGTCGGGCTGGACGGCGTTCACTTCGGGCGCGGCGCCAGTCCTCAACGGCTGGCGCGCACCGCTTTGAAGAAGATGGCGCCCGACCGCATGTATCGCGTGCTGATCTCGCACGCCAACAATGAAGAAGGCGGCAAAATGCTGCGCCACATCATTCTCGAACGGCATGCCCGCATTCATTCCTGCCACGTCACCGAGGCGGGGCCCGCGCTGGGCGCGCATTTCGGCCCGGGCGGACTGATCGTCGGCTTCACGCCGCAGCCCGACCGCCTGCACAAGCCGGGGGCGACGGCTTGATCTCCCTGGTTCTCAACGCGGTCATCGCCTACCTGCTCGGGTCGGTATCGGGCAGCATGCTGATGGGCCGGCTGCGTGGCGTGGATATTCGCAAGAGCGGCAGCGGCAATGCCGGCGGCACCAACGCCTTTCGCACCCAGGGCCCCGTTTTTGCGCTGGGCGTGGTCCTGATCGATATCGGCAAGGGAGCGCTGGCGGCGGGCCTGTTGCCGATGCTGAACCTGGCCGGCGGTGATGGTACGTTTTCGAACGGAGTCCAGGCCATGGTCTGCGGATTCATGGCGGTCATCGGGCACTGTTTCCCGGTCTGGTACGGCTTTCGCGGCGGCAAGGGCGCAGCGGCCGCGGTAGGCGCGCTGGCCGTCATCCAGCCGATCGTACTGATCCCGATGTTCCTGGTCTGGGTGCTGACGCTGACCGTGACCGGCTGGGTCGGCCTGTCGACCATCCTGGCGTCACTGAGTCTCGTGCCTGCTTTTGCCGCCTGGGGTGAATCGGGCCAGCAGCTCTGGTTCGCAATGCTGCTCGCCGCTTTCATCATCGGGCTGCACCATGCGAACATCAGGCGCATGCTCGATGGCAGCGAGAGCCGCTTCGACAAGGTCCGCTTGGTGAACTGGTTCGGACGTGACGGACGTTCTTGACGCCGACCGTATCGCCGCCGGCCTGGGCCGGCCGCAGCGTGCCCTACTGGGCGGCGTCACGGTGCTGCCGGAAGTGGATTCGACGAACTCCGAATTGCTGCGCGCTCCCGCAGAGAACCAACATGCTCATGCTGTGATCGCCGAGCGCCAGCTGGCCGGGCGCGGCCGCCGTCAGCGCCGCTGGCATTCGCCCGCCGGCGGAAACCTGTACTTCAGCCTGGG
>Ga0180435_10004950_pt1 | contig 13022 bp, 18 predicted proteins | sample SS_ome_3_FD_132467 | JGI IMG/M metagenome (GOLD analysis project Ga0180435, IMG submission 132467) | Hypersaline lake sediment archaeal communities from the Salton Sea, California, USA - SS_3_S_1 metaG | ecosystem: Environmental > Aquatic > Non-marine Saline and Alkaline > Hypersaline >... | reverse complement strand
GGTCAGGCAGTTCCGGGCAGAGTGTTCGCGACGCACCACCCTGCTGGCGATGTTCCTCGAGATACTGCTGCAGGCCGCCTATGCAGACGGGCGTCTGCACAAGTCCGAGGACGTGCTGCTGCTGCGTATCTGCCGTCTCCTGGGAGTCCCTGAGCCCGAGTACCGACGTCTTGAGCGCATGATCGGGGCAGGTTTCGCCGGTACCGGGGGGCAGGCGCCGACCGCTGCCGGCCCAGGACTGGAGCAGGCCTACCAGGTGCTGGGCGTGGGCCCGGAGACCCCGGACGCGGAGGTCAAGAAAGCCTATCGTCGGCTCCTGAGTCAGCATCACCCGGACAAGCTGGTCTCCAAGGGTTTGCCTGAGGAGATGATGCGGGTGGCAGCGCAGAAGACCCATGAAATCAAGCAGGCCTACGAGCGGGTCAAGAAGGAACGGGGGCTTTGATCCCCGGGAGGCTGCACGGTTATTTTGACCCTGACTCACTTGAGTCGCCCGTTTTTCGCGCTTATCCTGATCGGCCCCGGACGGAAAGGATGCTGGACCCCGATCCTGGGCCAACTACTTCGGAGGCGCAATGAGCGACGGTATCGATCCTCTCTTTCTTAATGTCCTGTATGCCTGCATGGGTGGGCTGCTCACTCTGCTGTTCATGTGGCTGGGGTGCAAGGTGTTCAGTCACATCGTCAACTTTTCCATTCCGGAACAACTCTCCAACGGTAACCAGGCGGTCGGCCAGATGATCATGGGCATGTTCATCGGTATCGGTACCGCTATGGGCCTGGTGATTGGGCTTGGGCTCAACTGAGAGCATGTGGCGTCGCTGGTGGTTGATCGCTTTGTTTCTGCTTCCCGTGCTGGCGTGGGCCGGCAAGGGTGCGATCAAACACGTCAAGCACGATCACTGGCCGGATAAGTACGATCATCTGTTCCGCAAGTACACCAAGCACTACTTCGGGCCACATGTCGATTGGCACTGGTTCAAGGCGCAGGGGATTGCGGAGTCCGGCCTGAAGCCGAACGCGAAAAGCCCGGTCGGGGCCATCGGGCTGATGCAGATCATGCCGTCCACCTACAAGGATCTGCGCAAGAAGAACCCCATGCTCAAGGGCATCAAGGAGCCGCGCTGGAATATCGCGGCGGGCATCTACTACGACCGCCAGCTGTATCGCAAATGGCGCAGCAAGAGCGACCTGAATACCGGGGACCGCCTGCAGTTCATGTTTGGCAGCTACAACGCCGGTCATGGCCGGATGCTGAGGGCCTACAAACGGGCGGCGCAGAAAGAAGGCAAGGTAAAGAAATGGCGTCAGGTCTCGCCCTTCGCACCCAAAGAGACCAAGGGCTATGTGGCCCGCATCAAGCGCCTCGTCGAGGAGGCGCCCTGAGCCCGGCCCACTGATCCGACGGTTACCTCAGTACCAGCCTGGCGCCTGTGGCGGATATCCGAACGGCGGCATTCCCGGCGCGCCCGGTAGCGGTTGTGCCGGTTGCGGATAGGTCGGTGGCTGGACTGGCTGTTGCGGCAGGGTCGGCTGGGGATAATAGGGTTGCGGCGGCTGTGGGTAGGCCGGCTGCGGATACATCGGCACAGCAGGCATTCCCCAGGGAGCTCGAGGCATAGGGAAAGGCTGTGGTTGCACCCTGGCCGGTGCCTGGGCGGGACCGCCAGGGGCAGGGGCCGGTGAAGGTGTTCCCCGGTTCAGATCCGGTGCATCGTTCAATCCCGCGGCCTGACGTTGGCGCGCTTCACGACGTGCCATGAATTCATCGAAACGCTTGCGCATTTTCTGCCGGTAGTGATCCGCTGCGGAGCTGGCTGCGTCGCTGGAGGTCTCTTCCGAGGCCGGTTGCGCCGCTCTCTGCTTGTCCTGCAGCTGCTGTTGTACCGCCTCTTCGATCACCCGTTTCTGGCGGGCGACCAGGGTTTCCATGTCCGGTCCGGGTGGTGCGTTCCCGTGCTGTGCGGAAGAGGCGTTGGGCGATGCCGGGCCGGCTGGGGTATTCGTGACCGGCAGGATACCCGTGTCTTTTTCAGCGGTTGGCTCCGGGCGGAAGTTGGTCGGCTCCATGCCGGCCTGTTCCTGCCATGGCGGTACCGCCGGCATCTCATAACCGTGTTCACGGGCCCGCTCCACAAGGCCGCCATAGACGCGGTCGCGATATTGCTCGCGCTCTTCACCTTGCAGTTGTGCCAGTGTCTGCACGTGTCGGGTGATCTCCGCGGGTTCCAGGATGTGGAACTTCGCTGCCTGATCGACAGCCAGGGCGCCGGTTGAGAACAAGATCATGGAGACAGAAAAGAGACCGGAAATTCGCATGCTTCGATCACTCCGGATACGGGAAATGCAGGCATTCTAACCCAGCTCTTTGCGCCATGCGCATCCGGCAGGTTTTGAGCGAGGGATGCGTACGGCGCTTCATTCGGCGGTCCGGGTGCTGGTGGCACCGGCGTGGACCAATCGGGGTAGAATTCAGGGCCTGATTTCGACCGGAAGTGACGAATGGGCGACAAGAACGAGCAACTGAGCATTGCCGACCTGATGCAGCACAGTGGGATTGGTTTTGGCACCAGTGGTGCAAGAGGGCTGGCAATCGGCATGACCGACCGGGTCTGCTATGCCTATACCACAGCCTTTCTGCAATACCTCGAAAAGGCGGACCTGATTCATCCCGGCGATGAAGTTCTCATCGGTGGCGACCACCGTCCGAGCACGCCCCGCATCATGGCCGCCTGTGCCCGTGCTGTGCACGATATGGGTTACCTTGCGATCAATGGGGGGAATATCCCTTCCCCCGCGGTTGCGAATCTGGGGCTGCGCATGGGTATCGCCAGCCTCATGGTGACTGGCAGTCACATCCCGGACGATCGAAACGGGATCAAGTTCAACAAGCCTGAGGGTGAAATCCTCAAGGCGGATGAAACCGCGATCCGTGAACAGACGGTCATTTTCCCGAAGGCCCTGTTCGACGATGAAGGTAACGCGACCGAGCGGTTCGAGCTCCCTCCGGTGAACACCTCCGCGCATCGCAGTTACGTAAGCCGATATCTGGATTTTTTCGAGCCGGAAAGCCTGAAAGGTGCGCGCGTGTTGCTGTACACGCACTCCTCGGTGGCATCCGCTGTGTTGCAGCAAATCTTCGAGGGACTTGGCGCAGAGGTGATCAGGATCGGCCACTCCGATATCTTCGTGCCAGTGGATACCGAGGCCGTGCGGCCGGAGGATGTGACGCTCGCCGCGAAATGGGCGCAGGAACAGGATTTCGACATCATCGTCTCGACCGATGGAGATGGAGACCGTCCTCTCATCGGTACCGAGCGGGGCGAATGGCTGCGAGGCGATGTATTGGGCGTGCTGTGCGCGCACTTCCTGCAGGCGGACGGCGTGATCACGCCTGTCAGCAGCAACAGCGTGCTGGAGCGTAGTGCCTGGTTCGAGCAAATCCGGCGCACACGTATCGGCTCGCCTTACGTGATCGAGGCCATGCAACTGCTTGCCAGCGAGGGTGCACGCAACGTGGTCGGGTACGAGGCCAATGGCGGTTTCCTGACCGGCATGGATGTCGAACGCAATGGACGGGTCCTGCCGTCATTGCCGACCAGGGATGCCGCCATTGTCGCGCTGTCGGTACTCATGTTGGCAAGGCGTCAGGGCCGAACCGTATCCGAACTGCTCTTGGGTCTGCCGCCGCGTTTTACCTTTAGCGACCGTCTGAAGGAATTTCCGACGGCGTTGAGCCGCGAACGGATAAACGCCCTGATCGATGGTGGGGAGGAGAGCATAGCTGCGGTATTCGAATCACTTTCCCTCGGTCCCCTGGATGAAATCGATCGGACCGATGGACTTCGCATGACCTTCAAATCCGGTGAGGTGGTGCACCTGCGTCCATCCGGTAACGCGCCCGAACTGCGCTGCTACAACGAGGCGGATTCGGAGGAACGAGCGCGTGAGTTGAATGCGGCCTGTATGGCCTTGCTGGAGACCTGGCGTAAACCGGCATAGCGGCTAAAGAAATGCGCATGCTGGCCGAAAGGACCGGAACAAGAGTCCATACAAGGAACCGCATGCCATGCTGGAACTGGCCGACAAACGCTTCTTTCACCGCCTCGAGGTCGAGTGCCCCGCCAGTATCGTGCTGCAGGGGCAATCGGAACATGCGGGTGCGATCGTCAAGAATCTCAGCGGTGGTGGTGTCCTCATGTGGCTGGAGCAGGCGGTCGAGCCCGGCTCCGAACTTTCCATCGAGGTGCTCCCGCTCAGCACTATCACCCCCTCCATGAAGGCCCGCGTCAAGGTGTTGCGATGCACGCCGGTGGAAGGCGTCGAAGGGCAGTTTGAGCTCGCCTGCCAGATGGAGCAGGTCCTCGAATAAGTGTAGTCTGCCGCCATTTGCAGGATTCGATTGCATGAGTGGCGACAAGACCCTGAAACAGATCATCGAACTGATCGAAGCCGACCCGCACGGCGCTGCGGCATTGACCCTGTATGCCCTGGTCAACACCCTTGAGTTTCCCCGCGCCGGCTACCTGTTCAAGCTCGACAAGCTCAAGGACCTGGCGCCGCAGCACCGTCAGCTTGCCTACGGTCTGATGGAGATGATGGCCGAGGGGCAGGTCGGCAGTGCTGAATGGCAGCAGGCCAAGGCCAGTATGGACGATCGCGTTCGTCGGGGTTGAAGCCGGAACATCGCCAGCGCAATCTTCGACCCTCCAATCAGTCTTTGCGAGCGACAGTACAAGCCCACTTTGCCGGAGGAACTACCATTCGTCGTTACCTTCGCCTAAGCTAAAGCGAGCACCTCGAAGCCGCTGGATCGTTGTGATGTCTTGGTGCAGGTCCTTGACCCACAACCGGGAGCAGCGAATTGAATAGCAGAATCTGGCGGATCACCGCCTTTGTTTTATTCCTGGGGCTCGCGCAGGCGGCAGTCGCCTCATTCTGTCCTATTGGCTCGGTAAAGAAGGCGAAGCGGCCTCCGATTCAAAGACCGGTTGTCCCGGTCATGGCCTGGGTTCCCGCGCCGCCGATCCATCAGCAGATCGTCAACGGCCAGCCTATGGTGCTGGTGCCGGTCTATCCGCCCACTCCCTTTCCTGCTTACTACGGCTACCCGCGCTGACATCTGTACACGGCCAGAGGCGAAATGCGCGAAGTCATCACCCTGGCCACAAACAGGCGTGAGCAACTCATCGACATCACGGCGCAGGTCCGGCGCGTGGTGGAGGCGAGCGGTTCCCGGGATGGGCTGGTCCATGTCTATGTGCAGGGCGCAACCGCAGCCGTCATGATCCAGGAGAACTGGGACGAGAGCGTCCAGAGCGACGTGGTAGATCTGCTGGCACGGCTTATTCCGCGCGGCGTATGGCAGCATGATGCACAGGACGGAAACGGCGATGCCCACCTCAAGTCGGGCCTGGTCGGCCCTTCCGAGACCGTTCCTCTTATCGACGGGCAGCTGGGTCTGTCGACCTGGCAGAACATCTTCGTGTGCGAGTTCGATGGCCCGCGCAGGGAACGACAGGTGGTGTGTACGATTCTCCCGGATACGCAGCCCTGAGCCGCCTTTGCCCGCTGCAGCGGGTTGTCAGGGGTAGGCCAGGGTGTCCGGAGGCATCCGGAAATCACGCGGCGCGACATACTCGAGCACTTCCGGACCTTTTTCGTCGATCAGAATGGACAGCCCCTTGGAGGGATAGAACCAGCTGCGTGCATGCTCATTTTCCGTCAGCTGCGCCGCCGGGGTGCCGAAGCGTTCCAGGAAGAAAGTCTGGTCCAGCCGACGGGTGCCAGGCACATAGCTGATAGCGACGATCCGGTTTTCCAGCAGCGCCTCCTGATCCGAGGTATGCAGCTTGAACTTCCAATCCCCGGTAGGGGATGATTCCCGCTTGGTCGCCTGTTCCGCGAGCGTCCTTTTCACTTCAGGATCGGCCGCCAGCTGGGTCACCACGCGCGCGCTCAGCGGACCGAAGGCCACCTTGCCGAAGTAGACCTCTAGATCCAGAGTGTCGTCCTTGTGCTGAAACACGGCCAGTCCCTCGGTCGGGCCAAACTTGTCGATGGCGTCCTGCAGGCTGGCGCTGCCGAGATCGAGGTCGAAGACGCGGCTGCTGCCGTCCGGGTTGACCGTTATCTGCCAGGGGAGGTCCGTGCGTGTCTGGGTCAGTTTCGGGTCCGGCGCGGGTGCGAACAGGAAGATGGCGCCCAGCACGGCAGCGATGATTAGAATCAGGATCAGCGGTATTTTCATGCGGGTATCTCCCGGTCTCTGACGCCCAGAAGGTACAGGATACCGTCCAGTCCCAGGGTCGAGATACTGTGGCGTGCACTTTCACGCACCAGTGGCTTGGCGTGGAAGGCGATACCGAGGCCCGCCAGTGAAAGCATGGGGAGGTCGTTGGCGCCGTCGCCCACCGCCACGGTCTGGCGCAGGTCGATACCGTAGTCGGCTGCCATGCGCTGCAACAGCTCGGCTTTTTTCTCGCCGTTGACGATCTCGCCCTTCACCTTGCCGGTGAGGCGGCCATCCTCGATATCGAGTTCATTGGCCGAGACACAGTCCAGCCCCCAGCGTTGCTTGAGGTGGTTGGCAAAGTAGCTGAAGCCGCCCGAAAGGATGCCGACCCTGTAGCCAAGATGCTTGAGGGTGGTGATCAGGCGATCCGCCCCCTCCGTGATCGGCAGATGCTGCGCAATCTGCTCGAGTACCGCCACATCCAGACCCTTCAGGGTGGCCAGACGCCGTTCAAAGCTCTGGTTGAAGGGGATCTCGCCGCGCATGGCCGCCTCGGTGATCGCGGCGACCTCGTCATAGGTGCCGGCGGCGCGCGCCAGCTCATCGATGACCTCACACTGGATCAGGGTCGAGTCCATATCGAACACCACCAGGCGGCGGTGACGACGGTACAGATCGTCCTCCTGGAAGGCGACATCCACCTCGTCATCGCGCGTGACCGCGAGCAGGTCACGGCGCAGTTGCTCGGCGTCCGCTTCGCCCCGCAGGGAAAATTCCACGCAGGCACGGCGGTGGGGGTTGTCGCTGCGCAGGGAAAACCGTCCCGAAAGGCGGGTGATGCCGTCGATGTTGATCTGATGGCGGGCGGCCACCGCGGTCAGGTGGCTGATGTTGGCCGCACTCAGCTTACGCCCGAAGAGTGTTGCTATGTAACGCGGCTTGCCCTGTGCCCGCACCCAGGTCTCGTAGTCGTCCGCGGGGACACCGGCGAAGTGCACCTGCAGGTCCTGTTGATGCCCGAGAAAGAGCAGCTCCTTGCGCAGCGCGTCGCTGTCCTCGCCGCCGGGAATCTCCAGCAACAGGCCCAGCGTCAGGCGATCGTGGATCACCGATTGTCCGATATCGAGAATATTGACACCGTGCTCGGCCAGGGTGCCGGTGAAGGCCGATGTCACGCCGGGATGGTCGGGGCCGCTGATCGTCAGCAGGAGAATGGTGCTCACAGGTTCAATCCTCGTTCCCGTGGTACAGATCGGGTTCCAGTTGCGGTGGCATCTGCAGATGGAAGCCCTGCTCGCGCAGGTTGTGCATGACGGTGGCGACATCCTCGCGTGCCAGGGGGCGGTCCGGTGTCAGCGTCAGCTGCATCACCGCCTGCGGCTGACCGAAACGGGAGAAAAGCGCCTGCGGGATCGCGTCGAAGTCGTCTTCCGCAGCGAGATAGAGATACATTTCGTCCTTACGCGGGCTTTTGTAGATCCAGCACTCGAGGCTATCGGTCATAATCAGCAGGGATCGTCGCAAAAGGCGGCATTATAAGCGAATGCTGATTCAGTCGGTTCTGTACGGGCGTTCTTTTTTTGCACAATCGCACCGATGCCCGCCGGGATTGCGGAACCTTGCAGCGTAAAGCAGGACTCAATGGATATGCCCTACCGTTCAGCCTCAATGCTCATGATTGCCATTCTGCTGGGCGGATGCGCGAGCAATATACCCCCATCGATCCGGATCGATGCCGGCGAGGCCCTGAGCGTTTCCCAGGTGCAGGACGATCCGCGGGGCACGCACGGCAAGCCGGTTCGCTGGGGAGGAGAGATCCTCTCGGTGATCAATCACAAGGAATACAGTGACGTGGTCGTGTTGCGCCGACCGCTGTTCAACAACGGCGAACCAAAGCCGCGTGGGGGCGAGGCGCGGCGCTTCGTGGCACGCCTGCCGGGCTTCGTCGATCCGGCCGAGTTCCGGCCCGAGCAGCGCCTGACCGTGAGCGGACATCTTGCGGGCGTGGTCACTCTCCGGGTGGGGCAGTATCCCTATGCGCATCCCGTGGTGCGGGTGGCGGAACAGCATCGTTGGGAGAAGTACGTCGAGCCACCCGAACCTCCCTGGTATCGTGATCCCTTCTACTGTGATCCCTGGTACCCCTGGGGCCATCATCGTCATTGGCCGCATTGCTGGTAGTCGCCGAGATGCGTCCTGTTCACCTGATTCTGATATTGCTTCTGATGCCTGCGGCCTGCACCACCGTGGTCGAGCCCGATCCGGTGTTGGCTGCGCAAATCACCCCCGCACAAATCAATGCCGGTATGCGCCAGCCGGCGATGGATGAAAGCCTGGTCTGGGGCGGCAGGGTGAACCTGGTGACCAACCTGCGTGATCGTACCCTGATCGAGATCCGCTCCTATCCCCTCAGTGGCAAGCGCAAGCCGCTCACTGACCGGCCCTCCAGCGGTAACTTCGTGCTCGAGATGGACGGGTTCATCGAACCGGCCGAGCTGAGACCAGGGCTGCTGGTCACGGCGACCGGACGCTATGCCGGGATGCTGAGCTACCGTGAGCAGGCGCAGACGCAGCGGCTGCCGCGTCTGCGCGGGAGTGGGATGCACGTCTGGGCAAGCGCCCCGACTGCCCGCTCCAGTCGCCAGCACCCGGATGTGCGCTGGAACCTCGGCATCGGGACCCATGGCAGCGGGGTCGGGGTCAGTATCGGGCTTTGAGTTTCACCCTCGAGGGGTCGGACTCAAACCGTTTCGTGCTGTCTGGTATGACGCAATTCGGTCTGATTTCCCCATTGATTTGCGCGTAGACGACGCTGTTTGACCAGGGAAGCCTGATCGTAGGGTGCCGGCGAGGCACGAACCGCACCGAAATCCCAGCAGCGTTTTGCACGGTGCGATTCGCTGCAGCTCATCAAACCCTACGCATTTCGTCACCTATCCGAATTCTCTATCGTCAAGGCTCCTCTGCCGTCACCCCGGCGCAGGCCGGGGTCCAGTCCTCTCTCTGGATTCCCGCTTTCGCGAATGACGCCCGGGGCGGAGGTCGATGCAAGCAACTCCGACTTCTGATCCAAGTTCAAAGCCGTGCCCGGATTACCTCCGTCACTTCCTCGTCGCTCAGCTTGATCGGGTTGGTCTGCATGCTGCCGCCCCGGCAGTTGGCGACCACACGCTCGAAATCGGATTCCTGCATGCCGTAGTGCGACAGGCGCGGGAGGTGCAGGCGCTCGGTCCATTCGGTCAGCAGTTCGATCAGCCCGTCCTGGGCCTGTTCCGCATTGCCGTAGAGCTGTCCGCTCAACATCACCCCGGCCTCGGCATATTTCTGCAGAGCGGGATTGTCAGGATCACGCCGCCGCATCACCTCGATATTGACCCGGGTCGCGGTGGCCACCAGCGTGCCGCACACCACGCCATGCGGGATCGGGAAGAAGGCACCGAGCGGTGAGGCCAGTCCATGCACCGAGCCGAGTCCGGCCTGCGCCAGGGTGATGCCGGAGGCGAGCGAGGCCCAGGCCATGCGCGCACGTCCCTCCGCGGCCTGTGCATTGTTCTCCCAGGCGTCCCAGAAGCCGTCGCGGAAGGCCTGCATGCCGGAGCTTGCCAACGCGTCGGTGAACGGGCTGGCGCGCAGCGATACCCAGGATTCGAGCAGCTGGGTGAAGGCATCCATGCCGTTGGCCGCGAGCTGCTCGGGACTGCAGCTGGCCAGCAGCTCGGGGTCGATCAGGGCGACCTGGGCCACCAGCTGCTCGTCGCGGAAGGATTTCTTGAAGCCATCCGGCCCGCGCCGCGAAAGGACCGCGTTCTTGGTTGCCTCGGAACCGGTGCCGGCAGTGGTCGGTACCGCGATGAACGGGACCGCCGGCCCGGTATAAGGCAGGCCGCGTCCGACGCCCTCGAGGTGGTCCATGATGGAGGTCCCGGTGCGCAGCAGGCCCGCGATGGCCTTGGCCGCATCCAGCACACTGCCGCCGCCGATGCCCACGACCACCTCCAGGCGCTCGCCGCGATGCTCGTCTATGGCCGCTTCGATCAGTTCCGGAGAGGGTTCGTCGTCCACGATCACCGGCCGCCAGGTGATCCCGCGCGCATGCAGCTCCTTGTTCAGTTCGAACCAGGTCGGGGTCGACTGGAAAGAGCGCCGCCCGGTGACCAGCAGGACATGACGGCCATAGCGCGCGATGATCTCGGGCAGGCGCCCGATTGCGCCGGGCGCAAACTCAATCGCCGGCAGGCGGGCGACATTGAAACTGTTGTTGAAGTACAGCATGGGCATTCTCTATGGGACAGTTGCGCCATGATAGCCAGTGCGAAGCGGCAAGGGTAAGGTTGGGCGCAAGACATTGCTACTGCGGGCGGGCAGGTGGAAGTGAGGTGAGAGGGATATGAATCAACAACTCACGGTCAGCGGCCTTTGGCGCTATCCGGTCAAGTCCCTGCGCGGTATGGCCTGCGAACGCCTCCGGGTTGGTCCACGCGGTCCCGAGTTGGACCGCCAGTGGATGCTGGTCGACCTCAACGGACGCTTTCTGACTCAACGGCAGCAGCCGCGCATGGCGCTGGTTGACGTCACGCTCAATGCCGATGCGCTGGTTCTGAACGCCCCCGGAATGGAAGCACTGCACCTGCCGCTGGCGGGTTCCGGAGAGGCAATCGTCCCGGTGACGGTGTGGTCGGATACATGCGAGGGCGAGCCCGTGGGCACCGCCGCGGATCGCTGGCTGAGCGAATTCCTGGATGTCGATTGTCGACTGATACGTTTTCCGGATAGTGCAACTCGCCAGGTGGATCTGCATTACGCACAGCCCGGCGATCAGGTCGGTTTCGCGGATGGCTTTCCGCTGTTGCTGATCTCCCAGGCCTCGCTGGATGCACTCAACGACAAACTGAGCGCGCCGGTGGACATGCGCCGTTTCCGTCCCAACCTGGTGATCGATGGCGCAGCGCCGCATGCCGAGGACAACTGGCGGCGTCTGCGCATCGGTGAACTGACGTTCGAGGTGGTCAAGCCCTGTTCCCGCTGCCCTATCCCGGGGATCGATCCGGACACGGCCGAACGTACTGCCGAAGTGCTACGGGTATTGGCGGATTACCGGCGCGGCGAGGACAAGAAGGTCTATTTCGGGCAGAACCTGCTGCACCGCGGCATCGGTGAGCTGCGAATCGGTCAGGCCGTTGAGGTGCTGGCATGACAGGTGACTGCCCCGCCGCGTTGCTGCTGCAGCGCTGGGTCGAACGGCTGGTGATTGGCGAGGGGCTGTGTCCCTTCGCGGCCCGGCCGATGGCCGCGGGTCGGGTGCGGATCACTTGCAGCGATGCCATCAACGCGGACGATGCCTATCGGGACGTGCTTGCCGAAGTGGAACAGCTCTGGATATCGGATGCGGCCCTGGTCGAGACCACCCTGCTGGCCGTGCCGGGAGCGCTGGCCGAGTTCGCTGATTACCTGGATGTGCTGGACGCCTGCGAGGAGGCACTGGATGAGCTGGGGCTCGCGTCCGAGTTACAGATTGCCAGCTTTCACCCGCACTACCTGTTTGCGGACGAAGCAGAGGGCGACGCCAGTCACTACACCAATCGCTCACCCTGTCCGGTGTTTCATCTGATTCGGCAGGAATCGATCACCCGGGCGCTGGCAAACTGGCCCGATCCGGAGGAGATACCAAGCCGCAACCGGCGACGCATGCGTGAACTGGGGGTGGATTACCTTCGAAGTCTCAATGCCGGACTTGCAGATCCGGATCGAACTCCAACTCGCCATCCAAGGTGATCCTGGCGTAGGTCTCTCCACCGTCCGGAGTGACCACCACGGTGGCATCCTCCAGAAGTGGGTGACGTATGAAGACCAGTTGCCAGCCAAAGCTCGTGACCTGATCCAGTCCCTCTTTCTGGCTCGATGTCAGCAGGGTGTCGATTTCATCGGGAATGGGCGGGCCACCACAGCGGCGCTCGTGAAAACCAGACGCAATTTGCCCCATGTGGTAACTCCCCAGTGAAAAGTTTTATTCATTCTAGTTTAGTAGGGAAGAAATTCGTCCTCGGGGCTATTGGATTTGTTTATGTCTTTGGTTTTGGTGTTTATGAGGCGACCCGCTTTTTCGTCACTTCGATCGTCCGCTGGTCCTCACCTGCTTCAGGTCGCGGCCGGTCTGTCGTGTGCGCATGACACGCCGAAGTCAGGCGCGAAACCGGGTTCGGGTGTAGGGTAGGCTCCGATCCGGAAGATGAGGAATGACCGACATGAAGACCCTGCGCTATCCCCTGTTGCTGCTGATGATCGTTGTGCTGAGTGGGTGTGCCGGCCTGGGCCAGCGCGAGTCGGTGCGGGTCAGCATTGCCGGCATCGAGCCGTTGCCGACCGAGGGGCTGGAGGCGCGCTTCGCGGTCAAGATGCGGGTGCAGAATCCGAACGACAATGCGATCAGCTTCGATGGTGTTTTCGTCGAGCTGGATCTGGAGGGCAAGGATTTCGGCAGCGGCGTGAGCGACCAGCGCGGCAGCGTGCCGCGCTTCGGCGAGACGCTGATCACGGTGCCGGTCACGGTGCCCTTCACTGCAGTGGTGCGTCAGGTGTTCGGCCTGGCGGGCAAGGAACAGTTCGAGGGCCTGGACTACCGTCTGCGCGGTCGTCTGGGTGGCGTCGGTTTCGGCGGGATCGGTTTCGACAAGCAGGGCACCATCGAACTGGCGCCCAGGGGTGACGGCGTCTGAGCGACGGTCGCTACTCCGCAGGCAACAGCCGCACCAGCATGCCGTCGTCCGCATCGATCAGCAGGTAGATCAGG
>Ga0180435_10004947_pt1 | contig 13026 bp, 17 predicted proteins | sample SS_ome_3_FD_132467 | JGI IMG/M metagenome (GOLD analysis project Ga0180435, IMG submission 132467) | Hypersaline lake sediment archaeal communities from the Salton Sea, California, USA - SS_3_S_1 metaG | ecosystem: Environmental > Aquatic > Non-marine Saline and Alkaline > Hypersaline >... | reverse complement strand
TTTCCGAATAGAGAAGATTGCGGTAATTTTACCCTTTTTTGCCGCTGATATGTTATAATGACGTCGAATATTCTTCCGCGTTTTATGTGGAGTATTATTTTGACGCGACGAATAGACTGGTTTTACTTGTCACAATTGAGGGAGTTTTGTGTATGAACTGGTTTCGCTGTCTGATAAGCATTTTTATTGTATCATTTCTTTTTGTTACAGGTGTTCCGGGAGGAGAAAATCAGCCTACCGATAGCCATGAGGGAAGAGGCGGTGACAAGATTGCTGGTGATTTCGATAAGGTGCTTTTTGTTAAGCGGTACACCTATCAGTCTTCTCATTATTATACTGATTTTATCGATGGCTGTGAAAAGTTCGGGGGAAACCTGTGTATTTTAGATGTCGAAACCGATAAAGTGAAGGAACTGGTGCCTTCTTTGAGTCAGGGTATTTTCGGTAGGTTTGATTTGTCTTTCGACGCCAAAAAAATTGTCTTTGCCTGGAAAGAAAAACGGGGGGTTGGTTTTCGTATCTGGGAAGTACGCGTGGACGGCAGCGGTTTACGCCAAATGACCTTTGCCCCGGCGGACGAAACAGAACGGATTAAAAAATATTCGCAGCGTCATCTTAATTCCTGGGCCGGCAGGCCTATACAATATTTTCATCATACCGACGACATGGATCCATGCTATCTGCCGGACGGGAGGATATGCTTTATATCGACACGGTGCGAATATGGCATACTTTGTGATGGCCCTGACTTTTTCACAACAACTGTTTTGTATTGCATGGATAAGGACGGCAGCAATATAGACAAGCTTTCCAACAGTTCGGTCAGCGAGTCGTCTCCGACGGTGATGAACGATGGGCGGATTCTTTATACCCGCTGGGAATATCTGGACAAAGGAGCGGTCTCGGTCAAGTGTCTCTGGGCTATGCATCCGGACGGCAGCGGATCGGTGGAGATTTATGGTAATGACATCGCGGTACCTACGACATTTCTCCACGGCCGGGCGATACCAGGGCATAACAACCTTTTTGTGTCGCTGATTACGCCTCATTGCTGTCCTTCTAACGGGGTGGGGGGGGTAGTCTTACTTAATACTGTTAAGGATATTCGTACGACAGATCCGATTGTATATTTAACTCCGGATATAAAAATTCCCGATAACGGTCACAACGGCTTTCTGCATTATCGCCGGGGAAAATGGCTACAGGACGGTAAAGGACCCTTGTATATTGATCCGTATCCACTTTCCGACGAATTATTCCTGGTCAGTCATAATCCGGACAAGCCCTGGAATGATTTTGCGGGATGGGATATTTACCTGCTGGATGACAACAATGTGAAAGTACTTCTTTACGATGATCCGAAAATATCCTGTTATCAGCCGATGCCCTTGCGGCCCCGTCCGAAACCACCGATTATCGAATCTTTAATCGACAGGAGCCTGGCTAAAGAAAAACGTGCCTGCTTGATTGTTACGGATATTTACGAGGGTTTGGAGGGAGTTGCCCAGGGCACTATTAAATACATTAGGATCAATGAGCAATTACCCCGACCCTGGGCGGCACGCCGTCGTTGGCAGGGAGATACCTATGATCAGCAGCATGCGGTAATCACTAAGAATACGCATCTGGGCTTAAAGGTGCAACATGGGATTGTGCCGGTGGAACAAGACGGCTCCGCGTATTTTTTCGTTCCCGCGGATAGTAATATTTTCCTGCAGGTTTTGGATAAAAACTTTATGGAGGTTCAGCGTGAACGTACTTACGTCAACTATCGAGCGGGAGAAATCCGGTCCTGTATAGGCTGTCATGAACGAACGTGCGTCGCTGTCGCCAATAACAAGGATAAGATCCCGTTGGCCCTGCAGCGCGAACCGAGTGTTCCCGGCCCCCAGCCTGGTGAAAAAAGCGGGGCTCGGGTCATACATTATCCTGACGATGTCCAGCCCATCCTGGATAAATACTGTATCCGCTGTCACAGCGGGGAGATTGCTAAAGCAAAACTGGACCTGACCGGCACTCCGACAAAACTATTTTGCCGTTCCTATGAAAATATTTTGCAACGGAAATTGATTCCTTTCATCGGAGAAAACCATCCCAAGTGGGGAAATGTCCATTATTTACCTCCTTACTCGCTCGGCTCCCACGCCAGCAAGCTGATCCGGAAATTACGCCAAGGACATAATAAGATTAAGCTGACTCCTGAAGAGATGATTCGCCTGACGACATGGGTGGATAGCAACGGTCAATATTACGGTTCGTATTATGGCCGAAGAAACCTGCGTTATAAAAATCATCTTAATTTCCGGCCTATTCCTACATACAGCCAGGCTCGAAGCAGAAAACCTTTTCTCCCTGAAAAAGACAGATAATCTGGCGCGGATTCAACTCATAAGTGCGACAAGTGAGTGGCAAAAGCGTGGTGAGCGGGGGAGAACAGCTTGTTTGTACTCATCGCGATTGAGTTATCCTGTTTTTGTATTGTTGTGTTAATCTATTTCGCGAAAAAAGGAAATCATTCAATTGAGATGAATATATTTGATCTGAGCGTAAATATCTTTCCAGGGAAGCACCTTACGGGTGCTTACATCCAGGAACGTACCGACATCTCTCCATTCATTAACCATAGCGTCAAAATTTTTTTCAAAGAAATCTGGTCCGATTCCCTGTTCCTTTGCTTCTTTGACAATCGACTTTAGGAAGGTTAGTTTTGCGTTAGAGCGTGTCAGAATGACAGACAATTTCGCAGGACATCTTAATAAATTGACAAGTTCGTATTCGGGCGTCCCCGGTATTATATCCTTATTTTTATCACTGACATCCTGTAGCCGTACGGCATTACAAAATATATCCGGCAGGTTCCAGTCGGCCATCATCTCTGCTGCTAACTCGTTATGGTCGATGCCAAAGACTTTTCGCTCGTTTGCTGTTAATTGAGACGAGTCATCAGTGTTGATTTCTTTTAATATCTCTGCATATTCTTTAGGATACAAGCTCGCCAAAGCCAAACGTCCTATCTGACATAGAAGCCCTATGGTAAATGTCTCGTCAGAGTTGAAGGGGGTGTTTATTGCTTTATTGAGATTGCGTGCCAGTACAGCTCGGGCCAATGATTCCGACCAAAACATTTCATAATCAAATTCTTTGCATGGCCCTTTTGTATTATCGGAAATAAACGATAATCCCAGTGAGATTCTTTTGACCATGGTAAGGCCAAGACGCGTTATCGCCTCTTGGACAGAGGTGCAGGTGTTAAGCGATTTATAAAATGCCGAATTTGCAACCTTGATGATTCGTGCCGCAATAGCAGGGTCTGTCTCAACGACGGCGGCGATGCATGCAATGCTGGTACTGTCGTCGTTGGCCAGACGAAATATTTTAAACGCTTTAGCGGCAGGTGTCGGCAGCTTACCTCTTTCTTTGATTTTTTGAAATATTACGGATATGTCGCGTGTCTTTGTCACTTTTTCGGGTGCGGCCGATATTTTTTTTGCCAAAATCAGTAACAAAGGATCGTGGTGAAGCTCTTTATTACCGAGACTCCAGCATTTCAGTAATTTTTGTGTATCCAAACTTATTTTGCCGCCTTTTTTTTCAATATTTATCACAGCTTTATTAAAAGCCTTGACGGCCTTGGCAATCTGTTTGGTAGCTTCCGATTTGGTTATCAGTGAAGATGGCTTTTTCCGGGCATTTTTATATTTTTTAATATCGATATTTTTGCTTTTTGTCGCCCCTTTTGCGACTTTGCTCTTGGTTAAATCATAAGCCGGCTGAGTCTTTACTTTTTTAAACATGTCAACGTCCGGACCAAGACGATTTTGACAAATTGCTAAAAATACCCCTACGTTGCGTACAAATCCTCTTTTCTGTAACGAATGATAATCCGGTGGTAAGGATATAGGCTTCACCGTGTATTGAATGGTACAAGATGTCGATTTCTTTTTTATGATTTCTTGGTTCATGGTGTATCCGCTTCGGTTTCAATGAAGTCAAGACCGTAACCGCCCACTGCGCGGTTTAAATCTGATAGACTTGTAAATAATTCCTGGATATTAGACACATCCGCGTTTCCTGGGTCGATCCAGATGTCAAATTGTATTTGTGAATTTATCGAATGGTCACTTATCGTGTCAAATTCCGGACGAGCCAATTCGATAAACTCTTGTCTCAATATCATTGTACATTTGAGTATGTCGTCCAAATATATCAGCTGAGGCTTTTTAGGGTGTTGTGGAATCGCCAGTATTTTCCCAGCTTCATTCTTGAATAAATACTCGTTGTTAAATGAAAGGTAAAGAGACCATCCTTCCGTCTCAAGCATATTCTTGAGAGTGGGAAACAGAAGAACTTTCCTGTTTGTGTACTCCATATGCTGTCCATTTCTTTTTGGCTTTAATTGGAATGACTTCTTGAAGGCATTGCCTGGAAAGGCATAAAAGAAAAAACCTGATGTTTCGGATCGGCCCTCCACTGGTCATATCAATGTCAAAATTATAATGCTACTACCTGTCCCTCTTCAGATTGGGTGATATCGGCGGAGGTTTGATAGCCTGCTCCAAATTCCTTGTTGTTTTGTACCGCGTCTAAAGGAGACCATCTACTCTTGGCTTTGTTTACAATATCGACCAGCCGGCTAATTACTATTTCTGGAGTATCATCGAACGGATCGACTACAAAACCTTTAAGCTTGTCATAGAGTTCGTCTGAGACTTGAAAAACCTTCATTTTTTTTCTCCAAAGTTATGGGCATCTCTAAATATCGCTTTTGTCACGAAAAAACATTATAGTCATCGCGTCTGAAGTCCACTTCATTCCGCTTGTCATTCTCGGCAAAACAGTTTGGGCTGGCGGGCAAATTGGGGCAGCCGGGGGGGCAATTTCCCGCTAGGGAGCCCCGGACTGTTTTGCCGAGTTATAAATATACCTGTTCCACATGAAAATGCCCTGTGAGTCATTTCATAACTATATTTTCGGCAGACGCTCATAATCGGCCCTGCCCGAAATTATCATACCCGATGGGTATAAAATAGTTCATTTCCTTTGTTACTTAGGAAATACATGTGCCCCACAAATTCAGCCGTACGCAGTACAAGGGGGCACAAAATCTCTAAAATATAAAATTAATTAGGCAGATAGTCAAATTGCGTTAGAAGAAAAATGTGCAAAAGATAAGAGTAAATAGCTAGCCTGCGTTTTCCGTAAACGTCGTCACGAAATTGTGTAGAGTGCGGTAGATTAAGGCTTTATCTTATTCACCGACTTCAAGATATTGCGACACATACCAGTCCCACTTGAAAATGTCATGTGAGTTATTTCGCAACTCTATTTTTCGGCAAGCGCTTATAATCGGCCCTGCCTGGACAAATGATATCCAATGGGTATAAACAACAATGTCCTCACTCGAATTCAAAAGTATCTTTAGTTGACAACTCCTGACCCGGCAGGGCCGGGAACCAAATAGGGTTTTATGGAGTCTTGCTCCATTATCAGGTTTTTTTCATTTTGCGTAAGATTTTAATGGTAAGATACTAATTGCCCGCCTATAGCTTTATCGGACGTTAGGGGGCCGGTGTTTGAAATCACGTTTTTTTAATACGTTGCGTTAAAATTTCACATAAGAAAAAGTGCGAAATCGCACTGTGTGATTTCGCACTCAACCAACTCAGCTATAACCATGGAACACATAATCTGTGTTCCAGACCCTTTCCCGGCCTATAAAGCCACGCCATCCAGAGTGAACCGAAGCGCGTCGTTATCGTGGAAGGTGGCATATTCGGTGACGATAGCGCCTTCCGAACCGGCAAGCATCCAGTGCCACTGTTCCGGTCCGGCTAAAACGCCGAGTTCGCCCGATTTAAGCAATTTTTCAGTTTGGGCGACGATGCATTTTTTATGGCTGGGAGGAATTCGATTGGCCACGCCGGTGGTCGGTGCTCCTTCGCCATAAATATGTACGGAACCATGGCGCACTTGCCATGCTTCCATTTTGGGAGCTGCTTTAGCAGTGGTAAGGTGGCGATGTTCGGGAATCATCTGGCCGGGCAGGAGGTAGATTTCATGGCCGAGATATTTATACTTTTCATCGTTAACCCAGAATATCCCGCCCATACCGACTTCGGTAAAAATCCCCTTACCAAAATCAGCTACCCAGAAATCGTCACTGCGCAGAATGTCAAAAATGGGATAGTTATGGAATTTCATCAATTCGAAATACGCCTCTTTGGCTTTGGCGGAATCGAATTTTCCCTCCGTGGTATAGAACTCTTTGTTGGAATATTTCTTTAGTGGCATATGAACATTCTCCTTCTCTTTATGTTTTTCACAACCAGTGTTCGTCATTGATAATGATAGTATCGTTCCTGTTACAAGTCCACCGAGCATTTTCCTTCGGTCCGGATTTTTCATAGTCCATCCTCCTTTTACGGTTTATTTGTTTTTTATGGTATTATAAAGTTCAAAAGCGTGTTCTGGTTTTTCGTTTTCGTGAACGATCGACCTTACCGCCTGTGCCATGGCGACGGGGTTCTCGGCCAGAAATATATTGCGGCCCATATCGACGCCGGCAGCCCCCTGGTCAATGGCTTTATATGCCATTTTCAGGGCATCTAGTTCAGGAAGCTTTTTACCGCCGGCAATGACGATGGGGACCGGGCAGCCGGCTACGACCTCGTCAAATCCCGGCTCACAATAATAGGTTTTGACAAAATGAGCGCCCAGTTCGGCAATGACTCGGACAGCTAATCCCAGGTAACGAGAATCACGCACCATTTCTCGCCCCACCGCGGTTACTCCGAGAGTCGGCACCCCGTAACGATTACCTTCGTTGATCAATCGGGCCAGGTTGTCGAGGGTTTTATGTTCATGTTCGCCGCCGATATAAACCTGAGTGGTAACCGCCGCGGCATTGGTGCGGATGGCGTCTTCGACGGTAACCCCGATGACTTCATCGCTGAGTTCTTTTAGTATAGTCGCTCCGGTACTGCAGCGCAGGACAACAGGCTTGTTTGTTGCGGGGGAAATACTCGAACGCAGGATACCCCGGGAGCACATCAGGCAATCGACATATGGTTCCAGAGGAGGGATACTCAAGTCGCATCTTTCCAGCCCCGAGGTGGGCCCCATGATGTAACCATGATCAAAGGCCAGCATCAGCGTACGCCCGTCGCTGGGATCGAAAATGCGGGATAGTCGGTTTTTCATTCCCCAATTCAAATGAGAAGAGCCTCTGAGAAAAAAACCCGAGTTATCCATGGGGGTCTTAACGGCAAAATTTTTGTCGGAAGCGACGGCTTTACTGTCTGCATCAACCATAGAGCTTAACCTTTCCAATAACTGTCGGTGTGATACGCTAAAAATTTACACAGAAAAAAGGGCGAGCACGCACATATTTTTATTTAGAGAAACCATTGTTATTATTTTTCAGAAGCTATTTGCCGGATATTGCTTCACTGAAACCTTCAAATATATAGGAAATAGATCTTGAACCGGGATCGATGTGCCCAATAGTTCGTTCATTGAGGTTGCGGGCTCGGCCGCAGCGAGCCTGTAATTGTTTGGTCGATTGGGCTCCCTTCACCGCGGCCTGGGATGTTTTTTTCATCATTTCGGCGATATCTGACGTTGTTTGAGTGGATTCCTGGAGTTCTTCTATCGCGGGAATAAGGGCGTCCATCATGGTTTTATCGCCAATTTTGGCTTTGGATAATTTTTGCATACGCGTCAGCCCCGCCTTAAACATTTTCGCTACCGTGTCGCTGTCCGGGTTGTCGTTATCGGCCGCACCTTCACTCATGCCCATAAAAAAAGTACCCAACAGGGGGCCGGTCGCACCTCCATCCACACTAATAATACCCCAGCCGATATTATACAGCAGGGATTTGATATCGCTATCCGCGGATTCCTTTATCTCCTGATCGACAGCTTCCATGACCCGGAGCATGGTTGTACCATGGTCGCCGTCGCCGGTAGCCGCGTCCAGTTTGGAGAGCTCTTCGTGATGGTCTCGAATTTTCTGGACAGCGGCCGTAAGCATTTGTTTTAATTCCGTAATTGATATTTTTTCCATCATAGTATTTCTCTCTGGCTTTTTCGAGTTATTCGCTGATAGTACTCCTGATGGTTAGATAGGGTGTATCACAGGGGGCGTCCCAGAGTTGCGTGAATTCGTCGTCCATTTTAGCGACAAACATCTGGAACCCGGCCATTTCCTGCACACCTAAATATTCCCCGACACGCGAACGGGAAATTACAATGCCCTTTTCGGACATCACCTGATGCACTCGACGGAAAACGATAAAGAGTTCCATCAACGTTGTGGCCCCGACCCCGTTAAGCATAACAAAAAGTCGATCGCCTTTTTGTGCTTTGACCGCCTGAGATAGTCGTTTAATCATAATTTCCGCGGTTTCATCAGCGGTCATCATTTTCGATCTGCCGGTTCCCGCTTCACCGTGCTGTCCCATGCCTATTTCCATTTCGTCATCTTCCAAATGGAATATCTCTTCACCCGTTGAGGGATGAGTAGCCGTTTGAACAGCGACGGCCAGGGTGGCCATATTGTTGTTAAAACGTTCCGTTATCGCATAAACTTCGTCTAGGGTTTTGCCTGCTTCGGCCGCCGCACCGGCAATTTTATATAAGGGTACGCAACCTACCAATCCGCGTCTGTCTTCAGCGGGAGCGTTGGCTCCGGGGGCAATGTCCTCGTGGGTTACAATCATTTTGACTTTAAGACCTTCCTTTTTGGCCATTTCCATTGCCATATTGGCACTTAGAACATCGCCAGCATGATTCAGCACGACAAAAAGAACACCAGCCGGACCGTTCGCCATTTTCAAAGCTTCGAAAACTTTGGGTGGACCCGGGGCGGAAAAAATATCTCCGACCACACTGATATCCAGCATCCCTTCACCCACAAATCCGCTTAAAGCGGGTTCGTGTCCGGCGCCGCCCAGAGTTACAATGGCTACCTTATCGCGTGATTTCTGTTGAACGCGAACAACCAGTTTCTCTGATTCAAGAGCGATCTTGTCGGAATAAGCCAGACGATATCCGTCAAGTAGCTCGCTGGTTAGATTGTTGGGATCATTAATAAATTTTTTCATTACCATATTTTTGTACCTTTTTTTAATGCGATTACATCAGTTAACTTTCGCAGTTTTTACCTTTAGAATTTATTATCCACAGGGCCTGGCGAGCAACAGGTGAAATTTATACTCATCGCGATTGAGTTTCACTATTTTGGTATTATGTATTTAATTGTCAAAAAGACAATTACGTCTGGCCCTGCCGGGTTAATATCTTACCAATGAAATCTTGCGCAAAATGATTTAAAAACCCGACAATGGAACAAGTCTTCATAAATCTCTATTTGGTTCCCGGCCCTGCCGGGGTAGGCTAAATCTTTTCCATGAGTTCGATAAGGGCGTCGCCATCTTTGATAAATGCTACGCGTAACGTTTCGGTGGCATCGAAAGGTTCGATCAGAACGTTTTGATTTTGGAGAGCATGCTCCAGATTATCAACCATAAAAGCGGCATGTGGTTTATTTTTTAAATCACCAGGCATGGGACTGTCAGAATCAAAACGTAAAAATTCCACTTTATAGGGATGGCTTTCCGCATCGGTTATATGAACTTTGGCACCCTCGATATAGGTTTCGTTGTCAGATTTAGCGTTTGTAGGTACTCCGAAATGATGGAATTCAACTGCTGCCATTTTTTATTCCTTTCCTAAGTTTTTGTAACTCTATTTTTCGGCAAACGCTTCTGATCGGCCCTGCCCGGAATTCTCTTACCCGGGGGGGGTATATATCCATGAAGTATTCGCCATCCGGACCAGTCGATTTTGGTTTCATCTTCAATATGAAAAAAATGGCTTTCACAGCGGCAATCTGAAGAGCCAAAACCGGACACCGCGATGCCGTAATTGGAAATATTTTGAGCTATTTCACATTCCTGCCTTTGGTCGGATTCTTTAACCAGAGCCTTTACGACCTGCACGTCTTTGCTGGTCGTTATATAGTCGATATGCCATCTCTTTTTTTTCTTTTTATTAACATGCCTCTGGATTCTCTTTTCCAGGTTGTTCAGCGCCGAGCCTACATAGACATATTTACCTGCGGAGAAATTTAAAATCCCTAACGAACCGATTTTGATTTTTCGGGGAATATTTAGCATAAGAATAAGGCAATAGGCTCCGGTCATTTTATACTCATTGCGATTGTTTTTTCTGTTTTTGTATTATATCTATTGCGCCGATTATATAACATATGCGACTTCAGATAAAGAAGGAAATATTCTTTCTTGACAAAACGGTTAGAGGTGATTGTCTCCTCCTCAAAATTAGTAATTATTTATCTACAAGGATTTATATAAACTTCCTGAATGATGATCGAGACAGGAGTAAACAAGATATTGTTATGGAAAACCTTACTTGGTTTTGAATTTCTTCGGATCCTTGCGGCAGAAGCCGGAAGCGCCACCTCAGATCCTGCCGACTGGATGCCGTGGAACTACCGCAATATCTGCCAACAGACCGGCGCCCCCTGATAGATGTATTTTTTCTGGCTTGCCGAAAAGACACCGCCGCCCCGCTTGTTCAATCGCAAGCGGGGCTCTTCATGCTCACGCTTCGGACACCGGAGTTATGCCTTAAAAAATCCACGGGGCCTGGGGCAGAGCCCCAGCTTGACCCACAAATTCTGCCGAAGAGCCATAAAATATTTGTATTGTATAGTGTGGGGGAAAATGGTACCGATGAAAAGGGGACAGGGGATGATGTCGTATATGCCTATGAATATAAACAAATGATTCACCATTTTGAAGATCCGGATTTTAATGGTAATACATATAGAAAATATCGGGGCAGACTCACTTTAAACCAAGAAGGGAAAATACGTCATCCATAAACAAATTCGCTAAATTATGGCGGACCCCAATGAGGATATGTACTACTATGCTCAGGATCACCTCTACCCTACTCAGGTAATTACGGATCGATTGGTAAAATAAAATTTGGAAGCATTAGCCTTGACAGTACGTTTGATTTTGGACTTTTTGCCAACACAAATATAAAACCATTCAAAATAGGGAGAATTTATGCGGAACCGGATGGTCATTTTCGTATTGATGAAGTAAGTGGAAGAAATGATATTAACACCTAGATATATTTTTATATAAATTTAAGGATTAGAGGCTGTTGCATAAATAATTGCTCTTTTAAAAAGTGAATAATTCCAGCTTTTCGGTTATAATAGGCCAAACGGATTGCTAAACATGTAAAGGACTACACAATGGCTTACAATTTCCTGCCTTGCGACCGAAATCAGTCGTATCTTCTGCCTCCCTCATTGACGGACTGGCTGCCGCAAGATCATCTGGCGTGGTTTGTCCTTGATGCTGTTGAGTAGATCGACCTGTCCGAGTTTTACAAAAAGTACCGTACAGACGGAGTCGGTAATTCAGCTTTTCATCCTTCGGTGATGGTTGCCCTACTGATCTATTCCTACTGCACTGGCGAGCGTTCCAGCAGAAAGATTGAAAAGTACTGCCAGACGGATGTGGCCTATAAGGTTGTTACTGCCAATCAGGATCCCGACCACAGTACAATCAGTCGGTTTCGCAAGGATAATCAGTCGCATTTGAAAAAGTTGTTTCTGGAAATTCTCAGGCTTTGTGCTGAAGCAGGTTTGGTCAAACTCGGCAATGTTTCATTGGATGGTACAAAGATTAAAGCCAATGCTTCGCTATCAGCCAATCGAACGTTGAAGCACCTTGAGCAGGAAATAGATAAAATGCTTTCAGAGGCAGAGGCTAAAGATGCCGCGGAAGATAAAGCCTATGGTGCTGATATTGCAGTGAAGATAATTTTACAAAGAAACCTGCTGGTGACATTGAGTTGTTGGTAGCAACACAGAAAGATTATAAACAGCGAAAAGCAATGGCCGAGCAACCGCATCCGGAAGAACCGATACCGGAGAACTTATCGCCGACAGAATTGATGGAACGAAAACTTCTGACCGAACGAGGGCGAAGGTTATATAAACTTCGAGGTAAAACTGTCGAGCCGGTGTTTGGGCAGATTAAAGATGCTCGCGGTTTTGATCGGTTTATGCAGAGAGGTATTGAGGCTTGCCGCGGTGAGTGGTCGCTAATATGCGCTACGCATAACCTTTTGAAGCTGTGGCGAAGCGGAAAGGCCTGCTGAAATTAAGGAAAAGGCCGTTTTTTACAAATTTGACGTGCAATTTTGCCTGGTTTATTGGCAAAAACACGATTACATATAAAAAGTTAAAAAAAGTGTTTGGGAAACAGAGAATTGAGCCGTCCGTCCCGAACAAACGTCGAATCCAACGGTTAAATTCGAAAATCATTGTGCAACAGGCTCTTTATTTGAATAAATCGTAAAAACCCATACGGACAGTCAAAGGCTAACAATTCGATAACACAAAAATAACATCGACGCGAAAAGGGGGCTTTGGTCAGAATTGGCCTTGCCTGCATCGTGATCACTCGCTATAATCCGTGAAGATTGGTCGTAGTTTTGAACGATCCAACGAAGGTACGCGATTTCGGATTCTTTACGGTCTCTGGTAAAACGCTTCCTTTTGGGCATATGCGGGCGTAATTCAGTGGTAGAATGCCAGCTTCCCAAGCTGGACGTCGGCGGTTCGAATCCGCTCGCCCGCTTTGTACGTAACTCTGGCTGAATTCGCGAGTTGCGAATACCCATATCAGTGTGGAGCGGCCGTAACCATAGGCCCAAAAGTGAGTAGTACTACTCACTTTTGAGCAGAAAGGAGACGGTTATGACCGCAAAACACACAAAGATCCCCCTTCTCAAACTGCATAAAGCCAGCAGGCAGGGGTATGTTCGTATCGATGGCCGCGTCCTTTACTTCGGCGTGTCTTTTCGGCAAGCCAGAAAAAAATAAATCTATCAGGGGGCGCCGGTCTTTTGGCAGATATTGCGGTAGTTCCACGGCATCCAGTCGGCAGGATCTGATGCGGCGCTTTCGGCGTGCTT
>Ga0180435_10004946_pt1 | contig 13028 bp, 10 predicted proteins | sample SS_ome_3_FD_132467 | JGI IMG/M metagenome (GOLD analysis project Ga0180435, IMG submission 132467) | Hypersaline lake sediment archaeal communities from the Salton Sea, California, USA - SS_3_S_1 metaG | ecosystem: Environmental > Aquatic > Non-marine Saline and Alkaline > Hypersaline >... | reverse complement strand
ATGCCCAGCTGCTGTCATTATTAAGTAAAATGCATCGCGTCCATCCATCACAGCTCGCCGCGGACCGGATCCGCGAGACAGCGGATTTTCTTCTGCGCGACCTGAAAACCAAACAGGACCTTTTTGCTTCTTCACTCGATGCGGACAGCGAGGGAGCAGAAGGAAAATTCTATGTCTGGGATGAGCAGCAACTGCGCCAGGTGCTCGGAGACCTGTTTCCCACCGCCAGTGCGCTTTTCAGTGTCGATCAATTTGGCTATTGGGAAAATAACACCTACATATTGCAGATGACAGAGGATCTCGAACTGCTTTCCGGCCAACTCCGCATCCCATTGAAGACATTGCGCGAGACAACGATGCGCATCAAACAAATATTATTCCAACACAGGCAACAGCGCACCCCGCCAGCGCTAGACGGCAAAGCGCTTACGTCATGGAATGCCCTTGCTATCGAGGGCCTCACCAACGCCGCGCTTGCCCTTGCAGATGATAATTACCTGACCGCTGCCCAAACTGCAGCCATTTTTATCCTGGAAAAGATGCGGATGGAAGATGGCGGCCTTTACCATGTCTTCCATCACAGCCAGGCTTATACGCCAGGTTTTCTCGAGGATTACAGCCATATGATCAGTGCCTTGATCGCACTTTATCAAGCCGATCTGGATCAGAATTGGTTGCATCACGCCCGGTTATTGTTGCAATATGTCTATGACCATTTTTTGGATCAAGAAAGTGGTTTCTTTTACTTTACACCGGATTACCAGTCTGCCTTGGTGAAACGCGATATCGATCTCACCGATGGAGTCATTCCATCCGCAAACAGCGTGCTCGGCCATAACCTATTCGCGCTTTCACGCTATTTTGATAAATCGGAATGGGAAGCGCACGCGCGCAAAATGGCAGGCAACATGAAAGATGAACTGGCGCGTTACCCCGGCAGCTATGGAAATTGGGCTTCCCTCTATCTTCAGTTTGCCTATCCATTCCATGACGTTTCCATTGTTGGTGAAAATGCGCACAAATATCTTTCCCGATTACAGAGCCACTACCAGCCAAACCGCTTATTCGCGGGCGCAATGCAAGACACATCGCTTCCCATCCTGCAAGGCATGACTACAGACCAGGGTACAAGAATTTTCCTGTGCAGGGACAAAGTCTGCCAACAGCCTTTTACATCGATCGAAGCTGCCCTTGCGTCGCAAAAAATAGCCTAATCAATATCCCAAAAACTGATCGTGAAAGAATAAACATAATACGCTTCCGCTTTATAATCTGTATAGATATTAAAAACCGAAATCAAATGCCGGCATTAATGCATGGGGTGTCATAACGCCATCTGAAGCGGGATGAAAATCTCCAAAACATCCCGAGCCGCCATGATCTTCTGCTCACGAAAGGATTTAATATATGATGAAAATCTTAGGCATCTCAGGCAGTATTCGCTCCGGGTCATATAACACAGCTATCCTGCTCGCAGCAAAAGACCTGCTTTCGGATGATGTGGAAATGGATATCCACGACCTGAAAGACCTGCCGCTTTATGATGACGATCTGGCAGAGGAAGAACCACCTGCCCCAGTCAAGGCATTCCGCCATGCCATCTCTGCTGCGGACGCGTTGCTGATCGCCTGTCCGGAATATAATTATTCTTTCACGGGGGTCCTCAAGAACGCCCTCGACTGGGCAGCCACTTTTACGCTCAGTAACCTGCTCGAACAGAAAACAACCGCTATCATGGGCGCTTCCCGCACCGTATTTGGCACAGCCCGCGCGCAGCTTCACCTGCGCCAGGTATTGCATGCGTCAAACGCAAACATCATACCCAAACCCGAAGTGTACATCCGCCGCGCGCAGGATTTGATCTCTGAAGACGGGATTGTAGAAGACCAGCGCACACTGGAAAAGATCGAATGGCTGCTAAATGCGCTCATCATGGAGATGTCCGCAAACCAATAGATTTTACAGCTATTTTACAAATCGTTTACTATTTTCTTAGCCATGTTCGGTTAAATTATCTATACTACAACCCAGATCGTGTTTGGAGGTATTAAGATGAAAAAGAAAGTTATAGTTGGCATTATCAGTGTTTTACTTGTCTTGAGTCTGAGCGCATGCAACGGTGCATTGCAAATCGAGATTCCAGGATTGGAAAACCTGCAGCTCGAACCGCTGGTCGAACAATCAGATGACGAGCCCGGATCTGACCCAGCTGAAGATTTACCAGCCCCGCCCCCGCCCCCCCAACCGCTCAACCTCGATAACCTTGAGAGTTTGCAGGCAGCTTACATCGAAATCTACGAAAAAGTAATTCCATCCGTGGTCAGTATTTCTTCAACACGCATGGTCGAAGGCGCTGGTTTTGGTGATCTACCAGATCTTCCTTTTGAATTTGATGGCCCTGACCAGGATTTCCAGTTCCCTTCCTCCTCATCTGGTTCCGGTTTTGTATGGGACACTGAAGGGCATATCGTTACCAACAACCATGTCATTGAAGATGGCGATGTGATTCGAGTCAATTTCTTTGATGGCCGCAGTGTTGTGGCTGACCTTGTTGGTGCGGACGCGGATAGTGACCTGGCTGTTCTCAAAGTGGATCTTCCCGCTGAAGAGCTCGTTCCTATCAGTGTATCCGATTCAACCCAGATCAAAGTAGGACAGATCGCTGTCGCTATCGGCAATCCTTTCAACCTGCAAAGCTCGATGACCACTGGTATCGTCAGCGGTATCGGCCGCTCGCTTTCGATTGGTTCTGCTGATGGTTCCGGCTTATATTACTCCATCCCAGATGTGATCCAGACGGATACAGCTATCAACCCCGGCAACTCTGGTGGGCCGCTTGTGGATATTAACGGCGGTCTGATCGGTGTCACAACGGCTATCGAATCACCAGTGCGCGCCAACTCCGGGGTTGGCTACGTCATTCCCTCTGTCATTGTCAACAAAGTTGTGCCTTTGCTCATCCGTGACGGTCAGTACCTGCAGCCCTGGATCGGCATCAGCGGTTTTGACCTCACACCAGAATACGCCCAATTGATGGATCTTGATCCGGCACAAAAAGGCGCGTTGGTACAGGAAGTGCAGCCAAACAGTCCCGCAGAAGAAGCTGGCCTGATCGGCAGCACGATCGAAGGCGAAGTTGATGGTATCCCAGTCACCTTTGGCGGCGATGTCATCGTCGCTGCAGATGGCGGCCCGATCGAAGACTTTGAAGACCTGGTTGCCTTCCTTGCCCGTAAGACCATTGTCGGCCAAACCATCACACTGACCGTCCTTCGCAATGGCGAAGTGTTTGACCTTGACCTGACCTTGCAGGCCCGCCCGGGCAGTGGCACCGTAGATGAAACACTGCAGCCAGAAGAGGTTGGTAATGGCGCCTGGCTTGGCATCGCTGGTGTCACAATCAACGCAGAGCTTGCATCATCTATGGAACTGCCCGAAGATACTGCCGGTGTATTGATTCAGACCATCACCGCCGAAAGTCCTGCTGATGAAGCAGGGTTGCGCGGCAGTTATAAACCGGTGGAGATTGATGGGCAGGAAGTAATGGTGGGCGGCGATGTCATCATCCGCGTCGATCGCCAGGCTGTCACCTCGATCGAAGAGCTGGTCGATGTCATCAACGCCAGCGAACCCGGAGATGAAGTCAGTCTTTCCATCCTGCGTGATGGGCGCACCCTGCGCATTTCCGTCACGCTTGGTGAGATAACACCATAGATCTTTACTGATAAAAGAAAGAACGGGCAGAAATTTTCTGCCCGTTCTGCTTATATATCCAGATTGCGCACCATCTTGGCGTGTGTTTGGATGAAACGTTTGCGCGGTGGAACACTGGCGCCCATCAGCATGTCAAACGTCCGGTCAGCCGCCGCTGCGTCTTCGATCGTCACCAGCAGCAAGGTGCGGTTGGTGGGATTCATCGTAGTTTCCCACAGCTGCTCAGGATTCATTTCACCCAAACCCTTATACCGCTGTAACGTCACTTTGTCCTCTTTTGCGCCCATCTCTTTGATGATGCGTTCTTTCTCATCTTCGGTGTAAGCGTAACGCTGGTCCTTCTTATAGGATATCAAATACAGCGGGGGTTGGGCGATGAAAACATGCCCAGATTCGACCAACTGTGGCATATAGCGGAAGAAAAACGTCAGCAGCAGTGTGCGGATATGGCTGCCATCCACATCTGCGTCGGTCATGATCACGATTTTGCCATACCGCAATCCTTCCAGGTCAAAGCTCTCGCCTATACCCGTCCCAAGCGCGGATATCATCGATTTCACTTCTTTATTGGAAAGGATCTTATCCAGCCGCGCGCGTTCTGTGTTCAGGATCTTTCCGCGCAGCGGCAGGATCGCCTGGAAGTGGCGGTCGCGGCCCTGCTTGGCGGATCCGCCAGCGCTGTTTCCCTCAACGATATACAATTCAGTGCGATCAGCGTTCCTTTCAGAACAATCTGCCAGTTTACCCGGCAGCGTCATGCTCTCCAACGCGGATTTACGGATCACCAGGTCGCGCGCTTTACGCGCAGCGTCGCGCGCGCGGGCAGACGTCAAACACTTGCTGACAATCGCTTTGCCAGCGCGTGGATTCTCTTCTAGGAATTCACTGAACGCCTCACCCAGCAATTGCTGCACCAATGTCTGCACTTCGGTATTCATCAGTTTGACCTTGGTCTGGCTCTCAAACTGCGGGTCAGGATGCTTGATGCTCACAATAGCCGTCATGCCTTCACGTGTATCATCACCGGTAAAGTTCGAATCATTGTCCTTGATCAGGCTATTCTTGCGCGCGTAATCGTTCAAAACACGCGTAATCGCCGCCCGGAAGCCGGTCAGGTGCGTACCGCCATCGATTGTGTTGATCGTGTTGGCGAAACTGTACACCGATTCCGCGTAAGCATCTGTATATTGGATTGCCACTTCCACGCCAATGCCTTCTTCTTCTTTCTCAACAAAAAATACAGGGTGCAAAACCTGGCGGTTACGATTCAGATATTGCACAAAGGACGCGATCCCGCCCTCAAAGAAGAATTTCATACTGCGGTTCGGTTCTTCTCGTTCATCAACCAGGCTGATCTCAACCTGGCGGGTCACAAACGCCATCTCGCGGAATCGTTGGGCAAGTGTGCTGAATTTGTAATCTACTTCATCTTTGAAGATTTCTTTATCGTACTTAAAAGTGGTCCTTGTGCCGCTCGACCCTGCAGGGGCTTTCCCAATTTCTTTCACCGGCTCCTGTGGGATACCTTGCTCATAGCGTTGGAAATACTCCTTGCCGTCGCGATAGACGCGCACCTCGCACCATTCAGAAAGCGCGTTCACCGCAGAAACACCCACCCCATGCAGCCCGCCGGAAACCTTATAGCTTTCTCCGCCAAATTTACCGCCAGCATGCAGGATTGTCATCACAACTTCTAGCGCGGAAATATTCTTGCCGGGATGCAGATCAACTGGTATACCGCGGCCATTATCCCAAACAGTCACACTTTCATCTTTATGCAAAATCACTTCGATGCGGTCACATGCGCCAGCCAGCGCTTCATCGATGGAGTTGTCCACCACCTCATATACCAGGTGATGCAATGCTTTTTGGTCAGTACCGCCAACGTACATACCCGGGCGGCGGCGGACAGCTTCAAGCCCTTCCAGCACCTGGATATCATTGGCTCCATACGATCGATTATTCTCAGCGGTTTTTGCCACGCATTCCTCCGTAAATTGAACATGATCGCTGCATCATGCAGCGCTTGATTGATTTTCTTGACGGGCTTGGATCATTTCCTGTTGCCATCGGATTCCGCGATCATAAAATTTGAACGATGCCGCCAGCAAGCCGGATGAAATAAACGCGTGCCCGAAGATCCCCACCAGCAGCAGCCAGCTGTCCGCTTCCGGTGTGGTCCAAAGCACATCCAGCCCATACCCGATAATGATCATCATTATGAAGAACATTCCGGTCCCAGCCATCATCGACCGTACCAATCGGAATGAGGTCACTATCGAACGGGTAGCTTTCAGGTCGCCGGCAAAGATGCCGTGCGGTGAAAAAACGAGTGGCAGCAGCACCCATACCAGCACCAGGCCAAGTATGAAAAACGGGAACGCCCCGATTGAAGGCATGATCAGCATCAGTGAAGAAAGCAGGCATGAGACCGGCAAAGCCAGCAGCATCGCCGCTATCAGTATGATGAAAGAAAGGATCAACGCTTGTGCTGCCTGGTTCATAATGGTTGAAACTTCCAGCGGTTTCCGCCCCACCGTCACGTGCGCCGTGAGAGCGAAGTAAATACTGCCCAGGATCAAGCCGACCAGCATCAGCGAAACCACCCATCCCATGATTGTGCTGGCAGAGGTGATTTCAATGGATATTGGCACACCGATCGGATTACGTTCCGCCAAATAGCTTATCAGCAGAGAAGGTATCCCCACTGGAAATGTGCGTAGGCTGAACAAGAGATTGAATTGTTCCAGAATCGCGGTCCAGATCTCACGTGATGTTTCCACAAAACCTGCCGCTTGTTCTCCGTAGGTGGAAGCGGATAATTCAGCGGCCTCCAGCACGACCGGCAGGAAGAAATTTTTGACCCGCAGGCGCGGCCCTAACCAGAACAATAAGTCCATTAACACCGGGAACAGAATTAAATACACATTGCTCGCAATGGCATTAAACCCTTCAACCAATGAAGGAATTAATCGGGGTGGATCAAAATTGACATCATTCATTACGTTTGGCATACAACCCTTAATTTTACCATAGCGGCAATTCTCTCCTTTTTAAGAGAGATTTTCACATCGGTTAGAATTGAAATATGCAAACCCGCGCACGCTTTCCGAAAACGGACCGCTTGAGTATCGTTTTTGCCGGTATCGTCATGGGCTATTCCCTCCTGCCCTTTGTCAATGTTCCCCCGCGCCGGATCGCATTCAACCTTCTTGGGATCCTGATCGCGTTTAATGTGGACTTTGCCAACATCATATCGCTTATCACTGCCGGTTTGGCAGCGTCCGGTATGGATTGGATCTTGCGCGATCGTGGGGAAATTTCATTCAAGGATTCATTTCCCCATCTGATCCTGCCCGCACTGACTGCCGGGTCGATCGGTATCCCGCTGGGTGTGGTCGCCATTGGTGTAAACTGGTGGGTTATCCTGGGATTTGGCAGCTTGCTTGTCCTGCTCACATTGGTGGGCGAATATGTATCGACTGACCAGCAGCACCCCTATTTTCCGATTGCCATCATGATCCTGACTGCCCTTAGTTTTAGTCTTGTATTGATCATAGCCATCACCATCCGCGCTGCCAATTTGCGCTTATTTCTCACCGCCAGCATCCTCCCGCTTGTATATGCCTTCTTCGGAATGCGCGTGCTTCAGCTGCGTTTGGGCGGCGTATGGCCTTTAAAATGGACTATCGTCGCCGGCCTGATCAGCGCGCAGGTCACTATCGCGCTGTATTATTGGCCGCTTTCCCCTATCCGCTTTGGCTTGCTCCTGCTTGCCCCTTGTTATGCCTTGATTGGTATCGCATCCGCTCTGGAAGAAGGCACATCGGTAGAAGATATCTACCTGGAACCACTGGTCGTGATGGGTCTGCTTATCCTGCTTGCCATTTTCATCGGTTAAATGATGCAACCAAATCGATTACAATGGGTTTATAGAATATGTATATGATAAACTTGCTTACTTTACCCTTAGCCTATTTGATCGGATCAATTCCATCCGGATTATTGGTTGTGAAAGCCGCCACCGGGAAGGATTTGCGCCAAATTGAAAGCGGCCGTACTGGCGGCACCAACGCCATGCGCGCTGCCGGTCCGCTGGCGGGCCTCTTCACCGCTGTTTTGGATATCAGCAAGGGCGCGGCTGCTATCTGGGTTGGCCGTTCGTTGTTCTCCGGGCCGGATTGGATCATCGCCCTCAATGGCCTGTTGGCCATCATCGGTCATAACTATTCCGCCTTTCTGCTTAAGCGTGGAGAAGATGGCAAATTACATTTTCGTGGAGGCGCGGGAGGCGCGACTACCCTCGGTGTCGCCATCGGGTTATGGGTCAATAGCTGGTTTATCATCCTGCCGATCGCCTTTCTGGTTTACCTCCTGATCGGCTATGCCTCTGTCACTACCATCAGCATTGCTCTATCAACAGCAGGCATCTTCACCGTAAAAGCATTCCAAGGGCTTATGCCTTGGATCTATGCGGGGCTGGGACTCGCAGCAGTTGCTGTGGTGATGATCGCATTGCGCCCGAACCTGAAACGTTTGAAAGAAGGGACAGAGCGCCGCGTCAACCTGCTCGCGCGTATCTTTCATCCCAAGAAATTCAAATAAATTACTTTTCCGCTTTTTCCAGCTCTTGCCTGTACAAAACGGACAGGTTGCGCTGGTGCAGTTCTTCCACTAAACCCGCTAACAGCACCCGGCTCTTACCGCACGCCTGCAGCGTTGCTTCTTCCAGGATTTCCATCGGGTCTTTACGTTTGGCCGCTTTCTGCGCGTAATCTGCGATCGTATCCAAATACGCAACATTATCCTGGCAGGCATTGTCAATCTCACCCCGCAGGATCACATCACCATGCCCTTGCACAATATTCTCCAATCCCATTTCTGTGAAAGATTGAATGGTCGTCTTGAGTTGATCCAGGTCCCCTTCCACGATATTGGGCACCGGCAGAAACGCGTCGCCCGCGAATAGCACGCGGTCCTCTTTTAATAGAACGGATATCCCGTCTGCGGATGCGCCGGGTGTCGGGAATATCTCCACTTTTCGCTTTCCGATCTGGATTGACATTTCACCTTGTGCGAGCGTCAGGTCAGGCAGGACAACTTGATCGATCTGGTTAAAAGCCGCGTCCTGCGCTTTCGCGTTCTCAAGTGTGAGCGCGTTGCTCTCCGCCATCATCTGCCTGCATAATGTATGGCTGATGATCGTCGCCCCGGGGAAGAAATAATTGCCAAAAGTATGGTCTGCGTGATAGATCGTATTGATCACGTATCGCACTGGCACCTTCAAAACATCCTCAATGTAGCTGCGCATCTCCAGCGTTTCCTCTGGAACCGCAAGCGTGTCGACCATGATCACCCATTCCGGCCCGATGATCGCGCCCGCTGTGACCTGCGCGTACACCTCGCTCTGAAACCAATACACATTATCCGCGATACGTTCTCTGATCATTAATAATTCTTGTTTCCTTTGCTTAATTAATAAATTTAGACGATATTAATAGCACAAATACACATAAAAGTCAAAAAATGAAGGGTTTTTATGATTATTTTCATATATATTCACTTTCGTCCGGTTTCTCATCCTTTTCCGCTGCGTACTTGTTCCATCCTGATTTATGGTAAGATACCCCAATATTTATATAGCTCATCGAGAGAGGTTGAGGGACCGGCCCGTTGAAACCTCGGCAACCGAATGACATGGTGCCAATTCCGGCAGGCCTTTTATGGATCTGGAAGATGAGGAATGGCGTGAACTGTCCTCTCATTCTGGAGAGGATTTTTTATAGATAGGTAATAAAATGAACAGCGAAAATCACTTAATCAGCGCGTCTGTGCCTTCCCCGCCTTTTTGGGGGCCAAAGGTCATCGAACTGCCCCTGGCGCAGGTATTCAGTCATCTCAACTTACCCGCGCTGTTTCGCATCGGCTGGGGTGCCGGAAAAGCCAGCGGCGTGAAGTGGTCGCAGATCCAACAAAAATTCACTGACCGTCTGGCTGCCATGCAAGCATCCCTCATGCAGGAAAATTGGCTGCAGCCTAAAGCAGCCTATGGCTACTGGCCCTGCACCGCTGCGCCTGACGCCCTGCACATCCAGCCTGTTCGTGAACAACGGGGCGCAAACCCGCTCAGTCTGCCGCTTCCCCGCCAGCCCTTCCCGCCCCACCGGTCATTGTGCGATTTCTTTCGGCCGGGGGGCGGAAGCCTGAAAGACCTCATCGTTTTCCAGATGGTTTCAATGGGAGAAATGGCAGTCACTAAGGTCCGGCAGCTGCAGGAAGTCGAGGATCTGGTTGAGGCATTTTTCCTGCATGGGCTCCTGACCCAGCTCACAGAAGCGGCTGCCCAGTACATGCTTTCCGCCATCCGCACTGAATTAGGTATTGCAAACAATCGCGGTAAACGTTATTCCTGGGGTTATGAACCGCTCCCGGATCTTTCCCAGCAGGTCTCGATCATGCACCTGCTTGACCCGCAAAACACCATGCAGGTCTTCTTCACCTCTGCCTATCAATTCATCCCCGAATATGCCACTGCGGCATTATTCGTCCACCACCCCGGAGCGGAATATTTCCGCATGACATCAAAGGAACCTTATGAACCCTAAATTCATACAATGGATTCAGCAAAACAAACCCATTCTCGCTGATGGGGCAATGGGAACATACCTGCACGAACACGGTGTCAGTTTCGAGTCTTGCTTTGACGCGCTCAACCTCAGCCAGCCAGCCGTGATCGCGGATGTCCACCGCGAATACATCGAGGCCGGCGCGCAGATCATCCTCACCAACACCTTTGGCGCCAATGCTCTCAAGCTCGCCAAACACGGACTTGTGGATAAACTGGAAAAGATCAATGCTGCCGGCGTTGAACTGGCCCGCCGGGTGGTGAGCGCCTCCTTTAAAGAAGTTCTCGTCGCCGGGGATGTCGGCCCGATCGGTGTGCGCCTGGCGCCTTTTGGCCGCGTCCAGCCGGAAGACGCGCGCCGCATTTTCTCCCAGCAGATTGCCGCCCTGGTTGCTGTCAATGTTGACCTGCTCGTCCTGGAAACCTTCACGGATAAATATGAAATACGTGAAGCGATCTATGCCGCCAAAGAGATAACCACCGAGGTTCCCATCGTCGCATCCATGACCTTCACCCGCGATGACCGCACCCTGCTTGGTGATGATCCCCGCAAAGTCGCCCGGGCATTAAGTGATTACGGAGCAGACGTGATCGGCATTAACTGCTCCGGCGGCCCCAACCAGCTTAACCGCATCCTGCGGGAAATGCGCACGGTGCTCCCCCAGGGCAGGTTCTGGGTCAAACCAAACGCCGGCTGGCCGGAGCAACTGGGCGGGCGTATCTTTTACTCTGCCTCCGCTGAATATTTCGGCGATTACGCCCTTTCGTTTTGGCAGACAGGCGCGGACGTGATCGGTGGCTGCTGCGGTACCACCCCCGCCCATATCCGCTCCATGCGCACAGCGCTTGATCAGACCGATCAGATCAAAAAGATCGATCCGGCAGGATTATCCGCTGCGCAAGATGACGCAGAAATGGAACAGGCTGCGCCGACAGATATGGCTCGCAAACTGGCGCAGGGAAAATTCGTGATCGCGGTCGAGATGGACCCGCCACGCGGGCTTTCCACCAAGAAACTCCTCGCTGGCGCCAGCCTGCTGGCAGATGCCGGCGCGGATGTGATCGATGTCGCTGATAGCCCCATGGCGCGCATGCGCATGAGCCCCTGGGCAGTGTGCAGTCTCATCCAGCGCAAAGCGCATATCGAAACCGTGCTGCACTTCCCCACCCGCGGGCGCAACCTCTTGCGTGTGCAGGGCGACCTGCTGGCCGCGCACGCCCTCGATGTGCGCAACATCTTTGTCATCATGGGCGACCCCACTGCCATCGGTGACTACCCCGACGCGATGGATAACTACGACCTGGTCCCCTCAGGTCTGGTCAAGCTCATCAAACAGAATTTCAACGCTGGTGTTGACCACGCCGGTGCGGATATCGGCCAACCGACCAACTTTTTTGCCGGGGCAGCCCTCAATCTGAACGCCCCCGACCCGCAGCGCGAGATCAAGGTCCTGCAGCGCAAGATTTCAGCCGGCGCGGATTTCGTCCTTACCCAGGCCATCTATGACACGGCGCTATTGGATGATTTCGTTACCCTTTACCAGCAGCAGCACGGTGTATTTCCCATCCCGATCCTGGTCGGTGTGCTCCCGCTCGCGTCCGACCGGCATGCCGCATTCCTCCATCAGGAGGTGCCCGGTATCACCATTCCGGATGCTGTCCACCAGCGTATGCGCGCCGCAGGTGAAAATGGCGGGCGTGAAGGCATCCGCATTGCCGTCGATCTGATCGAGCAGCTCAAATCGCGCGCCCAGGGTATCTACCTCATGCCCGCCTTCAACCGCTTCGACCATGCCGCTGAGATTATCGAATCAGTTAATAAAGAACAAAGCTAACTTAAAAGATGATTACACTGCAGATTCCAGGTCGTGGGAAATATCTAATAAAGAACGTGGTTATCGACTTTAACGGCACACTGGCTCTGGACGGCATCCTTCTGGATGGTATCCCTGAAAGGCTGCACGCGCTGGCGGAAATCCTGGATGTATATGTCATTACCTCCGACACACATGGCACTGTGCACGACCAGTTGCAGGGATTGCCACTTTCTGTCACTATCCTAACCAGCGATGACCATTCGGGTGAAAAAGCCAGCTTTGTTCATAAACTGGGTGCGGAATCAGTCATTGCTATCGGTAACGGGAGCAACGATGCAGCCATGCTTTCTGCGGCCGGCATTGGTCTAGCTGTCATTCAACGTGAAGGCGCATCAATCGAAACGTTAAATCAGGTAGATATCATTTTTACGGACATCATACACGCTTTTGAAGCGATCCATAATCCGCAGCGTTTGATCGCCTCTTTGAGAAAATAAGCTTCCTATCTAGCCCATGATCAATTAGGCTGTTTTGGTCGCGATCACAAACGCGATCGGCCCGTCATTCTCGATCGTCACCTGCGCGTCACCATAAGTATTGAAGAGCTCCGCGATACGCGGTGGTGACAGGAAATGGCTGCGCATCAGTAAGATTTTCTCTCCCAGTGCGATCAGCTTCACGCCAAACACACGCACATCCGGCTCTTCGATCACCAGGACGCCGCCCGGCGCAAGCACCCGCCACAACTCGTCGATCGTTCCCTGCTGATCGATCACGTGGTGCAGCGCGTCCACCATAATGATGCGCGCGAAGTACCCCGCCGTAAACGGCAACCGCTCAGAAGGTGCGCATACCGCCGAGATCCCTGGTTT
>Ga0180435_10004943_pt1 | contig 13031 bp, 13 predicted proteins | sample SS_ome_3_FD_132467 | JGI IMG/M metagenome (GOLD analysis project Ga0180435, IMG submission 132467) | Hypersaline lake sediment archaeal communities from the Salton Sea, California, USA - SS_3_S_1 metaG | ecosystem: Environmental > Aquatic > Non-marine Saline and Alkaline > Hypersaline >... | reverse complement strand
TGAACTCTGAATAGGCCCCTTTTTGAAGCCCCTGTCCGGTGCCGACCATGATCACCAGCATGAAAAGGCCCCAGAACACACCAAAGGCCGTCAACAAAGATCGCAGCCTGTTTTGCCGGACCGTGTGCAGAATTTCCTGCCAGATGTCTTTTTCAAAAAGAATCATTGGTTTGAAAAATAGGATTCAAGGGTTCAGGGGTTCAAGGGGCCAGGTGATGGGCACTTAAGCATGAATTGATAACCTTTTAGGTGGTTAGACTGTAGGCTGTTAGGCGGTCATCGCTAACAGCCTACAGCCTAAAACGCTACAGCCTCATCCCCTAACCTTTATTCGTCATGCAGTGCCTCTACCGGCCGTATCCGGGCGGCCCGGCGTGCTGGGAAAATACCGGCAAACATGCCCGATATGCCCAGCAAAAATACGGCACCGACGCCGGTTGTCAGATTCACCTCGGGATTTTTGAAATAGGCCACGCCCTGGATCACCTGACCCATCACCTCCAGAGTGAGAATTCCGGCCAGCAACCCCAAATACCCAAAACAAAAGGTGATGATAACAGCTTCGGTGACCACCAGATCGATTATCGATGCCGGGGTCGCCCCCAAAGCCTTGCGAATGCCGATTTCCCGGGTCCGCTCCTTGACGGTAATCAGCATGATGTTGCTGACACCCACGATTCCGGCCACAATGGATCCAATGCCGATCACCCAAATGAACAGCCGGATATTGGCAAACAAACGCATGTATTTTTGAAACGCCACAAGGGTATTGTGCATAAACACGGCACGCCGGTCATCTATGTGGAAACGGTGGCGTTGTGCCACGCGTTTGCGAATATCCCGCTCGACAGCCATGGGGTCGTGGCCTGCCCCGCTCTCAATGGTCATCACGAAGTTGTGGATGCGGTCAGTGCGCTTGAACAGATGCTGCAGGGTATGGATGGGGATGTAGATGCGGTCCAGTTGCCATTCATCACCTTCGTCCGTGAAAACACCCACGATTTGAAAGGATATGTTGTTTATCTGTACATGCTTTCCGATGACCGGGCCTGAGGGAAAAAGTTCATTGCGGGTTTTGATCCCGATGATAGCGACCTTCCGCTGATCCAATTCATCTGCTAAATTGAGCAGGCGGCCGTCCACGACGGTGAGCCTTTCTATGTCGGCGTACTGAGAATGAACGCCCACAACCTGGAATTTTCCGGCCTTGGACGAGTGCCGGACCGTGGTATTGCGCCCCAGATAATACCGCCCGGCAATCATTTCTCGCCCTCTGATGGCACCTTTCAGGTCTGCCACGTCATTATTTCTGAATTGGATGCGCCGGCCCTTTTTCAAGCCCTCGAAAGGCATGGCGGTTTGGCCGCCACGAACCCAGATGCTGTTGATCGCATCTTCCGAAAAAGCATTACGGACACCATTTTCCAGTCCATATCCAGATCCCAAGAGGATGATGAGCATGAAAATGCCCCAGGAAACCGAAAAGCCGGTCAAAAGTGTTCTCAGCTTGTTCTTGCCCAGATTATGAAAAATCTCCTGCAGCTTGTCTTGGAAGACGCCCCTTGTACCCATCTCAAGGCTCCTTCCCGTCCTGGATGATGCCATCCTTGATAAAGACGATACGGTCCGCCATGGCGGCAATGTCTTTCTCGTGCGTAATCACCACAATGGTTGTGCCCTGGGCATTGACCTGCTTAAAAACGTTCATGACATCCAGCGAGGTGCTGCTGTCCAATGCGCCGGTAGGTTCGTCAGCCAGCAAAATGGACGGTTCGGCGATCATGGCACGGGCAATGGCGGTGCGTTGCTTCTGCCCACCGGATAGCTCTGCCGGTAAATGTCCGGCCCAATCGGCGATATCGAACTGCTCCAGCATTTTTAGGGCCAGTCGATGGCGCTTTTTACGACCGATTTTGCGGTAATAAAGTGGCAGGGCCACATTCTCCAGTGCCGTTTTGAATGGAATCAGATGAAATGACTGGAAAACAAAGCCGATGTTTTGATTGCGAAAACGGGCTGCACGGGTTTCGTCCATATTGGCCAGGGTCTGTCCATTAAAACGGTATGTTCCGGCGTCAAAAGAATCCAGCAGGCCCATGACATTCAGCAGGGTGGACTTGCCAGACCCGGAAGATCCCATGACAGCCACCATCTCCCCTTGGCCGATGCTCAGATCGATCCCCTTGAGCACATGCAGCTGATGGGTACCCGTAGTGTAGGATTTCTGAATGCCCCGGAGCGAAATCATATAATCTATACCCAACCCGGACAAACCGGAAACAATAAATGACAAGCACCCCATGACAAATAAATCCCAAATCCCAATATATCAATATTCTAAATTTTGGATTTTGATCATAGGATATGTTGGTTATTTGATATGTGTCATTTGGAATTTCATCATCGTCTACAACTTAAATTTTAGGCAAACATGATGTGGTTTCATAAAATAGGTACTAAAATGAGATAGATTCTAATTCGCTTTGACTTTTACTTGCCGCGGCGTATCCACGTTGAAGCGCTTCATTCGATTCCAAACGGTTACGCGTGAAACCCCTAAAAACTCGGCGGCTTTGGATTTGTTTCCGCCCGCTTTTTCGAGTGCCTCGATCAGCTCCCTCTTTTCGATTTCAGACAAATCGATACTGTCGGGTCTGCCGGGTTTTGCCCGTTTTCCTTTTTTGGAAATCGTCGAGGGAAAATGTGATGATTGTATCATGGGCTCCTGGCAGGTCACAAATGCATATTCAAAAGCACTCTTCAACTCTCGGACATTGCCGGGCCATGTATATTCCATGAGGGTATCCATGGCGTCCTTGCTGATGCCTTGGATGTCTTTTCCGCTCTTCAGTTTCATCTTTCTGAAGAAGGACTCGGCCAGGAGGGGGATGTCTTCCGCGCGGTGCCGAAGCTCCGGCAACTGGATGGGAATAACGTTGATGCGAAAATAGAAATCTTTTCGAAAAAGGCCCTGGTCGACAAGCTCTGGGAGGGCTTTGTTGGTAGCGGATATGATCCGCACATTCACCGGGATCGGTGTGCTGTCCCCAACCCGTTCAATGGTTTTTTCTTCCAGAACACGAAGCAGCTTGACCTGGGTGGACAGGGGAAGATCTCCGATTTCATCCAGAAAAATATCCCCCTGGTGGGCGCTCTCAAAGCGGCCGACCCGATCTTTGTAGGCACCGGTGTAGGCGCCCCGAACATGACCGAACAACTCGCTTTCCAGGAGGGACTCCGTCAGGCTGGCACAATTGACCTTCACGAACGGCTGCTGGCTTCGATCGCCGAGGGCGTGAATAGCCTTGCTGACCAGTTCTTTGCCGGTGCCGCTGTCACCGTAAATAATCACCGGCGCATCGGATTGGGCTGCATTTTCAATCAGATCGTATACCTGTCTCATGGCATTGGACATACCGATGAGCCCATGAAAGCCGTCTTTGGCGCGCAGTTCCTGGCGAAACGCTTCCAGCTGGGTCTCCTTTTCGATAATTTCCGTAATGTCGGTAATGGTTTCTACCGCCCCTATGATATTTCCCTGTGTGTCGTTCAGAATGGAGGCGTTTTTCACGGCGTGTATCAAGGTTCCGTCTTTTCGTTTGATGATACACTGCCGCTTTTCAACCTTGCCGGTCTCGAACAGGACGCACCAGGGCTTACCATTTGGCGTCAACGCTCTCTCGCAGATGTCGCAGTCCAGTATCGTGCATGACTGCCCAATGACTTCTTGCCGGGAATATCCGGTGATGGTCTCAAATGCCCGATTGACGGAAACAATGGCGCCGTTCGGGTTGACGATCATGATGCCGTCACGAATCGTGCTCACCACTGTTTCCCAGTAATTGTCTAATTCCTTATCGCGCATTCAAACACCTGTTAAGCCTTAACACTTGTAAAGCCGTTCTGCTTTTACAGTTTAACACTTTCTTGTCAAGCCTTGTATAATATTATTTCGGAAAAACCGTTACCGCACGCGCTTCGCTACGAATTTTAATAAAATTTATCTAAAAAATCAAACTGGCCCCCTTCTTGCTACCTGTACCCCCGAGAACCAAATGAGGCAAACGGGTATTTTTTAAATGAAAGCGGACTACACACTCGATTTTAGGGGATCGATTACCCCCATCACCCTTTTGAAAGTAACCCAGACGGTGATGGCCATGGCTCCGGATGAAATCATAGAAATTCAGGGATCGGATCCAACCACGAGGCAGGACCTCTTCAGGGTCTTACCCGAATCCTGCTATGAGCTCATTTCCATGGATATGATCGAGAATGGAACCCGCGAAGAATGTTACAGAATCCTTTTAAAAAAACGTGCATAGAAAATGAATCGGCCTGAGATGGAAAAGGGAGCGACAATGACGGAAGAAGCAATTAAAATCGAAGGTGGAAAAAAAAGTATTTTCATGGACAAGGTCAAGGAGATCCTTCCCGATGGCGGGAATCTAAATCTGTGTTTGACCTGTGGCGCCTGTTCTTCGGGATGCCCGGCCACAGGGCTCGGCGACATGGATCCCAGGAAATTTTTACGGATGGCGGCACTCGGACTGGATGACGAGATTTTGAAATCGGACTGGGTGTGGTGGTGCAGCATGTGTCAACGCTGTATCTACGTTTGCCCGATGAAAATAGACATCCCCCAGCTGGTGTACAATGTCAGGGCATCCTGGCCCAGGGAGGATCGACCCAAGGGAATTCTGGGATCCTGTGATATGGCTTTGAGAAACGACAGCTGCAGTGCCATGGGCGCTACACCGGAAGACTTTCAGTTCGTTGTCGAAGACGTTCTGGAAGAGTACCAGGAAGCACAGCCGGAGTTCAAAGACATGCAGGCTCCCATCGACAAGGAAGGTGCCGAGTTCTTCTTAAACCAAAACTCCCGAGAGCCCGTAACAGAACCGGATGAGCTTGTGCCGCTATGGAAGATACTTCATCTCGTTGGTGCGGACTGGACCTATGGGAGCAAGGGATGGGGCGGCGAAAACTACTGCATGTTTTTGGCTGAAGATGAAAGCTGGGAGCACATCACGCGAACGTCTGCCGAGCAGGCGGACACCTTGGGATGCAAGACATTTCTCAACACCGAGTGAGGGCACGTTACCTTCTCAGTCCTGGCAGGACTGAAAAAATTCAACATCAAGCATAACTTTGTCGTTAAAAATATTTACGAATACTACGCCAAATGGATCCGGGAGGGCAAACTGAAAGTCAACGCCGACTGGAACAAGGACCTGAAAATCAAGTTTACGGTTCAGGATCCCTGTCAGATTGTCCGGAAAAGTTACGGAGACCCCATTGCCGATGATTTACGCTTTGTCGTCAAATCTGTTGTGGGAGAAGAAAACTTTGTGGACATGACGCCCAACAAGTCCAACAACTATTGCTGCGGCGGCGGCGGCGGTTTTCTCCAGTCCGGCTTCAAGGAACAGCGCCTGGCCTACGGCAAATTGAAAGACGATCAAATCAAAGCCACTGGGGCGGACTACTGTATCGCGGGTTGCCACAACTGCCATGCCCAGATTCACGAATTGAGTGAACATTATGGTGGCGGATACCCCGTTGTGCACCTGTGGACCCTGATATGTCTTTCTCTGGGCATCCTCGGACCCAACGAAAGGGAATATCTGGGCGACGATCTCAAGGATGTTTTGGTCTTTCACCCTGAAACGGCCATGTAGGCCCCAAATTACAATAATGGTAGCCATTCAATCACAATTGATCGACAGCAGGATAAAAAGGGAAAAAGTATTATGAGTTTTCAGAAACGTTTGTCAGCTAATGAATTCGTTGTTCTCGCTGAGATGCACACGCCCAAAGGTGTCAATATCTCAAAGATGGTACTTGACTCCAGACGCATCAAAGGCAGGGTCGACGCCGTCGTCGTGCCAGATATGGACAACGGTGTAATGAAGATGAGCGCCCTTGCCGGAGGCGTATTGATGCAGCAGCAGGGCATGGAGGCCATCATTCATGCGTATGTCAGAGACCGCAACATTATGGCGCTTCAAGGGGATCTACTGGCCGCTCATGTGCTCGGCATACAGAATCTCGTCGTGGTCAACAGCGAGGATATGTCCAAGGGCGACCACCGCAATGCCCAGCCCGTCGATGAAGTGGACGAACCCGGACTTTTAGAAATCATTCAAACACTGCAGTCGGGCAAAGACATGGCGGGTTTCGACCTGGACGGCATACCGAACTTCACGTCCGGCTGTACCATGGAATCCTTCAAGGACGATGCAGAGATGTCCGCAGCACTCGATCTCACCCAGAGAAATATCGATGCCGGCGCCCGATTTGTCATCACGCCCCCTGTCTTTAACATGGATGTCTTCACCGAATTCATGACACAGGCAAAAGGTCTGGGCGTCCCCATCATTCCCACTGTTTTCCTGATCAAATCCGTGGCCATTGCCCGCTATATTGTCAATAGTGAACCGGAGGCGCATTTGTCGGAAGCAACGATCAAGCGAATCCGCAAGGCTTCGGACAGAGAGTTGGAAGGCATCAAGATTGCCGGTGAAACCGTTGCCGCCCTGAGCAACATCGCCCAGGGTGTTAAAATTCAAACCTTGGGGTGGGAGCACCGGCTACCGCAGATCCTGGATGTTGCCGGTTTTTAACCCCACAGAACATTCTATTGCAGTCGAGAAAAGTTGAAGCTATGCAAAATCAAAATATCCTATCATCACAAAATAGCGTACTCGTCGTAGGCGGCGGGATCGGCGGCATCAGGGCCACTCTGGATCTGGCCGAATCCGGCCGGGATGTCATTCTGATCGACAAGGCATCCGCCATTGGCGGTCTCATGACGCAGTTGGACCGGACCTTTCCAACCAACAATTGCGACCTGTGCACCATCTCTCCCCATTTGTCTGAAACAGGGCGCCAACAGCACATCAAAATGATGGCCATGACCCGGCTGATGGATGTAAAGGGAGAAGCCGGCAATTTTACCGTGACACTGTCCCAGGCGCCCCGTCATATCGATCTGGAAAAATGTACGGCCTGCGGGGATTGCTACCGAAAATTTCCAGAGTGTGTTCATTTTGCCCCGGGATTGGATCACCGGGCACCCACCTGTATGCGATATCCACAGGCAACACCGTATGCGTATGCCATCGACATGGAAAAATGCTGCGATATCGATGCCTTGAAAAAGGTTTGCCAGGCTGGCGCCATCGTTGCGGATGACGCCGTAAAAACGCGTGAAATCCAGGTGGGCGCCATTATTCTATCTCCTGGTGCTGCGGTTTTCGACCCGTCCAAACTGGACAATTTTTCATATGGCATTCACCCCGATGTTGTGACCAGCCTCGAGTATGAACGTATTTTGTCGGCCTCGGGGCCCACGAACGGTGAGCTGGTTCGGCCATCCAACGGCCAACAACCCAAAAAAATTGCCTGGATTCAGTGTGTTGGCTCGAGAGGTCTTCAAAAGGGCGCGGCATCCTATTGCTCGAGTGCCTGCTGCATGTTTTCCCTCAAAGAGGCCATCGTAACCAAGGAACGCTTTCAACAGTCCATCGAGACAGCCATTTTTTACATGGACATCCGAACATTCGGCAAAGACTATGAGCAGTACCGCGAGCGGGCTGAAAATGAGTTTGGTGTCGAATTCGTGCGCAGTCGACCGCACAGCATCCTCAAAGACGCGCAAACAGGCGACCTCAAAATTACTTTTGCTCGCGACGAAGACGGCATGCTCCAAACCGAAAATTTCGATATGGCCGTACTTTCAACGGGTTTTTATATTTCAGAGGATGTTCGCCAGATGGCCGAACACGTCGGCATTGCCTTGAATTCACATCATTTTGCCCAGACAGAGGGCTTCAGCCCAGTGTCCACATCTCGACCCGGTATTTTTGTGTGCGGCCTTTTTGAAAGTCCCAAAGACATCCCTGAAACCATGGTTCAGGCCAGTGCAGCAGCCTGCATGGCCGCCAAAGCGCTGGAACCGCCTGCCGAACCGTCCGAAAATAGTGGTGATGACCTTCCAGAAAGAGATGTCCGTGATGAGGCGCCCAATGTCGGTGTTTTCATCTGTGATTGTGGGTTGAATATCGGCAGCGTCATCGACACTCAGATGCTCGCCGAATACGCTCGCAAGCTCCCTCATGTAACGGTTTCCGAAGTTGTTGGACACGGATGCAGTCGCGAGTCACTGCAAAGGATCGAAAAAGCCATCCAGGACAATGGCCTCAACCGTGTGGTTATCGGCGGATGTTCACCCCGAACGCACGAGACCAAATTTCAGGAAGTCTTGAAGAAAGCGGGCCTCAACCAATACCTTGTGGAAATCGCCAATATCCGTGAACAAGATACATGGGTGCATGCCAACAATCCGGCAGCAGCCAAGAGAAAGGCTGAAAAATTGATCGGTATGGCAGTCTCGAGCGTCCAGCGGGCACACCCGCTTCAAGATCACCATTTGTCCATGAACAAGGATGTCCTGGTGGTGGGCGGGGGTGTCACCGGTATGAACACGGCCCTGACATTAGCGGACCAAGGATTCAAAGTATTTCTGGCAGAACAGGCCTCGGAGTTGGGTGGCCTGGCTAAAAATATACGTAGAACACTGGAGGGCCTGGACGTACAGGCCTATATGAAGGATCTGGCTCAAAAAACCCTGAAGCATGACCGTATCGAAGTGATTACCGGCGCCATCATTGTGGACCATGGGGGCATGCCCGGACGCTTCACGACCGGCATGCAAATCGCACCGCAGATGTATTACCGCCAGATCACGCATGGTGTCACTATTCTGGCGACTGGCGCCCTGCAGAACCGACCCCAGGAATACCTCCTGGGGCAACATGCCGCGGTCGTGACCCAAATGGAGATGGACGGACTGATCGAAGAGGATCCGCAGCACATTGCGTCGCTTCAAAATGTGGTCATGATCCAGTGTGTCGGATCCAGGTGTCCGGACAACCCCAACTGCTCCCGTATTTGCTGCCAATCCGCCATTAAAAATGCCTTGCGGATACGCGAGATCAACCCAGACGCCCGAATTTTCGTGCTTTATCGGGATATGCGAACCTATGGCTTCTCAGAGGACAGCTATCTCGAAGCCAGAAAAAAGGGGGTCATTTTTATTCGGTATGAAAAGGATCGTCCGCCGGTCGTCAAGGAAAACAACCAACACATCGAGGTCAGCTTCACGGATCCGATTCTCGGGAAGCCCATCTCCATCCTTGCAGATCGTCTATGCCTGAGCACCGGATTGATTGCAGATGATGAAGCCACGGAAGATCTGGCCATGGTATTTCGGCTGCAGCGTACCCACGATGGATACTTCCTCGAGGACCACATCAAGCTGAGACCGCTGGATCTCTCGGTTCCAGGCTTTTTTGTTGCCGGCACAGCCCATGCACCCAAAAACATTCGTGAAAGTATTGCGGATGCCCAGGCTGCGGCCGGTCGGGCGCAGGCACTTTTGGCCCGGAATCAAATCCAGCTGGGTGCCGCCATCGCACGCGTGGACAAGGACAAATGCGCGGCCTGCCTGGTCTGTGTCAGAGCCTGTCCGTTCAACATCCCGTTTATCAATGCCGAAGGTTATTCGGAAATCGATCCGGCCAAGTGTCATGGATGTGGTGTCTGTGCAGCTGAATGCCCGGCCAAAGCCATTCAGCTGATGCAATTCGAAGACGATCAAATCCTTGCGAAATTGGACGGACTGTTTGAAAGGAAGGTTGCATAATGAATCAGTTTGAACCGGTTATCGTGGCCTTCTGCTGCCATTACTGTGCATATACCGCAGCAGATATGGCTGGTAGCCAGAGACTCTCTTATCCGCCGAACGTAAAAATTGTCAGGGTGCCTTGCTCCGGAAAGGTCGACGCCATTCACATCCTGAAGGCATTTGAAAAGGGCGCCGACGGGGTCTATGTGGCTGGCTGCCTGGAGGGAGATTGTCATTTCAAGAATGGCAACACAAAGGCGTCCCGGCGTGTGGCATATGTCAAAAAGATGTTAGAGGAAATCGGCATCGATGCGGGACGTCTTGAAATGTTCTACATGTCTGCCGGTATGGGGGAACGCTTTTCCCAGGTCGCAAGGGACATGACCCAACGAATCCGCGAGCTCGGGCCAAATTTAACCACGAAAGCCGCGGTTGAAGGAACCCATAAAGCTGTCGCCTAATGAATCAAAAGGAGAATGAATCAGAATGATCACTGCGGAAAGAAAACCTTTAGAAGAAATTATCGAATTTGTAAAGCCTTTTCGACGGCTTCTTCTTGTCGGCTGCAATGAATGCGTCACAGTATGTGCGGCAGGCGGACGAAAAGAGGTTGGACTGCTGGCCTCTGCACTTCAGTTAAAGTTCATGAAGCAAGGCCATGCCATCGACATCAAGGAAATGACCCTGGAAAGGCAGTGCGACCCTGAATACGTCGAAGAGCTGGCGCCCATCATCGATCAGGCCGATGCGATTCTTTCCATGGCATGTGGATGCGGTGTACAGGAAATGGCCAGACGCTATAAAAACCTGCCGGTTTTTCCTGCGCTGAACACCAAATTCATGGGGGCTTCCGAGCGTCAGGGTGTCTGGGCTGAAAGATGTCAGGGGTGTGGAGACTGCCTCCTGGGTCTGACCGGCGGCATCTGCCCCATTGCACGATGTTCAAAACGACTCCTCAACGGCCCCTGCGGTGGATCCACCAATGGCAAATGCGAGATCAGTCCGGACGTGGACTGCGTTTGGCAGCTGATATGGGATCGATTGAAATCATTGGGATTGGAAAGCAGATATGAGGACATCATGCCGGCAAAAAATTGGCAAACCAGCAGGGGCGGCGGCCCCCGAAAGATAATTAGAGAGGATTTGGCAGAATGAAAACGGAAAGCGTACTGGAAAAAGTATTGGCCTCGGGCAACCTGGCGGTCACCTCTGAGTGTGGGCCGCCACGAGGCGCTGTTCCTGAAAAAATAAAAGAAAAAGCTGAAATGCTCCGGGGATATGTCGATGGCGTCAACGTGACCGACAACCAGACGGCCATGGTCCGAATGTCCAGCCTGGCCGCCTGCATCTTCATCCGACAGATGGGTCTTCATCCCATCCTGCAAGTCGTGACCCGGGATCGAAACCGGCTGGCCATGCAAAGCGATATCCTGGGGGCTTATTCCCACGAGATCGACACCATGTTGTGCCTCTCCGGGGATCACCCCCACTTTGGCGACCACCCTGAGGCCATCAATGTGCACGATATCGACTCGATTCAATTTCTGCAGATGGTCAAGACCATGCGGGACGAGGGCAAGTTCCAGGGCGGCGCCGACATCCAAAATCCGCCGAAAATGTTTATCGGTGCAGCGGCAAACCCATTTGCAGATCCCTTTGAGCTTCGCGTGGCCCGCTTGGCCAAAAAGGCCAAAGCCGGGGCTGACTTCATCCAAACCCAATGCATCTACAACCTGGACAAATTTGAGCAGTGGATGCAGGGTGTTCGAGACCGCGGACTGCACGAAAAAGTGGCCATCCTGGCAGGGGTGACACCCATGAAGTCAGCCGGAATGGCCCGCTACATGAAAAACAAGGTGCCGGGTATGGATGTCCCCGATGACATTGTCGAACGAATGGCCGGGGTTCCAAAGGAAAAACAGGCAGACGAAGGGATTCAGATATGCATCGAAACCATCGAGAGGCTCAAAGAGGTGAAAGGTGTGAGCGGGTTTCACATCATGGCCATCGAATGGGAGCAACGGGTCCCAGAAATCGTGGAAAGAGCGGGCCTGTATCCACGCCCTGAAGTATAAAGTGTGGCGGGCCGTCTTCGGCGAAACATCTATCGCGAACAACAAACATAAATAGGTTCTATATCTTAGGAGGAAAGATCGATGAGTGAAAAACAACTCGTATTGGTGGTAGACGACGATCCGGATCTGGTGGAATCCGTATCCATGAAGCTTGAGAGCGAAAACTTTAGGGTCAACAAGGCCTATGACGGCGTTGAAGCCTGGGATAAAATCAAGGAAGAGCGTCCCGACCTGATTATTCTCGATGTCATGATGCCGAGAAAAAACGGCTATGAGCTGTGTGACGAGCTGAAAAACTCGGAAGAATACAAAAATATCGTCATTGTTCTTTTGACAGCAGTGGCCGATGCCGTGACGTCCACGAGCTTTACACACATGGATGGCAAAACAACCTTGGCCGACGATTTCATTCCCAAGCCCATCGAACTGGATCGGCTGATGGAAATGGTAAAAGAAAACCTGGCGTGATGCCTCATCACGAAAACACGTTTTGTGATAAATCGAGAATGGCAGATAAGATCAGGGTCGACGGCATCAAGCTGAGCCTCGAACTCATCCAAATTAATATCCTCGCACACCAGGACAACCAAAGATCGAACAAAGACGTCCTACGATCTCTGGCAGAAAACCGGATCAACTGCCCGCTGATCTTCTATTCCGCCGGTGCTCATCGTATTCAAGGCGCCTATTGTGTTCTCGCTGAGGAAGCCGATCGCCTAAATCGTGTGCTGGATGTCGACCCTGATCTCAAGAAAATTGTGGAAATCCTGTCACCCGTGGGCGCCCTGTCCCTGTTTCCACATAAATTCAGCCTCACACTTTTAGGATGCCTGATGAATGTCTTTGGGAAGGCCGGCCTGCCGATCTATGGTATGGCCGCTTCCCTCTCAGCACTAACGCTGACCACTGATTATGAAGTGCTCGATCACGCGATTGAGCTGTTACGGCCGCACATCAGTCTTCCCGCTAACCATTCACCGTTCAGGCCGCAGCTGCGCATAAAGGCAATTTAGCGACATTTTCAAGAAGGAAGGGCGGCACGTTGGAAACCATTGCTGTATATTGGGAAAACAAGGTTAAAACATACGGATTCCAGACAGAGCATGATCTCGTTCTCATGCAGATGGCGGCAGATTCCCATGGAATGGCGGCCCTGGGCGCCATGTTCATGAAAGATGCCCACCCCTTCCGCTTCAAATGGGTCCTGGTACAACCTTCTGTTTCTTCACAAAATCTAAGCATTTTTCTCCTGATGCGTCCCCAGT
>Ga0180435_10004941_pt1 | contig 13035 bp, 8 predicted proteins | sample SS_ome_3_FD_132467 | JGI IMG/M metagenome (GOLD analysis project Ga0180435, IMG submission 132467) | Hypersaline lake sediment archaeal communities from the Salton Sea, California, USA - SS_3_S_1 metaG | ecosystem: Environmental > Aquatic > Non-marine Saline and Alkaline > Hypersaline > Sediment... | reverse complement strand
GTGGTGCATTTGACGTCCGCCTCGCCAACGGCATCAAGGGTCTCTAAGGGCCTCAGACAGTTAGGCGCCTTGAAATTTGAAGCGGCCCCAACGCTTGTAGGTCAGGTTACGCCGTCAGGCGTTACCTGACAAATCGCTAAGGATGGACATGTATCGACGGGAGGCGGCTGGTCCGCCGGGGGTGTGAGGATCAGTTTCGAACAATACGGCTTTCGCCGGGATGAAGGTTTGCGTCTCCTTCAATGGTAATGGTCAGGCTTTGCTTCATTTCCACATCCAGAAGCTCGCGTCTCTTTTTGTTTTGCAGGTAGTCGGCGACATTGACCGGAACGATGCCTTTCAGCGCTTTGGTGTCGTTCTTTAATATTTCCAAACGGAGTTTGCGCATAAAATCGAGTGCCAGCCGTTCAGCGGAGGGTACCAGGCCCTTTCCGTTGCAGTGGGGACAGGGGATGAAGCTGCCGTATTCGATAGAGGCGGTGATGCGCTGACGGGACAGTTCCAGCAGGCCGAACTTGGATATGGTGCCCACGGCGATTCTGGCCTTATCCGGCTTGGTATGATCTTTTACGGCTTTTACCACCGCCTGTTTGTGCTTTCGGTCTTTCATGTCGATGAAGTCAACGACGATCAAGCCTCCCAAATCGCGAAGTCTCAGCTGCCTGGCGATTTCAGCGGCCGCTTCCATATTGGTCGAATAGGCCGTCTTCTCGATGGATCCCTCGCGGGTCGACTTTCCGGAGTTCACGTCGATGGCCACCAGGGCTTCCGTGGGATTGATGACCACGTGTCCGCCCGAAGGGAGGGAGACTTTATTGTCAAAGATCGAACTGATCTGGTTTTCCAGCTCATGTTTGGTGAATATAGGCTTTGGGCTGTTGTGGAGTTTGACGATGCGCGTTTGCTTGGGAGAAATGATCCGCATAAACTCTTTGACGTCTTTGTATACCGCCTTATCGTCAACAAGGATTTCCGTCACGTCTGTGGTGAACAGATCTCGAATCGCCCGTATGGCCAAATGGCGTTCCTTGTACAACAGGCAGGGGGCCGGCGTGGACATGCCCCGTTTCTTTATATTTTCCCACAGCCTCAGCAGGTAACGAACGTCTTTGGATATGTTGCGCTTGCTTTGCTGATAGCCCGCGGTGCGAACGATCGTTCCCACTCCTTCCGGTATTTTCAAGGACGCGATGATATCCTTGAGGCGTTTTCTTTCCTCCTCGTCGGCGATCTGCCTTGAAATCCCCGAACTCTTGGCGCCGGGCATCAAGACCGTGTAGCGCCCCGGCAGAGAGATGAACGTGGTGACCATGCTGCCTTTGTGCAACATGGGTTCTTTGGTTACCTGAACCAGGAGTTCCTGGCCGGGTTTAATGAGATCGGAAAAGCCGGGCTGTTTTTTCGTACTGCCTTTTGGTTTTTCTGCGAAATAGTCGCTATGAATGTCGTGCCGTTGTAAGAAGGCGTTTTTTTCCGCGCCATAGTCGACAAAGGCGGCCTGAAAGCTCGGCTCGACCCGGGTGATCTTTCCCTTATAAATGTTGCCTCGGGTTAACTCCCCGGCGGTGGTTTCAATACTGAAATTCTCCAGATTGCCGTTTCTGACCAGAGCGATGCGGCACTCTTCAGGATCGACGGCGTTGATCAATATCTTGTATTGTTCTTTTTTAGCTGTCATAAGGTCTCGTTATTGCCCTTTCTCAGAAATCCTCTCATGGTGTCGGAGGACTTGGTACATGAACGCCTCAAGGCGTGTGGTCGTGTTCGTTTCTGTCTGACCGTCGTAGGACAGATTCAGGTAGGGGATGTTGTCATTGTCCTCCTTTAATCGCTTAAGTAAGGCACTGACAATTGTACCGGGCATGCAGGTAAAGGGCATGATACTTACCAGGCCGGCGGCCCGCCGTTCCACATAATCCATCCCTTTCCCTACACTCAATACGGATTCGCCCCGAAAACGGGGGTCCACATAGGCGGCGGCCTTTTGCAGTAGCTTTCTTGTAGGGGGTTCCCACAAATATCGCAGGTTGTTGCCAAATACGCCGGCGTATTGGTGTTCATACCGTCTCTGCAGGTAATCCGTCCAGAGGTTCTTTAGCCAGGTGCCCGGCTGTCGTTTCTCAAAACTGCGCTGTTTGGCAATGAAATTGATGTACAGTACCCACTCGGCAATCGGTGACATCCAGACTTCCCCGCCTAAGGCTTCAATTTTCTGGATGGCGTCTTCATTGGCGAACCGGTTGGCCCGGGTATAAATCTCGCCCACGATACCGACCACCGGTTTGGGCTTGGATCCGTTCAAGGATACCGAATTGAAAGCAGATCGGATCTGTTCCAGCGCCCCCATAATGCTGCCCCGATTTTCCACGGCACGGCATATCTTCTCCAGCCCCTGGTTGTAGAGCCGGTTGGAGGTGCCGGGCTCCCCTTCATACGGACGGATCTGTCGAACCACCTTTTCAAGCAGGTCGACGGCTACCAACCCCTGCCAGCCGAGCTTGGGAAAGTCGCTGCTCATCATTCCGAGTTCTTCGTAAAAGACTTCACTCTGGTCGGGAGCGTATATGGGAACGTGGGAATACCCGAGTTTGTCGAGTATCAGCCGGTGAAAGCGGTGGTACTGGCCGTAGCGACAGGGGCCGGTGCCCGAAGGCATAAAAAACGCCGATTTGTCGGGATCAAAGTCGGAGCGACGGGTTTGCCTGACCATGTCTCCGGTGGTCAAGATGCAGGGGTAACACTCCTTTCCGGAGGTAAACTGACGTCCGACCACCACGGTTTCCTCGTTTGATTCAGGGAGGACTTCCGCTTCCACCCCACAGGCCCGGAATGCGGCGGCCACGGCATAGGCCTGGTCGCTCATGGGCGGGATAAATACTTTGCGCTTCGGGGACCCTGTTCGTACGGGACGCGCTTTTACCGCCCTTTGAGACCGACCGGGGGCAGCGTTCTTGAGGCTGTCTAAAAAGGCCTCCAGCCGTGTGATTGCACCCACATCGGCGCTGTGTTCGTCGATTTCGATTTCCAGGTAAGGTTTCCCCTGCAGCTTTTCGTGAAAGAAATGAGAGATAAAGGAATCGGGACCGCAACCGAAGTTCGTAATATAGATAGCGAAAAGGTGAGGATTGTCGCGAATGATTTCAGCCGATGCCATGATTTTTTGCCCGAATCGCCAGTATTGATCGCGGACATCCCGACTGCGTATTGCCGCCTCGTCGAGACGCAGAAAATCCATGGGCATGGCCAGTGTGTCCAGGTCCCTTAGTTTTTTCGGAAGATTTAAGTTAATTCCCGGATCAAAGCCATTGTACGGACGACTGACGACGATCATCAATTTCTCATCCGGTCCCAGTCCCTTCAATATGGCATCCCCGCGGGTCTTAAGCCGGCTATAGAAACGTTCCTGGGCGTTCCAGGCGCCATCAGCCGCCTGCGAAACGTCATCGGAAGAGACTTCCAGCGACTGCGTCAGCGATTTGAGCCCCTTGAGAAGCTTGGAATATCCCCTCCCGAAGTAGAGAACCGGCTGTATCGTCCGAACACCGGCCTTTTTAAAGTCGACGGAGGAGTGAACCGTATAGGCGAGTGTCTGCGCGTATGGGCACAAGTAACCAAAAGCCGACCCGGCGGCCCGCTTTAAATCGACCACATGAGGCAGAAAAATCGTCTTCACGCCCCGTTCCACCAGGTCCAGAAGATGACCGTGGGCGACCTTGATGGGAAAACAGGTTTCCGCCACGATGGTTTCCACGCCTTTGTGAATCAGTCGCTTATGGGTTTGCTCAGAGATAATGACCCGGTACCCCAGGGTTTCAAAGAAGGTGATAAAAAACGGGGCCAGTTCCATAAAGAACATGGTCCGCGGGATACCGATTTCTCCCCGTCTATGCTTGGCCCTCCTGTGAACGACCTCCTCAAACGGGGTCTCCAGTAGCCATTTTTGCCTTTCTGCAAAAAGGTCCGGAAGGGTCCGTTTTTGGGTGTCCGGCGCCTTGCTTTCATATCGCTCGCACCGGCCACCATAGAAGAGGGGGCGCGCTGCCCCTTCCACCGAGACCTTGCGTATTTCGCACCGGTTGGGACACTTGTTGCACTCGAAGGAACGGATGGTGTACCGGGATTTGCTGACATCGAATCCCTTAAACCGGGAGTCCTCCCAGCTGCGTTCTTTCATGGCCAGCAGGGCGGCGCCGATGGCCCCGGTGACGTCACAGTGAGGGGGTACGCGGACGGGCTTGCCCACCGTCTTTTCGAACGCGGCGACAATCCCCGCGTTTTGGGCGGTGGCCCCTTGATAAAATATAAAATCACCGATGGTTCGATGTTCCACCACCCGGTTGAGGTAATTTTCTACGATGGAGTAACTCAACCCTGCAACCAGGTCGTCCTTGTTGCATCCCAGCTGCTGGTAGTGGACCAGGTCCGATTCCATGAAGACCGTGCAGCGTTCTCCCAGCCGCACCGGATTCTTTGCCGTGGTTGCCAACCGGCCGAACTCTTCCTTGATGGACATGCCCAGCTTTTCCGCCTGTTCTTCCAGAAAGGAACCGGTCCCGGCGGCACATACCTTATTCATCATGAAATCGACAATCACGCCGTTTTTCAAGCTGATGTACTTGGAATCCTGACCGCCGATTTCAAATATGGTATCCACGCGAGGATCAATGTCGGCGGCCGCCGTCGCCTGGGCGGTGATCTCGTTACGAATAATGTCGGCGCCCACAAAGTCGCCGGTGAGATACCGTCCGGATCCCGTGGTGGCCGCGCCCTCGACCTTTACCTGGTCTCCACACTGTTGGCCCACAATGCGAAGTCCCTCTTTGACCGCTTCCAGTGGTCGGCCGGCGGTCATCAGGTAGGCCTTGGCGATGAGTTTCCGGTCGGCATTGATCAAAACAACGTTGGTGCTGATGGAGCCCACGTCGATGCCGAGATAGACGGACTCCGGTTCATTCGTCGTTCGCCGCGGTCCCTTCTTGGCCGGTGGCACGTCGGCGTGTGGGGCGGTGTGTGAGTCGTAGGTCAGCGGGGGTAGCCGTTTGGCCTTGGGCGAATGGGTTGCCAGATGATTTCGAAGATGTTCCAGGCCTTGAAAGGGACGGGCCCTCTCGGGGTTACTTTCGATGGTCGTCAGGGCCGCCCCGATAGCGCCCATGGACGCATAATGCGAGGGGACGACAAGTGTTTGGTCTTCCAGGCCCAAAACTTGCTCAAAGGCCTTTCGCACCCCATGATTGGCGGCGACGCCACCTTGAAATATCACCGGTGACTGGACGCTCTTGCCCTTTCCGATGTTGCTTTTCAAATTTCTGGCCAGGGCGAAGCAAAGTCCGGCGATGATTTCAAAGTCCGGTGTGGCACCTTGCTGTAAATGGATCATGTCCGTTTTGGCGAAAACGGTGCAACGTCCGGCAATGCGAGGCGGTGTTTCCGATTGCAGTGCCAGGCGGCTGAACTCCTCGATACTGTATCCCATTCGATGGGCTTGTTGGTCCAGAAAGGAACCGGTCCCGGCGGCACACAGGCTGTTCATGGCAAAGTCATCGATGATTAGATTGCCCGAGTCGTCCAATAGCGTGAGGATCAGCTTGGCGTCTTCCCCGCCGATTTCGATAATGGTCCTGGTGTCCCGGTGGAAGTGTTCCACCGCCTTGGTCTGGGCGATGATTTCATTGACTAACTTTCCCCCCATGACCTCCGCCACTTGAACGGCGCCGGTCCCCGTCAGGGAACAGGAGGCCACGCGGTCAGGCGGAAATTCTTCAAGGAGGTTGGTGAGAACCCGTGTGGCTACCTCCAGGGGCCTGCCGCGAGACCTGCTGTAATCTTCCCAACGAATGTCCAGGGCGTTGGTTAGAACCACCGTGTTGACGCTCACGGAGCCAATATCGATCCCGATATGGACCGAGGCGTTGCCGTTACCCGTCATAGGATCGCTTTTACGGTTTGTAGCATTCATCTTATGCGTCTGCTCATTTGCCGGAGAAAGACAAAAGGTTGTGGGAAGGGGTTAAATCTATATCTGTCCCCTTAGCACCGCTTTGCAAAAAAGACAACCCCTTCTAAACCTTGGCTGAGAAATCGAGTATCCAGCGAATCAGATTGATCCCGATAAGGATAAAGCCCTCCGCTCTGGAAACCCGGAAGCCCGTAAACATAAAAAAAACAACCAACATGACCACGCCGACCAACAACCACAAGCTGGTCAATCCGGCGGGATCAATAGAGAGCGGCCCAAGCATGCCGGCCAGTCCCAGGACCCCCAACAGATTGTACAGGTCACTGCCGATTAAGTTGCCGATAGACATGGCATGTCGGCCTTTGACGGCGGCCATGAGAGAAGTGGCGAATTCAGGAGCCGAGGTGCCTGCTGCCACGATGGTGACCCCGATGACCCACTCTGACAAGCCCAAGCCCCTGGCGAGACAAGATGCCGACCAGACCAGCAGATGTCCGCCCCCCACGACACTGGCCAATCCGACTGCCAACAAGGGGACGTCTTTCCAGTTGGCGGCTCGTTCCTCGGTGGGTTTGGGCGCATCCGCCTTATTGAAAAAAAGATAGGTGATATATGCGACCAGGGTGGAAAAAAGGATCACTCCCTCCCCGGGAGACAAGGTGAGATCCATAAGAAACAGACCCAACAAACAGGACATGGCCAGCAGAAAAATGCCGTCTCGCCAAACGATGGCCGGTGTGGTGGCGATGGGGCGGATGGCGGCGCAACCACCCAATATGAACCCCAGGTTAAAAATGTTGGATCCGACGACGTTGCTCACGGAAATGTCGGGCAAGCCTTGTACCGCGGCGTTTATGGTGACCGCGAATTCAGGCGCCGACGTTCCGATGGCCACGATGGTCAATCCGATCGCCATGTCGGACATATTAAACCGGTTGGCAATGCGGACAGCCGAATCGACGACCCATTCCGAGCCTTTCCAGAGGAGTCCGGCCGACAATACCGCCGCTGGAATTGCCCATATGAAGCTATTCATTTACTCGGCCTTTCAGCGCAACGGCGAAGGCCTGAAGACGAAAAGCGGTCTCTTAGATCCAGATAATAGCGCGCTTCTTCGACCCGTCCACGCTTCAGGCATCCACTTGCATAGATAGAACACTTTTTCCTTAAGACATCCACCGCCGCCAGCTCCTGGGTCCTCGAAAGTCCTGTTTCGGGCGGGTTTTCAAGAATCTTGCGAAGCGCATAAATACGAAACCGATCCAGACCCGGTTGCCTGGACAGTTGATCCCGGTGCCCCCCCCGCTTGATGACCAGAGGGGGCGGGAGCAGATAGACAGGGAATTGACAAGTCGTTCGCAACCATAGGTCATAATCCTCACAGGCGGGTAACCGCTCGTCATAGCCGCCCACCCGGTCAAACAGGCTTCGGCGTATCATGACCGCTGAGGGACTTACAAGACAAAGTTGGGTGGACTCTTCGAAGATCATTCCCGACGGCTTGATGTGGCGACGCTTGGGGTTTACCTGGATGCCGTTTCTGACCCAGGTTTCTTCTGTTTGGCAGATCAGGGCGTCGGGCCGCTTTCGGAAAAAGGCGGTTTGAGTGGACAACTTTTCCGGCAGCCACAAGTCGTCGGAATCTAAGAATGCCACGTACCGGCCCCGGGCCAACGAAATTCCCCGATTGCGAGCCGCACTTACCCCCGAGTGGCCCTGTCGGGCCACTCGAAGGTTCGGATATGCTGCCAGCAGTTCCGGCGTGTTGTCTGTTGATCCATCGTCAACGACTATGAGTTCGAAGTCCCGAAAGCGTTGGGCGAAGACGGAATCAATCGCCTCTTTCAGGATCCAGGCGCGATTGTGAGAAGGGATGATGACGCTTACCAGGGGCATAGGACCAGAGATCACTCCGTCTATAATAGCTGCGATGATCCGTCTTTGTCGGACGGGTAGGACGGCTGAACGTGTTCGGTTGGTGCCAAAACCGACTATTGGGCCACTTCAAACCATAGCGGGGCGGAAAATTCAATTTCTTTTCATCATCAGCGCGTGGCGGGCGCTTTTTCCCTTGAAATAAGTGTTTGGCCTTGTTAATAGTTTAATCTTGTTTGGCGAATGTTCCGAAGTTAGATGGGTCTGGCACGATTCGTGCTTTTATTTCACTTATTGCATTGGCAGGCAGTGACACGAGATCGCCCTGGGGTGAGGCTCGGCCAGCACCTTTGGCTCGTTACCCGAACGCCTCTGTCGGACAAACCGACGATTGCCCGGCGTCATTGTTTATTCCCCGGTATATAGCACATCAAAATACGAGACGGTAGGAGACAGGCAACGTGTTAAATGCACTTTTGGGTAAGATATCCAATGACTTGGCCATTGATTTGGGAACGGCCAACACGTTGGTGTATGTGAAGGGCAAGGGAATTGTCCTCAGCGAGCCTTCCGTTGTGGCGGTTCGAACAGACAATCGATCAAAGAACAAGGTCCTGGCCGTCGGGGCGGAAGCCAAACGCATGCTGGGCCGAACACCGGGAAATATCGTGGCTATTCGGCCCATGAAGGACGGGGTCATCGCCGACTTTGAGGTGACGGAAGCCATGCTGCGCCACTTCATCCGAAAAGTGCACAACCGCCGGAGTTTGATTCGCCCCCGGATTATCATTTGCGTTCCCTCGGGGATCACTCAGGTCGAAAAACGGGCCGTAAAAGAGTCGGCGGAGTCGGCGGGAGCCCGGGAGGTGTTTCTTATTGAAGAGCCTATGGGAGCGGCGATCGGTGCCGGTCTCCCGATAACCGATCCCACATGCAACATGGTTGTGGACATCGGCGGCGGAACAACCGAGGTGGCGGTGATATCGCTGGCGGGCATCGTGTACAGTCGCTCCATTCGGATCGGCGGAGACAAAATGGACGATGCCATTGTCCAATACATTAAACGTAAATATAACCTGTTGATAGGAGAGAGAACAGCGGAATTGATCAAGACCACCATTGGCAATGCCTATCCCAACCCGGAAAACATAGAAACGATAGAGGTCAAGGGTCGGGATCTGGTGTCCGGGATACCGAAGATTTTGGCCATTGATTCTGAGGAGATACGGGTGGCAATCTCGGAACAGATCGAGTCGATTGTAGAAACCGTCAAGACGGCACTCGAACAGACGCCCCCGGAACTGGCGGCGGATATTGTCGACACCGGCATCGTCATGACCGGTGGTGGGGCCCTGCTCAAAAATCTGGACAAGCTCCTGCGAGAAGAGACCTCCCTGCCCATCCGGGTGACGGATGACCCACTGTCCACAGTTGTTTTGGGGTCAGGTAAGGCATTGGAAGAGATTGCGCTTCTAAGAGAGGTAACCATTCAGTAAAGGGGTATGGGACCTCAAAAGCTCCTTTGCCGGCCAGGGTCATGTTTTCCAAAAGACTGCTCACGATTTTTTGTCTCATCCTTTTCGCGTTAATCAACATTATCCTGCTTTCCGTAAGTGCCAAGCGGGGTCATACCAACAGCCTAGCCGACAAGATAATCCTGGCCGCCATTGCACCCTTCCAGGGGGGGGTGACGGCATCCGTCGATTTCTGTGAACACGTGTGGGACCACTATTTCTGGTTGCTGTCTACCCGGCAGGAATATGACCGGTTGAGACAACGGCTGGAAAGGGTTGAGGCGGAACGGAGCCGCTACGTCGAAACCCGGCATACCTGTCAGCGACTCCGCAGACTTCTGGGAATGAAAGAAGACCTGACGCATTCCTCCTTGGCCGCCCAGGTCGTGGGTGTGGATCCTTCCGGGTGGTTTCATTCCATTCTCATCGATGTGGGGACTCGGGAAGGGGTCAGTAAAGGGATGCCGGTGGTCGTCCCGAGAGGTATCGTGGGGCGGGTGGTGAAACCGTCCTTTGCCCATTCAAAGGTTATGTTGATGATCGATCGAAGCAGTGCCATAGATGCGTTGGTTCAACGGACGCGGGCGCGGGGCATCGTCGAAGGAAAGACCGCCGAATATTGTCTGTTCAAGTATGCCTTGCGAAAAGACCCCATTCAGGTAGGGGACGTGGTGATATCATCCGGGCTGGACGGGGTGTTTCCCAAAGGCTTACGGATCGGTTCCGTGAAGAAGGTGGCCAAGTCGCCGGCCGGTATTTTTCAAAGTGTTGATATTGAGCCGTTCGTCGACTTTGCAAAGCTGGAAGAGGTTTTGGTCATTACCGAATACGACGGTGAGAGCGGGGAGGGATGAAGGTCGCCAGCGTATATATCGTTCTGGGAATGGCGGTAGTGGTCTTGAGAACCACCCTGTTGGGTCTGCCCTTTTTTCATAACGCCGTCTATGATCTGCTGATTCCCCTCGTGGTCTTTGTCCGACTCCGGTTGCCTGTCAAGGAGGGTGTTTTTATCGTCCTGTTTATGGGATATGTCATGGATCTGGTTTCCGGAGGACAATTCGGGCTTTACATGACCACCTATTTGTGGGTGTTTATCGGCGTGAAGTTGATTTCCAATTATTTCTCCGTACAGGAAAACTTCTCCCTCTCGGTTTTGCTCGTGGTTTGTGTTCTGTTTGAAAACCTGTTGTTCCTCGTCTTTTCTCTGGGTGTGGGTGACGGTGCATTCCTGGCTGCTCGTATGGTTGGGCCGCTGCTGTGGCAGGTGGCCCTGGCGGCCCTCACCGGACCTTTTATACTAAGTATACTTGCCAACGTGCATTATCGACTTCAGGGTGGTTGATGGTGACAAGTCGCTCATGCAAGACAATTACTTAAAAACGGTCGATACGGATTGGTACCGGCATCGATTGTCCGGTAGCGTGATCTTTGTGCTTGCCTTTTTTCTGATCCTGGGAGCCCGGCTCTATTATCTTCAAGTGGTGAAGGGAGCTGAGTTTCGGAGGCTTTCACAAAACAATTGCGTCCGTCTTCGCAGCATTCCTCCCCCCCGGGGATTGATTTTTGACCGAACCGGCCGCCTGGTCGTAGACAACCGGCCGTCGTTCAACGTGTCCATCGTTCCTGAAGATGCCGATGATCCCGACAGGGTGGTGGAAGCATTGGCCGCACACCTTAACGAAGATGTAGAAATACTGCTGGCCAGGCTGGAGGCGCGGCGCGGCGGGGCATTGTTTAAGCCGATTTTGCTGAAACGCGACTTGAGCCGGGATTCGGTGGCCGTGGTGGAGGCCCACAAATTGGATTTGCCCGGCGTGATCATCACGGTGGAACCGATGCGTCACTATATCGAAGAAGAGCGGGCCTGCCATTTGATCGGGTACCTGGGGGAGATTAGTGAGGCCGAACTCAACAGCGGCGATTATCCGGAAACCCGAAACGGCGATTTTATCGGTCGGTTCGGCATTGAAAAAAGCTATGAGGCCGACTTCCGAGGAAAACCCGGGCGAAAGCAGGTTCAGGTTAATGCGCTGGGTCAGGTGACTCGGGTGTTGAAGACCATACCCGCACAGCCGGGCAAAAACAGTTACCTGGCGTTGGATCTGGCCCTTCAGCGAAGAGCCGAGGAAATGTTTCAGGAAAAGGTGGGGGCGGCTGTCGCGTTGGATCCGGCAAACGGCCACGTGCTGGCCATGGTCAGTCGTCCGGCCTTTGACCCGAATGCCTTTGTGGAAGGAATGAGCACGGAGGCATGGAAGGCCCTGGCGTCGAATCCGTTCCATCCGATGAGAAACAAGGCGATCCAGGCACAATATCCCCCGGGGTCGACGTACAAGATCATTACCGCCGCCGCCGGTCTGGAAGAAGGCGTGATTGAAGACGACACCCAGCACTTTTGTCCGGGGTACTACCGGTACGGAAACCGCACCTATCGGTGCTGGAAGCGTGGAGGGCACGGATCTGTTGAATTGATTCAGGCCGTCGCTCAGTCCTGCGATGTGTTCTTCTATAAGGTAGGGGAGCAACTCGGTGTAGACGTCCTGGCCGAGTATGCGGGTGGCTTTGGGCTGGGCAGGCCAACCGGTGTGGATCTCGACAACGAGGTTTCCGGTTTGGTGCCCACGCAGGCGTGGAAGCTTCGGAAAGTGGGGGTGCCCTGGCAGGGAGGAGAAACCCTGTCGGTGGCCATTGGGCAAGGCTTTAATCTGGTTACGCCCATCCAGATGGCTTCCCTGGTGGCCGCGGTAGCCAACGGCGGCGTGATTTATAAGCCGCTGCTGGTGGAGCGGATTGAAGACGTCAACACGGGAGAAGTGGCGGTCATTGAGTCCCAGGATGTGGGACGGTTACCGGTGTCGGACGAGACGCTGGAACGGGTTCGGAAGGGATTGGTGGCGGTGGTCGACAGTCGTAGAGGGACCGGGCGGATCGCGGACATCGCCGGGGTCAGTGTCGCCGGTAAAACCGGAACGGCCCAGGTCGTGGCCATGGGAGAACGTCCCGATACCGATGAAGAAGAAAAGACGCCGTTTCGATTTCGGGACCATGCCTGGTTTGTCGCCTTTGCTCCGGTAAAAGCGCCTCGGATTGCGGTTGCCGTACTTGTGGAGCATGGAGGGCATGGCGGTAGTACCGCAGGTCCGATTGCCAGGGAGATGATGGAAACGTATTTGGGGGTTGAGAATTGAGGGATTGAGGAATTGAGGAATTGAGGAATTGAGGGATTGAGGGAGGAAAAAAGATATCTTTTCCGACAATTCCCCAATTCGTAGATTCCCCAATTCCTCAATTGGATGTAAGCCATGTTTGATCGCAGATTGGTACAACACTTTGACTGGGTGCTGCTGGGCCTGACGTTGACCTTGGTCGGTATCGGTATTCTGACGCTGTACAGCGCCGTAAATGCCAGCGCGATTGCCGGTCGGACGCCCGGTCCCCCCGTATACTTGAAACAACTTTACTGGTTTTTCATCGGCCTGACGGCTATGGTGGTCGCCTTCTTATTTAATTACAAATGGTTGTATCGGTTTGGGGGGGTTATTTACACCGCCTGCATTGTTCTATTAATTGTCGTGCTGGTGGCGGGCAAGGAGGTTTCGGGGTCGCAACGCTGGTTGACTTTCGGTCCCGTGTCGTTTCAGCCATCGGAGATGTTGAAGATCGCCCTTCCGATCATCCTGGCCAGGT
>Ga0180435_10004940_pt1 | contig 13037 bp, 12 predicted proteins | sample SS_ome_3_FD_132467 | JGI IMG/M metagenome (GOLD analysis project Ga0180435, IMG submission 132467) | Hypersaline lake sediment archaeal communities from the Salton Sea, California, USA - SS_3_S_1 metaG | ecosystem: Environmental > Aquatic > Non-marine Saline and Alkaline > Hypersaline >... | reverse complement strand
CCCCGGCCCCATGACGATTATAGATATGGTAAGCGGTATTAGGAATGAACAAAAATGACACACGATAAACAGCGAATACTCGTCTTCCAGCAGAATGGAAGCGGCGAACAGAAAATTGAAGGAATCAGAGCCTATGGCAAGGAGCTGTTTTCCATAGAAAGCATCTCCATAGATGCCGACCTGCCTCCTGTCATCGATGATCCGGAGGCATACCTGCCGGAAGATGTTTCGGCAGACCTTGTGCTGGACTTTTTGAACCATCCGGACTTGTCACACGAACTTGCCGTGAAGTGCAGGCAGAAAGGTATTCCCATTGTCGCATCAAGGAAAAAAATTGATGACGACTGGGTCTTGACACCGCCCACCTGATGTGCGTTGTCAAGGCCGGTCGGTCTTGGAAAATATGGAGAATACTTCGGGATGCCGGAATTTGACGTATCTGTATCCGATGGCAACATCGCCGAAATAAAGGTGATCCGTGGGGCGCCGTGCGGTGCGACATGGAGGGCGGCTGAGAAGGTGACCGGGCTCCCCGTTGAACAAGCAATTGTCAGAATCGGTCTTGAAACACAATTTTTCTGTTCGGCCGACCCCGCTTCATGGGATCCCATTACCGAAAAAAGCCCGGTTCATATCGCAGGCAAGCTTCATAGTAAAATGCTGCAGCAAAAATTGCGTGATATTTGAATTGACTTTTCTCGAAACCATTTGTAGTTTGGTGGCATGAGCGAGACACCATACAATATCAGCTATGAGTTTGTTTTTGAGGACGGCAATACCAAATCGTTTGAAATCAAACTTGACCCGGCGACCATTTCGGTTATTTTGCCTGAGCCGGATTTACTTCCGGAGTGGACACGGCTGGAGCGCAATCAATGTGTATGCTGTCCTTTGGATGTTAAAACGCACCCGTACTGCCCGGTTGCTGTTAATATCGCCGAGCTGGTTGAAGAGTTCAAGGAAGCCATTTCCTCAGATAACTGCACGGTGAAATGTACTACACCGGAGCGAACCTACTTGAAAAAAACGTCCATCCAGGAAGGCTTGTTTTCAGTCTTCGGTATTATCATGGCGACAAGCAACTGCCCGATAATGGACTTTTTCAAACCAATGGCAAAATTTCATCTTCCGTTTTCAACGGTGGATGAAACTGTTTTCAGGTCAACTTCGGTATATATGCTCAGACAGTATTTCGAATACAGAAAGGGCCGCACACCTGATCTCGAGCTTAAAAATCTAGATCGGCATTATGAGCGGGTACAGGAAGTGAATGCAGGCATTATTAAACGAACAGGAGATGTGGCGAAAAAAGATGCGGATAAAAATGCTCTCATAATTTTGAATGCGTTGGCCCAGATGCTCTCTGTGGAAATTGAAGACGGTCTATACTCCCTTGAATATCTGTTTTATCCAAGCGAATAACAGAGTGACAGCCAACTGACATTAAAATCATGACATTGTAAAAAAAAAGACCCAAACTTGTCATGCCGGCTTTCGAAGGTATGACGCCTCGGTTGGGACGGATCCTAATAAACAATAAACATCAAATGGTTATAGATATAGAGGAAAAAGGAAGTTAAATGAATTTAGTGAATGTGCTTATTCAGACTCTGGGAGGACTTGGCCTATTTATCCTGGGAATGAAAATGATGACAGAAGGGCTCCAAATGACCGCCGGGGACAGGATCAAGAAGATTCTCAGCGCGGTTTCCTCCAATAGAGTTGTCGGTTTCGGAACAGGCGCATTTGTCACCGCACTGGTTCAATCATCATCGGCTACGACGGTCATGCTCATCAGTTTTGTCAGTGCCGGGATGATGACCTTACAGCAGGCGGTGGGCGTTATTTTAGGCGCCAATGTCGGCACCACAATTACGGCCCAGATGATCGCATTCAACCTGACAAATGCCGCACTTCCCGCCATTGCCATAGGCGTGGGTCTGAAGTTTTTCTCCAAAAACCGGCGGCAGCGGTATATCGGTGAAGTCATTTTGGGGTTTGGTCTGCTTTTTTTCGGCATGACCGTAATGAAACAGGGTCTGGCCCCCATCAAAGGCGACCCCCAGTTTATTGAGTTTTTTACAAAATTTAATGCGGGTTCGGTTGGCGGGATTTTGTTCTGTGTCGCAACCGGAGCAATTCTGACGGTTATGGTCCAATCCTCTTCCGCAACCGTCGGCTTGACCATGACCCTTGCCACACAGGGCTTGCTGGATTTTCCTGCGGCCATGGCACTGGTTCTGGGTGAAAATATCGGTACAACCATTACGGCTCAACTTGCAACCATAGGGTCGAAAAATGTCAATGCTCACCGGACGGCAAGGGCTCATACATTATTTAATGCAATCGGTGTGTTGATAATGATTGCAATTTTTCCTTTTTTTATTCAGGTGATCCAAACCGCTTCAGTATACCTGGGTGCGGATCCATTAAACCAGGTAACAAACGGTGAGGTGGTCAATATTTCGCGATACATTGCTAACGGTCATTCAATTTTTAACATAATCAGCGCGTTTATTTTCCTTCTTTTTCTCCCGTGGCTGATTAAGGCAGCTGTATTCATTTCACCAAAAGAAGACAAGGAAACGGACGACCTGCGCTTGCCGAATTTTGACCACCGATTCCTTGATACACCCATTGCCGCGCTCACCAACGCAAAAAGCGAAATCATCAGGATGTCTGATGTGGCCATGACCATGTTAACGAGTACGATAGAGGCGTTTCAAAAAAAGGATGCAAAACAGTTGAGCAAATGGCGGAGATACGAGGATCATCTGGACGCAACCCAAAAGGAAATTACGACATATTTAACCAGGATCTATCAAAGCGACTTGAATCAAAGCGAGGCAAAGGAAGTGTCCAGCATGATGAGAATGACAAATAATATTGAACGGATAGGAGATTCCATCGAAAATATTGCCTTGATGATTGAGGATATTATTGAAAACAAAACGGATTTTTCCCCAAAAGCCGTCTCCGACATAAAGGAGATATCCGGCCAGGTGGCGGAATTTATCATGCTGGTTCAAAACGGCATGAAGTCAGATCAGGCCCAGTTTATGAAACAGGCGCAGATTCTGGAGGACAATATAGATTTTATGCGCGAAGAAATGCGTCAAAACCACATTGAACGGCTGCGCTCGGGAGCCTGTGCCAACGAACCCGGTCTGATGTTCAGTGACATGCTGTCGAACTTCGAGAAGATGGGGGACTATTGCTACAATATCGCCCAGGCGGTGGCAGGGATCAAATAGGAAGGAGTGTGAAGATGAAATTTTACCTTGCGGAAGGGAATATAGGAAAAGGCACCACAAGAGAGCAGGTGGATAATGTCATTAAGCTTTTGACGTCAAAAGGGTGGGACGTAGAGTACGGTGTAGAGAGAAACAAAGCGGATGATGTCAGTGAGTTCGGCCGGGAAGAAGAGATCCAGGACGAGTTTTCCAAAGATTTCATGAAGGTCTTGGACATTCTCGGATTATAACCTGAGTGTTTTTGTGATATGATTAGCCTATGACCCGAAAATATAAAAAACCTGCGGCAATTTTCCTGTCGCTTTTCATTGCCGTTTCAGCGGCCCTTTTATTTCTTTGCGGGATAAGCTTTTCCGATTCTGAAAATCCAAAAGAGAAAAACGTTTTTGTGGTTCCGATACAGGGCACCGTCGACCCCGGTATGGCCGGATATGTTGACAGGGTTTATAATCGAATCACGAACATGCCGGAACCATCCGACCCTCTCATTGTATTTGAAATGGATTCATTCGGCGGCCGGGTGGATTCAGCATTGGAAATAGTTGACACCCTTCTTAAGCTTCCAAAAGAGCAGACAACGGCCTTTGTGTCGGTGAAAGCCATATCCGCCGGGGCCCTCATTGCGCTGGCCTGCGGCGACCTTGCGATGAAGCCCGGCACTACCATCGGTGACTGCGCGCCGATCAGTTTTTCAAGCGAGGGCCCACAAATGATGGGCGAAAAGTTTCAATCCCCCCTGAGAGCCAAGTTCCGGGCATTGGCCAAACGAAACGGATATCCCGAGAAACTGGCTGAAGCAATGGTCACATCATCCATCGTGGTATATAAAGTCACGGAAAAAGGCGGGAAAACCACTTATATGGACTCGCAGGAGTATGATGATTTGCCGGAGGAAGACAAGCAAAACATAGCATCAAAGGTGACGGTGGTCAAAGATGGAGAACTGCTGACAATGGAAAACGAGGAGGCGGTTGAACTGGGCTTCTCCAAAATGACGGTGTCGTCCGTCGACGAACTCCTGAAAGAAAAAGGCATAAAGGAATACAGGATCAACAGGATAGAAGAATCCTGGTCCGAGTCCATGGTGAGATTCATTGGAAAAATCACACCTATTTTATTGATGCTCGGACTTGGGGCGTTGTATACTGAAATGAAGGCCCCCGGGTTTGGACTGCCGGGCATCCTTGGTATCGTCTGCCTTGCATTGGTTTTCCTGAATCAATACCTGGTCGGCCTTGCGGGGTATACCGAATTTTTAATCATCATGGCGGGCCTTATACTGATCGGAATCGAGCTGTTCGTCCTGCCCGGCTTTGGCGTTGCCGGGTACGCCGGGTTTGTCTGTATGATCGTGGGGATGGTGCTGGCACTGCAGGACTTTGTGATTCCTGATCCGACGTTCCCATGGCAGCAGGAGCTTCTTGTGCATAATATTATCATGGTACTCGGTTCATTCCTGTTTTCATTTTTTCTGGCGCTTGTTGTTTTACGATACATATTGCCGAAGGTGTCTTCCTTTTCAAAAGAAGGGCCGTACCTCACCACCACATTAAAAGACTCCCATGCCGACTCCAGGCAGGTTGCCCTTGTCAAAAAGGGAGATAGAGGTGTTGCACGAACCCCCTTAAGGCCGGCCGGAAGGGTCTCAATTGGAGGAGAGCTGGTTGACGTTGTAGCGGATAACGAGTTTATAGATAAGGGCGAGGACGTTATCATATCTGAAATAAAAGGAAACCGGATTATTGTTTCAAGACAGAGGGGAACATGAGGAACATCTTACTCCCGATTGCTATGCAGATTATAGGCGCCGTTGTCGTCATCGCTGAAATTATTATCCCGTCCGCCGGTATTCTATCCATTATCGCCATCTGCCTGTTCGGATATTCCATTTACATTGTATTCACCACGGTTTCTCATTTTGCAGGGTTTGTTTTCGTATGTGTGGACATTGTGCTTCTTCCCGTACTTATCATCTACGGCATCAAGCTTATGGCGAAATCCCCCGTAACATTGAAGAAGGAACTGTCAACATCCGACGGCTATACATCCCAGTCCCAGGAGCTTTACGGATATACCGGCCTCGAAGGAGACACCCTGACGGACCTCCGTCCTTCCGGAACGGCCTATATAGCGGGGAAACGGCTCGATGTCATTGCCCGGGGCGAGTACATTGAGAAGGGAAAAAACGTTGTCGTCTCGGCTGTCGAGGGGAATCAGATTATAGTAAAGCTTAAAGACCAATAATGGCTTCGTAAAAAGCTACCAAATAAAAGGAGAGATAAAATGACGATTTCACAGATTTTCATAATAATAATTATCATTGCCCTGATTGTTCTGTTTTACTTCATCGGCTCCGCCATATCATTGTGGGTTCAGGCGCTGGTGTCCGGAGCGAGCATCGGCCTTTTTAACATTGTGTTCATGCGGTTCAGAAAAATACCGCCAAAGTTAATCGTGAATTGCAAAATTATGGCAGTAAAAGCAGGTATCGACATATCAACCAATGATCTTGAATCCCACTACCTTGCCGGTGGTGACGTCATGCGAGTCGTCCAGGCGCTCATAGCAGCGGATAAAGCCAATATTGATCTTGGTTTTAACCGGGGCGCGGCCATTGATCTTGCCGGAAGAAATGTTCTCGAAGCGGTTCAGATGAGTGTTAATCCGAAGGTGATCGAAACACCACTGGTGGCGGCAATGGCCAAGGATGGTATTCAGCTGAAAGCGCTTTCGCGGGTTACGGTTCGGGCAAATATTGACCGGCTGGTGGGCGGCGCCGGCGAGGAGACAATCCTTGCAAGGGTCGGGGAAGGCATCGTGACAACTATCGGTTCCGCCGAAAGTCATAAAAATGTGCTTGAGAATCCTGATGCCATATCAAAACGTGTTCTGGAAAAAGGTCTGGATGCCGGAACCGCATATGAAATTCTTTCAATCGATATTGCAGATGTGGATGTGGGAAAGAACATAGGGGCCGAACTGGAGACCGACAGAGCCGAGGCAGATAAAAAAATAGCCCAGGCAAAAGCAGAGGAGAGAAGGGCCATGGCATTCGCCGCCGAGCAGGAAATGAAAGCCAGGGTCCAGGAAATGAAGGCAAAGGTGGTGGAAGCGGAAGCGCAGATACCCATTGCAATGGCCGATGCGTTCAGGAAGGGAAACCTGGGCATAATGGATTATTATAAAATGAAAAACATCATGGCGGACACGCAGATGAGGGATAAAATCGGCTCCGACCCCGCCGACAAAAAACCTGAGGATACCAAGTAGTATTATGGACATTGATACCCTAATATTCATCATTGTTTTTCTGGCAGTCGTGATATCAAACATCAAGAAGATCCTGTCGGAGGGAAAGAAGAAAAAGGGCGCTGAAAAGAAGACGCAGCCGGAAAAAACGAAAAAAACGGATGTGCTTCAACGATTCGTGGAAAAGGTGGTCGCCCGCATCCAGGAAGAGATAGCACCGGAGCCGAGTGAACCATCACCCGGCGGGAAAGCAAAAGGAAAAGTGTCAGGGTGGGAGGCATTGCTCGGTGAAGGGGCTGCGCCGTCGGCGCCCTATGAAGAAGACGTCGTGCGTGATGAAGATACCGACGATGTTCCTCTCGAGTCGGAGGAGGCTGAGTCCGAGGTTTCAGAAATTCCTGACGCCATAGAGGATATCATCCTTGAACCGGAGCCGGTGATATCAACGGAGGATCAAAAGGGCATTGAACGGTATCCGGAATCAACAGCTCCGGTTTACCCGGTAAGCGAACTTCGCAGGGCTGTCATATGGTCGGAGATTCTCGGGCCGCCTGTGGCGTTGAGGGAAGATTAAGCCTAAAGGGTTTCAAGAAAGGCAATATCTTTTGTCTGGGTATTCTTTGTCCCGATACTGAGGATTTCTGCTTTAGCGTCTTTTGGTTTCCTGAAGTAGAGCCTGCCGCCATAGGCAAAAACAACTTCAAATACGGTTTCATCACTTTTGTAAAGGCTGACCTTTCTCTTTACCTGAACGCGGGCCGGGTCCTGGTCCAGTTGATGAATGACTTCCTCCGCTTTTATCTTCATATCGTCAATAAGATTGATGAAGCCTTCTACGGCCTTGTTATGTACGGAAATGTTTTTATAAAGCGCTTTAAACCGCTTGGTTACATTGCCATAGGCCGCTGATTTTTTGCCGCTCTTTAACTTTTCTTTTTCATAGCGCTTGGTCACCTCCTTCAATGATTCGTTTTCACCCTGGAGCTTTTCCCTGAGGTCGATATTCTGCTGGATTTTTTCTTCAAGAAGAATCATTTCATTAATCATATCATCTTCATTTTTTACTGTTTTCAGCTTGTACTCTTCCAGGTTTTGTTTAATCTTTTGGATATCCGAAGACAGGGTGATTTTTTCACGGTTAAGCACTTTCATCCGTTCCAAATGCTTCTCTTCCAGGTTCCGAAGCCGCTCGATTTCCATTTTTCGTTCAATTTCCTCCTTTGAGGCCTTCTTTACGCCGCTGAGATAGAAGCGCAGAAAGGTGAGAGCTCCCAGCGAGGCGTAGCAAAAGAATATGGAGAGAGCAAGGATGGAGCTCCGCTCAAGCAGAATGTCGACACTGACGGCAAGTCCTTCGTTCAAGAGCCTATAGTTTTCAGTGGCAATTTCCTGTCTTGACGGGGGATTCAGAACGTCTGCATCGGAATCGAAAACAACCGGGTATAAAATGATATTCTGCCTTGTCGTCACCATGACATCGACCTTGGTGCCCAGCGATATCAGGGTTTGTTTTCTCAGAAAATTTTCAATATTGTTGTTTATGGCGTCTTTAAGCCGGATATTACCGTTAAAGAGAGGCTGGGTGTCACCGGTATATATCTCTTTAATTTCTTCCGTATACTTATCTTCAATATATCTTTCAAGCGCCTGAATGGTGACAAGGTGCAGCACCGGTATCAGAATGAGGCCGGCTAACAATATTTTAATTGGAAAGTACTTCATCAATTCAATGGTTCCGGTCTACGTTTCAGGACTGAGTCTCAGGCCTCTTCAAGTTCCGCTATAACAGTTTTTATCTCGGGTGCATGGGCGGATTTGCCGTCGAGGCTCAAGGCTTTTTTCAGTGATTCCTCTGCCTTGTCTTTATCTCCCCGTTTATAGTAGGCCATGCCAAGATGGTAATTTGCCGTCACGTTATCCGGTATCTTATCAACGGTGAACTCCAGTTCCCGTATCGCATCGTCAAAAAGGCCCATCCTGTAGTATACCCATCCGACGGTATCCCGGATATAAGGGTCGTCTTTATTTCCGGACTTTGCCTTCAAGGCCAGGCGCAGGGCTTCATCCAGGTCACCGCCATATTCAGCCAAGAGATATGCCAGATTGTTTAAGGCCTGTGACAAGTCCGGGTCAATGGACAGCGCTTTCCTGTAGTGCTCTTCGGAAAGGGCATAATCTTTTTTCATATTATAGAGAATGCCTAACAGCATATGGGGCCCGGTCTGGTTCGGGTTTTTTTCCAGAAGAAGCTGGTATTGTAAAATAGCCTTATCCGGGTCCTTGTCCGCGAGGTGCAATCTTGCCAGCGCATAATACGGTTTGAGGAAGTCGGGATATATGTCTATCGCCGCCTCGAATGCCTTTTCTGCAAGATCCGTTCTTCCGCTTGTGATATAAAGGCCGCCTTTTATATTGTAGATGTTGGCGAGGAGTTCGGGTTCCCCCTGAAGCTTTTTGATCTGCCTGTCGCATTTTTTCAGTGCAATGTCATATTCGTTTTTTGCGGCATGAAGGAGGACAATATTACCGAACACATTGATGAGTTTCGGATTTTTTTCCAAAATCTTTTCAAACTCGTCAATGGTGCGGTCCAGCTTTTCCTTCAGCTTGTTGAGATGCCCGATCCGGAGGTGGCCCAAAGGATTCTTGGATGCCAGTTGCGATAGCGAATCGAATGAATCAATGCTTTTTTGCTCCGGTTTTTGCACCAGGCTGGTATTCCCGAGAATGAGTTCAACTTTGAGGTTCTTGTGCAGCATGTTTAAAATACTTCTGTTGAGTTTCTGGGCTTTTTCGATCTCTCCCTGCTTGAGGAATATATCGGCAAGGAGAAGTTGCGCACTGATATTCTTGGGCTGGATTCCAATGGCTTTTGTAATGTTCATCTCGGCTTGTTTAACTTCGCCTTTACCCAGATGGGACAACCCTTTTAAATACCAGAGTTCGTCCGAAGCGGGGTTTTCTTCAATGAGTTTTTCCGTGAGCAGAACGGCGTCATCAAATTTTTTCCTGACGACCAGGATTTTTGCTTTCAAAACCCGCGCCGGGAAATAACTCGGCCGTTTGTCAAGAATGCCGTTGACCTGGTTTTCGGCGGCGTCCAGTTGATTGCTTTTAAGATAAAATTCCGCGAGAGTGTTTGATATCCTTACATTCCATGGTTGAAGATCCGCGGCTTTGCGATACATGGAAAACGCGTCATTCTTTTTTCCAATGGCGTCGTAGAATTCTGCTGCCGCCATGTAGGCTTTTATATTATTTTTATCAACATCTATGGCCTTTAAAAATGTGTCTTCAGCCTCAGTCGGCCTTTTCATGGAAAGAAGAAATTCCCCCAGCATTATGTAAAGATCCGGGTTGTCGGGATTCCTTTCGATGGCGTTTCGTATTTCAGCCTCTGCACTTTCAACGTTCTTTTTTCTTGAGTAAAAATTAAAAAGCATCAGGCGGGGCGCCACTGCATCCGGGTCAATCCGGACAGCTTTTTTCAAGCATTTCTCCGCCTCGTCAAGATCGCCCATAGCGGCAAAGACCTGTGACTGGTCAAGGCATGCTTTTATACTGGAGGGATCTATTTCAAGTATGGTGTCGTATGTGTCTTTCGCCTGCCTGAACTGTTTGTCCCGGATAAAAATTTCGGCAAGCAGAAACAGGGCTTCCATGTTTTCCGGTTCCTTGTTGAGAACCTTATTCACCTTGTTTTCGGCCTGGTCCAGACTGTTCTGCAGCATGTTGAAGCTTGCCAGCTTCAAAAGGGCCTTTGTATTGTCCGGTTCCATGGCAAGTATGGCCTCGTAAGAGTCATAGGCCTCTTTGGTATTGCCGAGTTTCAGATATGTCTCCGCCAGACCGGACCACGCGGCAGTGGACGTTGAATCAAGGTCGAGGGCGCTTTTGTACTCTTTTTCCGCCTGCCGGTAGCGGCCTTCGAAAAAGAGCTGGTTTCCTTCCTGAATATGACTTTCCAAACTGGCCTGATCCGATGTACAGCCATAGGCCGTCACCATCGATATCAAACAAATGGCTATGAACCCGATTGTTTTTTTCATAAATTCATCCATAAAAATAACCGACACTCAGAGTTGGTTGTTATTCATTAAAATGCGACCAATGGTCCTTCAATATCCTTATACCATACTACTAATACGGGTATAATTTCAAGACTATCCCAATTACCGGAGTTTCCTTCATCTTTTTCGATCTTGTCAGGTATGCCGGGTTTATTTCTAATATTGCCGGGGGAGGGGCTAGGATTCTCAGGAGGATGTGCCAATAAAACATCCACCGGTTGCGCCCTGCGATTCTCCGGAACTTTCTCCGTGTATGCTGATGGAAGCGGTAAACCCCGGGCCGCCGTCATCGTCGATGATGCCGTTGGCGGTGAGGTCGTCATCACCCCGCCGGCCGTCGATAAAGTGAAGTGTAATGACATTCTCGTTGATGACGGCCCCGGTCAGTCCGTCATACATGAAGCTGTACCAGTGCGGGGTCGTGTTGTCGGGAGTCGGTCCGTATTTGTAGTAGGTTGCGGGTTCGGCGCCATCGGGAAGATAAATCGTGACAACCGCGGCTTCCCCGGGTGCAAGGCCTTCAATTGTAAAATTAAAAAAGCCGTATTCAAAGCTGTATCCGGCCGGCATGGCCTCCGGAGAGGGATTGGCAATCAGGCTGCAGTCGGTTACCTCAACATGTTCGGGAAATTCAAGGGTTACGCTTTGCCGGTCGTCAATGGCCAAGCTTTGTATATGATCTTGCACGGCATCGGGAATATTGTCATTGTTGGCATCTAGAGAGGGAACAAAATTAGCGATGATAGTCATATCAGAAGTGACATTGGAGAGGGTCAGGGGATTTTCATCCCCGCTGTAATCTCCCGACCAGCTATAAAACTGATACCCCTCTGCCGGGTAGGCGGTAACAGGGTTAGAGCTTGCTCCATGAACAACCTCCTGGTTGGGGTTAACCACGTCAAGGCCGCCATTTCCGTCTGTGGAAAATGTCACCGTATACACGCTGGGATTGGCTGAAAAACGTGCTGTTATGGTCTTGTCGCCATCCATTAAAATAGTCGTCGGGTTGGCTGTACCGCTGAGATCGCCGCCCCATCCGGTGAACTCCCATCCGTCGTTACCGTCTGCTGTCAGGGTTACCTCTGTTCCATGGTCGTATGGAGAGTTGGCAGGATTAAGGACAATGCGTCCTTCGCCGGAGACGATTTCGGTATCCAGGTTGTAAGTTAGCTTTTGAAAGCTTGCGGTGACGCTCTTGTCGCTGTCCATGAGGATGGTGTCCGGATTATCATCACTCTCGAGATCGCCGCTCCATCCTGTAAACGCCCACCCCTCGTCGGGCTGAGCCCTCAGGAGGACGGTGGTACCGTAAAAGTACGGCCCTTCTTCGGGGCTGAGCAACACAGATCCGCCTTCCATTGTTGTGATCGCTAGGCTATAAGCCCTCAAAAATTCAGCGGTAATATTCTTGTCTCCGTCCATTACAATGGTCGCAGGATTATCATTGCCGGTGAGCGATCCGCTCCACTCTTTGAATTTCCAGCCCGGACTGGCTTCCGGGGTCAATGTCACTGGTGTTCCACTTTCAAACAATATAAAATCGTCATCATAGTAATGGGGCTCGCCCGCAGGGCTGTTTGATACAAATCCCCCCCGGTTGTCTTCTATATTAATGCGCACTGTATATAGATTTGTCTGGCTGACATTGTCCACATAGAACGTCCCGGCGCCGTTGTATAACTGTGCGAAGCTTAAGTGCGTCAAACTGTCCTTTCCGGTTCGAGCCGCTATCTCTTCTTGGATAACCTCTCCGTTTAAGTAGACGTTATATTCACCCTCTTCAACGTAGCACCTGACTTTTATGTTGTGCCATTCTCCGAGATTTAAACCTTCGTAGACTGTGGTGAAACGTTCCGTCCAATCATCATTGTCAACTTGCTGTGCCACAAGTGTCATGGTTCCTTCTGTGCCGCCCCGGTTTTTGTGAAACGCCATGACCACAAACCGCTCCCAATCATCGGAGTTGGGTCCCGGTGTTAACGACCAGAAAGAATCGCCTATAATCATGAATCCGGCCCGGTCCCTTGCATCCCTTCTGCCGATATTAATTATTTCTTCGACATAGATATCCCATTCAATATCGGCAATGCCCGCGATCGGCGCTGAAAACTCCTGGGTGAGGTAGGCGCTGGCGTCATCCGATCCCTCGAGCTTTGCTTTCCGGGAACTGTTTGTGCCTTTCTCAGAGGTGTCAAGCTCGAGAAGGGAAGGGGCCCATCCTAAACTTTCATACCAGTCCTGACCTTCTCCATCTATCCTCAGGGCCTCATCGCCCGTGATGGATTCAAAGGTTCCTTCCGAGATGTCGGCTGATCCGGTCCCTGAAAAGACGAACAAAAGAAGGCATAGGAGAAAGACGCTGGTAATATGAGCGGCTGATAAACGCTTATGAAGAGATAACTTGGTCATGACAGATCTACTTTTCCGGTATAATAGTTTTTCTAAAGCGACGAAATCCGGTTAT
>Ga0180435_10004939_pt1 | contig 13038 bp, 8 predicted proteins | sample SS_ome_3_FD_132467 | JGI IMG/M metagenome (GOLD analysis project Ga0180435, IMG submission 132467) | Hypersaline lake sediment archaeal communities from the Salton Sea, California, USA - SS_3_S_1 metaG | ecosystem: Environmental > Aquatic > Non-marine Saline and Alkaline > Hypersaline > Sediment... | reverse complement strand
GTGCCAGGGGGAATTCTGTAAAGGCCAGTTCTTCGCCTGCACACATACGTTGACCTAACAGACAAAGCAATGGATTACTGTCGACCGCCCAGGTTTCTTCCGGGTTTAGAGATCGGTGCAGATCATAGGCGAGGCGTCCAGCTCCGCAACCCAGCACAAGCAGCCGGACGGGTTTTTTGATTCCACCAAGAACATCAGTCAGATGATCCAGTACCTGTCGATTTTCGTCCTCACCCCAGTTCCAGTCGCGATGGATGTTCTGTGCATAAGAAAGCGCGCCGTGGTGACTCGGCAGCTGTGTGCGCAAGGCAAGATGGGTTTCCCGGGCGAGCGCATCGCCTGCCTGTAAGCCACTGAACAATTCCGCAAGCTCCTGCTGGTGGCGGTTCAGCGCGGTATTCAGGTGCGCCAAGCGCTGGCGCGTAGCTCCCCCGACAGATTCTATCAACTGCGTGGTGGATATCTGGGTTTCCAGATCAGCCAGCGCAGCATTAAACCGATTCTGCCAATCCAGCAGGCAGGCTTGCGGCTCTGACCAGATAAAAGGCACGCGGCCGGTGGGGCAGGACAACATCGGGAAACTGATTTTGCACGCGGTGCACAGCGCACCCGCTTGTGCCTGTAGGTTGAGTACAGTATCACAGCGGGGACAACACAGGCTGATCATGCTTTAACTCCGTGTAAAGCGTAAAGGGGCCGCTAAAGTTTAGCAGGCCCTCGTCTTACAAACTGCTGTTTTAAGGCCTGGTGCCTAGACCGGGTTTGTAATGGTGCCGTTCACAATAGGTTCAAAGGCAGTCAAGCTGTCCTGCAGCGTCGAGTTACCTAAGCCGTTGTTTGGCAAGGCGGTACCAAACTGTCCGTTCTCTCCGTGTAGCGCCATGTAATTTAAAACAACGGTCTCTGCAAGCAGATTAACGTTGTTGGCGGCAGGCGTACCTGCAGTTTCGACGGAACCATCCGCTCGCATGTAGCCAATCTGCTGGTGTACTGCCTGTTCTTCAGGCGTACCGCCTATGAGCGTCGGACGCCCGTTGGGGTTGTATACCAGAAAGAAGGTGGCTGCAGTCTGCTGGTTGTCGCTGCTCCACTCACCCTTGCCGCGGCCGTCAACTGTATTGTCGATGGTACCGTTGGAAGACAGGGAACCATCGGACATGACATACATCATCAGTGGAACACCGATAACTGCAGCATATTCAAGACAGGCGCCCATACACTGACCGGCGCGGAAGTCTTTCACTTCTCCTTCTGCTCGCCGTCCACCATGGTAGTCATAGCCACCCATTTCGATGGTGCCTGCGCCAGCGAAGCCGTTGACAACCATTTTCATAACAGAGGCTGTTTTCTGGAATTCACGGGCAGATCGATCGCCGCTGTTAAACTCGGCATCGGTGAAGATACCCTGTGGTCCAACGATAAGCGGGTCACCTGCAGGGTCTAAGGTAGTTGGGTCACCAAACCGGTCAGCCAGATCGGCACTCTTCAGATATCCGCATTTGACGAGATCTTTCACAACGTCTTCGGGATGGATCACTGGATCACCACCGGTGTTGATCGCCTGCATTTTCTGATCGCTGATTCGATAGACAGATTCCATCACCGCAACCGCATCCTGCTGGCTGAGCACAGCTGTCAAATCGCCAACATCAACTAAACCGGTGACGTCTGAAGGCCGATCAACCTTTGTCGGTCGTCGGGTTAAATCGATCATCGACATTGGCGCTAACGAGTTACCACCAGAGTCAGAGTTTTCAGACCCGATCAACGTCAGGAGCGAGCCGTCAGAGCCGGCGTTTGCGATCCCGTACATCGGATTATGTGGATTGTTTCCGGTGTCGTTCTCAGAGCGTGCCGGAATCACAGCACCGTTGATGTTTGCTGCGGTTGCCGGTGAAATGCGTGTCATCATGCCACGCAGAAATGCACTGTCGGAGTGGAATGCCAGTCCCAGTGTTGTATCGATGAAATCGTTGGTCTGGGTATCAGGGTTCAGAATTGGCGGAATCATATCGCCGGGTAAACCCTGACGTTCGTATCCTGCAGTGCTGAGGAAATCCAGTTGTCCACCCTGGCGTCCAACCAAGACATTAGAACCGGCCTGGTTAGAGCCACCCGCCAGGTCAAAGGCGATAAAAGGTATTTTGCCTGCGCCCTGTGTCGCGATACCGCAGTCTGCAATAAGTGGCAGCAGATCAGGTGACAGTTGCGCCTGAACATTGTTGCTCAGCGTTACCGCGCTGGAACCCAGAACCGCGCCTGTTCCCATGATGAAACCCTGGGCCAGGAACTCTCGACGCGTGCGCGGGCGACGATGGTCAGCGTGACACAAAGGGTCATCATATTTACGTTGTCTTCTTCTACGCATTGTTTTAACTCTCTTTATGTAACTATTGGACCAGCATTGCAGCGCTGCCTAACACAGACGCACAAGCTGCTTTAACGATGCCTTCGGTTCGTTCGCTGTTGACGCTGACGCTGCTTGCTATCAGGTCATCGATCAAACTGTTCACTTCGCCTTCAAGTGCGGTCAGATCAGGTTGTGTGCTGATGCCGTTGCCCACCATGTTATCTACCAGTGGGTTAATCACCAGACTGCGATCATCGAACGCAGAAGCCTGGGTAGCACCAAACGGGAAACCCGGGAAGTAGCTTGAACGCGCGTTCACATCATCAACCAGCACAGAACAATATTTGATCGCCAGCTGGGTAATACCCATCTGCTGCGACGAGATGAACCCGCTGACACCGGTACCCACAGGCATGGCCTGATGCACCAGGTCATAGGTTGCTGCTACCTCGCTGTTTGCCACCGGAATGCCGGTTAACTTCGACATGGTGGCGTTGATTTCCGCAAAATCCCGGATGCCGACATCCGGATCGCGCGGCAGCACGGCAGGAGGAGGGGCCGGAGCCGGATCAGCTTCGATGTATACATTGGTTTCGTCACCCAGGACTTCGAAAGTCAGGAAGAACTCATCCAGAGTTGGACCTTTTTCCAGAGGCACTATAGTGCCCAGGCTTGACAGACTCTGGCTGCCATTTACTTCGTAAAGCGCATCGGTGATGGTGGTATCTACCGCAACAAATGCCTGTCCAACCGGTAGTTCACGACCGTTCAAGCCGATCCTGATGCCCGACATGGGAATAGATCCTGGCGTCGCCTGGCTGTCCAGAATAATGAAGAAAGGCTCATCAAATAGGTAAGCGTAGGAATCGAACTGGCTGACCTCGAACACAACGTAGGCATCCATAACGTCGATATGGTCACTGACATTGAAGAGCAGGAAGTACTTTTCACCAACCCCAACTTCGAAGTTCTGCAAAATCTGAGCAGGTGTCATGGCACGATTGTGCATTGCCAGCAGACGTATGGTGCCTGCCCAGCGGCTGTCGTTGTCAACTTCACTGGCAAGCGCAAATGCGAAGGTGTCATCCCAGTCGTTCAGCAGCCCACCGGGCACCGGATCTACATCGTCAGTAAACACGCCGTTTACATAGATCTGGCGACCGTTAACCGGATCATAAGTAACAACAACATGCTGCAGAGTCGCCTGCAGGTCTTCGTCGTCATTTGCCGTGGACAGCTGTGGCTCACCGTTAGGATCGGTCTGATCTGTACGAATATAAGCATCGTAGTTGTAAAGCGTCTGACCCAACATGAAGTTGCGCGAGGTTGAGCCACCGGAATAGGTGACTATTCGAGCCGGACCATCCTGTACAACGTTGGCTGGGGCTACCCAGGCTTCGATGCTGTATTCACCGGTGGCGGTGATCAGGTCGCGTAACTTGGCGCTGGCAGTGGTTGAACCCTGAGCTTTACCTGCAGTGAACTGTACACCCCAGCCACCAACCCAGCTGTAATCTCCACTGAGTGTGAGGTTCAGAGAGGGCTCAATACCTGAAGTATCAAACACCGTGTTGCCGTTGCCTGTCTTAAACTCGTACAGGGCAATCACGTTGGCTTCATAACGTCCGCCAGAGGAGGCAACAATGCCGTCTGTCAGTGATAAAGCTTTTGAGGTCACCAGACTGGGATCAACCAGCGTCGGTGTGATGGCGTCTGAGAATGCAGTAATGGCGTCTTCCATTTCCGCTGCACTTGATTGGCAATCGTTATCCCAGCAATTGTGGAATTCTTCAGCCAGGCGTAATACAAAGCGCGAATTTTCCGGTGTTTCCAGGTCAATTCGTGGCTGAGCTGCCGTATAAGCTGTTTCGACTTCTGCGCTGGCAAAGAAGGGACTTTGCGGCACCGCTGCGGTGTCGGTGTGACAATCCGAGCAATAGGTTGTCAGCAGCGGATAGACGGTAGATTCGAAAAGTGCGGTATCTACTGGAAAGTTCTTGCTTTCACCGGGGTCCTGTATCGGGGGGGCTTCCAGCTCTACTTCCTTTGCACCGCCGCCCAGTGTATCGCCAGCCCAGTTTTCCAGGTAAGACTCAATAATATCGCCGCAGGCATCGTCGCTTGATAACCAGCAGTTGTGGCCACCACGGACGTTGGTAACAAGCCGGGAGCTGCCGGGGTCGGTAAGGTCAACCACAGTATTGACCTCCGCATAGGCCAGGTTGATATCGTCTGCGCGGACAAATCGAGGTGTCTGGTCATCGGTATGACAGGAACCACAACGGTTGTTGGCAACAAGGTTGTCCCAGACGTTCAGTTTAAACGCCTGTACATCTGCGGTAGCAGGTGCTGGACCGGAATAGTTACTGACGTCGGGCGCTGCAGTTATCGGATTTTCAGATGTTGACGCGCCGCTACCACTTCCACAGGCGTGCAGCAACAGTGTCATCGCAATCAGTCCCAGGGCTCTGTAAAGGGCTGAGAGTTTGAGTATCGCCTGGGGCGTGCCGGAAGCTACAGATAATCTGTTCATTGCAATATCCCCTTAGCTACCCATGCAGTACACAGCTGACTCAGCAAATGTGCGGCGCAGGTTGTACCCGTTGTTTTGAAAAGATGTTGTCATCGCGTCTATCTGATTGTGATCTGCGCTGTCTTGAGGCGGTCGTAAGCAGACGTTTTCGAAAACCTTTTTAACCTGGCATTGGGCAAACGCCTGGGAATTGGCCAGTTCCTCGCCAAAGGATTTTGCGCCGGCGCCGCTGCCGGGCAGGCTTTCGTCCCATCCCAGCAGCTTGTTCTGACCCTCACGCCAGTAGTTATCCCAGTTATCATCGGGTGTGATGTAACCGTGCTCAAAATTGAGATTGTTGTTGAAGTATTTCTCTTCAACGCGTGTTCCGGTAACCGGGTCAATTTCGCCGGAATCGTTGTAGTTGATCTGACCGTTGTCGCCATCCGGGTCGTTGACGACATCGTACTCATAGTCGTAGTAGGCAAGTGCCTGGGTCAGCGGATCCATACCGGCATGACAACCAATGCAGTTGTTCAGAAATACCCGACTGTCTCCGCCGGGGCTGCGTGAGACGTCCTGACGGATTCGATCAGGAATACGGGAAACGTCATGCAACTGTTCCATATCAAGGCACAGGTGATTGAGCATTGTGAAGCGGAACATGGCGCGGTTGGTGCCATCAATGAAGAAGGCTTTTGCTGCAGACCGGGTGGTAATCACACCTGCGGTAGCGGATGAGGGTAATCCCGTTACTGCTGACTGGGTGCGAGCGAGAAGGTTGGCCTGCAGATCTGTGCCAGCATCTTCCAGAGCTTCGTAGTGGGCGTTTGAGCTGTTTGAATAAGCAGGTATGCCATTGCCGCTACCGGTATAAAGAATGTCGCCGGACAGTACCTGACGAAAATCAACGTCGTCGCGGACCATGCCAATAACCGTGGCAATATAGTCATCTAACGGCACAAATACGCTGCGATCACGATTGGTCCACGGTGCGGCGAAGTTCTTCAGCGTAACCCGATAGAACTCAGGGTCCTGTGTTGCCGTCAATGCAGCATCCAGAGCTGAGCGGGCGTTAACCCCATCAATGTCGTCACGCATGGAAGCCAGGGTTGCCGCATCGGGCGGCACACCGGCAATTCGGTCGTGAATACGTTTGGCCTGATCAACTGAATCTGCTGAAACCGATATCGGCAATAACGCGGCAAAGCTGAAAATCATGGCAACTGCAGTTGCTGGTCCTCGCCTAAGTACGGTGGTTAAGAACCGGGGGGTTAAAAACCTCATGAAATGCTCCTCACGTTTGCGCCTAATGCGAATTCTTGGGTCGAAATTCAGGCAGCCTTTAACCCCCGAAATCCCTCAGGGTTCACGAAGCGCTAAGAATCACCTTTTCGTTACAAGAAAAAAGCGGACTGAGTCTCGTTTTCGAGTTCCTTCAAAAAGTTGCGGTCTGTTAGTTCTGCAGGGATTTCTCCTTGCCCGAAACAGATGCAGTTTTGCAGCTGATATCAGGCAGCTGTGAACCAGTGCACATCTGCTACGGATACCTTGTGAAAAAATGTAAATCGAAAGGACTGTTATGTAACTGCTGAGCACCGGCGCGGCAAATACAGTCCACTAATTCCAGGAGTTCCTGCCCACATGAGACTAAACTTTGCGGTATCCCCCCCGGGCAAAGGTTCAGGCGTGTGGCTGAGCAGTCTGCTTGTTCTGTTGCTGGCGGGCTGTGGTAGCGGCAGTGGTTCGGGTAGCTCCAGCTCGGGTTTAGGCGGCGGTCAGTCGCCTGATCCGGTGGTTGTCGATTTTCCGGTTGTCTACGTTAAACGACCGCTGCTGACCGACGATGATGGGAATCTGCTGACAACGGAAGTGCGCAGGCGTACAGATTTTTTTCCTGGCGCAGAATTATTCATTCGCGACCGGGCTTCTCCCAGCGCTGCAGAAACCTCTTTGACCGCCGGTATTTTCCCTGACGACGAAGACGGAAACCCACCTTTGTATGACGTCAAAGACCTGACCGTTTCTTTTGATGGCAACCAGTTAGCGTTTGCAATGCGAGCGCCTGAAGATCCTGATCTGGACGACGATGAGCAACCGACCTGGAACATCTGGGTGCTGAATCGGGAAGAGGGCACTTTAAATCGGTCAATCGTATCGGACATTGTTGCAGAAGATGGGCACGACATCGCACCGCAGTTCATGCCCGACGGTCGTCTGGTCTTCGCCTCCACACGTCAGCGATTGTCGAAAGCGATATTGCTCGATGAAGGCAAACCTCAGTTCTCCGCGCTGGATGAGGATCGTGATGAAGAAGCGCTGACGTTACATGTCATGAATCCTGATGGCACTGAGATACAGCAGATTACATACAACGCCAGTTCTGATCTCGATCCAACCATCATGAGTGATGGACGTGTTGTCTATTCGCGTTGGGACAATGTTGCCGGTCGAGACCGAATCAGCCTCTACCGCGCTAACCCTGATGGTACGGAAATGGAATTGCTGTATGGCGTGCACAGTCATGATACCGGCCCTGATGGGCAGGCTATAGAATTTGTAGAACCTACTGAGTTACCCGATGGCCGCCTGCTGGTCATGATGCGTCCGCCTGGACAACAAAGTCGTTTAGGTGCTTTGCCGGTTGCCATCGACGTGGCCAACTACGTTGAACACGACCAACCAACTTTTGCCAGTGCCGGTCTGCTGTCTGACGCCCAGGAAATACTCATTCCCGGCGACCTGAGCCTGGATGAATCGCAGCCCGCGCTGCAGGGTCGTTACGCGCACATCTCGCCGCTGAATGACGGTACTGAGCGGCTGATTACCGCCTGGAGCCAGTGTCGTTTGCGCGATACCACCAGCGATCCTCAGGATCCGGTGATTGTGCCGTGCACGGAAGAAAACCTGGCCAATGTGAACATGGTTGAAGCAGACCCTCTGTATGGCGTGTGGATGAACGACCCGCTTGAGAATACCCAGCAACCTATTGTGCTGGGGGAAGAGGGTATCGCGATCTCTGATGTAGTGGTGATGGAATCACGTATCAGTCCACCGGTTATTCTGGACAAGACTGCAGGTATAGACCTGGATCCTGATCTGGTCAGTGAATCTGTCGGTGTATTACATATTCGCAGTGTGTACGATTTTGATGGTACGCCCAGCCTTGATATCGCAAGTCTGGCGGATCCGGCTCAGGCGACTGCGGCAGAGCGTCCAGCTCGATTTCTGCGCATCGTGAAGTCAGTATCGTTTCCGGATGACGACATCCTCGATATTGATAATGCGGCTTTCGGTCGCTCACAAGCGCAACTCATGCGGGAAATCATAGGCTATGCACCGATCGAGCCAGATGGTTCGGTGAAAGTTAAAGTGCCCGCCAATATCGCTTTCTGGGTAGACGTCTTAGATGCACAGGGTCGGCGGATCTCACCGCGCCACAATAACTGGATGCAGGTTCGACCCGGTGAAGAGATGTCCTGCAATGGATGTCACACACCTACTTCTGAATTACCTCACGGTCGGCGTGATGCAGAAGCGCCCAGTGCCAACCAGGGAGCCGCAGTAGATGGCTCACCGTTCCCGAACACAGAACCTGCGTTGTTTGCCAATACCGGCGAAACCATGGCGGAGGTGATAACGCGGATCAATGGCATCCCGAGTCCCAATGTCGACTTACGTTACGATGACCTGTGGACTGACCCAAGCGTGCGCGCAAAAGACCTGTCGTTTTCTTATAACTATGCAGACCTATCCACGACGCCACCGGTTGATCCCGGCTGTGTCGGCAATTGGAACGCAGGCTGCCGCATTACGATCAATTACATCGATCACATACATCCGCTGTGGTCAGTAGATCGTCAGGTGCTGGATGTTGATGGCATCACAGTTCTGTCTGACGACACCTGCACATCGTGTCACGCTGATGTAGACGCTGCGGCTATGCCGAAGGTACCGGCTGCTCAACTCGACCTGGGTGACGGTCCCAGTGTGGATGAAGCTGATCAACTGAAAAGCTATCGGGAACTGTTATTCAATGACAATCAGCAGGAACTGGTTGATGGCGCGCTGCAGGATATTCTGGTGCAGGCAACAGATGGTAACGGCAACCTGCTGTTTGAGACAGATGAGGACGGCAATCTCATTCTCGATGTAAATGGTGATCCGATTCCCATCCTGGTTTCTGTTAATCAGGTACCGTCACTCAACGTTGCTGGCGCTTTGCTAAGCCCTCGATTCTTCAGCCGTTTTGCTGCAGGTGGAACCCATGCCGGTCGCCTGACAGAGGCTGAGCTGAAACTTTTGTCCGAGTGGATAGACATTGGTGGTCAGTACTACAACAACCCCTTTGATGTGCCCCAGTAGCATTGACGAGTGCCGCACAAGGATTTTCGGCTGTGAAGACAAGTAGCGTAGACACAAAGCGACACCTGAGCCGTGTGCTTCTGACTCTTGCGGTCCTTCTTGCTGGTTTGCAGGCAAACGCCTGGACTTTGTTTGAAAAGTACCAACCCAAGGTTCTGGTATCAGATCCCTATCTGGAACTGCGCACCGGTCCCGGCCGTGGCTATCCCATTTTTTATGTTGCAGGGCAGGGTGACGAGGTTGTCATGCTGAAGCGCAGAACTGACTGGTTCAAAGTGCGCACGCCTCGTGACAAAGAAGGCTGGGTGCATATCTCGGAGATGCAGCACACCTTAGACCTTGACGGCGAACAAATAGACTTTGGTGCGCTTGGCTTAAGTGATTTCAGCAAGCGACGCTGGGAAATGGGTTTTAACGGTGGTGACTTTAACGGTGCCAGTTCCTTAAGTGGCTATCTGGGGTATGCGCTGACCCCTAATATAACTGTGCAACTGGAAGGCACGCAGATCCTCGGGGATTTTTCTGATGGTGTGATGGCTTCCGCAAATATTCTCATGTACCCGTTTCCAAAGTGGCGTCTGTCACCTTATTTCACTATTGGCACGGGCATAATCAAAACGCAGCCGCAAACGACAATTGTTGCCGCTGAAGATCGCGAAGATGAAATAGCCCATGCTGGGGTCGGCGCAAACCTGTACCTCAGCGATCGCTTCATGCTGCGAATGGAATACAAGCGCCACACGGTGCTGACAAGTCGGGATGACAACGAAGAGATAGATCAATGGAAAGCAGGTTTCAGCATATTTTTCTAAAGCCAACATATAAAACCCAACCCCGCGGCCGGTTTGTCCTGAAAGCATTTTTGTTAGGGATGTTGTTCAGTGTATCGGGCATCTCCGCATACGCGGCAGACCCGGGTGATCTGGAACTCGAACCACTTTTAGTCCGTGAGCCGGAGCGGCGTGAGGTTGAGGTTGACGACCTGGATAGCGAAGATTTTGAAATCGGCGTGTTCACCGGCGTCATGAATGTTGAAGATTTTGGTTCAGATACGGTGACAGGTGTCCGGGCTGCTTACCATGTCACCGAGGACTTTTTTGTCGAAGCCGTTTACGGAAAAACCACTCTGGGCCAGACCAGTTTTGAATTGCTCAGTGGCGGCGCGCCTCTTTTGTCCGACGAAGATCGCGACATGCAGTATTACAACGTTTCGCTGGGCTGGAACCTCTTCCCGGGTGAGGCATTTATAGGACGCCGATGGGCTTTTAAAGGCAGTCTCTACGTAATCGCCGGCGCCGGTAGTACAGAATTCGGTGGTGACGATCGATTCACCATCAATGCAGGGGTAGGTTACCGCCTCATTGCAACGGACTGGTTGGCCTTTCATGTCGATGTCCGTGATCACTTTTTCGAATCCGATCTGTTGGGCACCATGGAAAACAAACACAACATTGAATTCAGCGGCGGACTGACGTTCTTCTTCTAGGAGCTGACAATGACCCTTTTCACTTCAATAAATTCTGTCGGGAAAAAGCTTCTACCGGCCATTGGCTTGCTGGCCTGTCTCGCCTCCGGTGGTTGCAGTTCAATGGAAATCAAACCCTGGGTGAGTCCATTTGAGCGCAACAACCTTGCGGATCCGATCATGAGTTTCAGCCGTGATCCGGTGGCCGCGGCTTATCTGCATCACGTGTATCAGGCTCGCGAAGGCGCTCGCGGCGCTGAAGGCGGCTCTGGTGGTGGTTGTGGCTGTAACTGACTTCTACGCAAGCAACGCTGTCTTGTTAAAGACAGCACCTTGCCTAAGACAGGCTAAAGGAATACGCCGTTGAACATTTCGCAACCCTCAGCTTTTCGACTTCTGCTTCAGACTCTGTTTGGTGTGATTCTGCTCACCGCATTCTCAGGTGTCAGTGTTGCAGCAGTTCTGCCTGAAGATCGTTCCGACATCATGTATCACGGCTATGAAGGTGGCGGTCTGCAGGTAGATGGGCCATCAGTACTGGTGCGTAAAGGCTACAAAGACAAGGTCTCTGTCTGGGCAAACTACTATGTGGATATGATCACCAGTGCCTCGATAGACGTCGTCTCTACAGCCAGCGAATACACCGAAGAGCGTAAAGAGAAAAGTCTTGGTCTGGACTACCTGCACGGTAAAACCTTCATGGGTCTGTCGTACACCAATTCTGAAGAATCTGATTATTCTGCGCACAGCTGGCGTTTTGGTATCAGCCAGGATTTTTTTGGCGATCTGACCACGTTAGGTGTGAGCTACGCACGAGGTGCTGACACGGTGCGTCGTAACGGTGATCTGAATTTCGAAGAGGAAACCGATCGACAGACGTATCGCGTCGACCTGACCCAGGTGATTACCAAAAACATGTTAGTCAGCATGAACTATGAAGGGGTCACTGATGAGGGCTTCCTGAACAACCCCTACCGTCAGGTTCGTTATCTGGATCCCAATGAAGCACGCGGCTATGGCTATGAATTAGAAGTTTATCCGCGCACCCGCACAAGTTCTGCCCAGGCGATACGTGCCATGTATTTCCTGCCTTACCGTGCTGCCCTGAAATTCGAATTTCGAAACTATAGCGACACCTGGGGCATTGATGCTTATAACGTTGAGTTAGGTTATGTTCATCCTATTGAGCGCTACGGCCTCACGCTTGAGCTGAAGTACAGGCATTACGAACAGACTGCTGCGGATTTCTACAGCGATCTGTTTCCACGTTCGAATGCTCAAAATTTCATGGCTCGGGACAAAGAACTTGCGGCCTTTCAGACACAGACAATTGGTGGCGGTATCACCTACGAGTTTAATGCTGACTGGCTGCCTGGCTTCAAACGCGGTTCTGTCAACCTTTTCATGGACTACATTGATTTTCAGTACGATGATTTCCGCGATGTCACCCGCACCGGCTTAGCGCCTGGTGCAGAGCCCTTGTATGGTTTCGACTCTGTGGTCACGCGGTTCTTTGTCTCTTTCTACTATTAGCCGGCAGTCAGGGCGAGGTTAAACAGACCCTGTCGCTGAGCCGCCCGGACGGGTGCTACCTGACAAGCAAGTTTATCGATTGTGCGTTTCCAGGTCGGGTAGACGCTATCCGCGGTAACACCGGGGCGAATTCGCTGCACGACTTTTGCTTCTGCCTCAATACCAGTGCGGGTCGCCAGTTACCCCTGCGGGTCGCCAGTGCAGCCTAAATCCGCTAACGCCTTTCAGGCCACCTTCGCTGGGGTGGTGATGAGGCAGGCATCCCAGCCGGCATTTTTAAATACTCCTATCGACGTCGGTCCCGCAAAAGGCTGAAAGCTCAGACTGGCGTCGCATTAAAAGTACCTGTCCTCGATGCCGCTTCAGAGCTTGAAGACAAACTAAATAATATTTAGAAGACATTACTAAATATATCGTCCTCCGAAACTAATATTTAGAGGAAAATGTCTATATACCCAGATAAAACAGCATAATTACAATTTTACCGGTTGAAAAATGCTTAGAGCACATTATTATTATATTGATAAATACTTAGAGTTCTATATAAATGTTCAGTTTACGGCATCCCATCAAGGAAGATGGTGTCGGTATCCATAACCTGGTCAAGCAGTGCCCGCCACTCGATGTGAATTCACGCTATTGTAATCTGGTGCAAGCACACCATTTCCGCGACACCAGCATTGTTGCTGAGCGAGATGGAGAAATGGTCGGCTTTATCACCGGGCATCGAGTGCCCGACCGAGCGCGTGTCTTGTTTGTCTGGCAGGTTGCAGTAAGCCCAGCGGCGCGTGGCGAAGCCCTCGGCAACACCAT
>Ga0180435_10004938_pt1 | contig 13041 bp, 9 predicted proteins | sample SS_ome_3_FD_132467 | JGI IMG/M metagenome (GOLD analysis project Ga0180435, IMG submission 132467) | Hypersaline lake sediment archaeal communities from the Salton Sea, California, USA - SS_3_S_1 metaG | ecosystem: Environmental > Aquatic > Non-marine Saline and Alkaline > Hypersaline > Sediment... | reverse complement strand
GACCTGACCGCCGGCGCGACCGTGACGCGCGACGCCGCGCTCCTCGAGCGCCTGGCCCGGCGGCGCAACGCGCGCGGCACGGCGCTGGCTCCGTTCGAGGCGTGGCTGCTCGATCGCGGGCTCGAGACGCTCGCACTGCGCGTCGAGCGCCAGACCGCGAGCGCGACGCGGCTCGCCGCCCACCTGTCCGACCTGGCCGCGGACGCCGCGCACGGCCTCGTCCGCGTGCGCTACGCGGGCCTGCCGGATGCGGACGGCCACGACCTGCTCCGCGCCCAGGCGCGCGGCGCCGGCAGCGTGCTCGCGCTCGAGTTCGACGGGGCCGCGCGCGCCGCGGCCTTCGCCGGCGCGCTCGAGCGCTTCACCATCGCCGTGAGCTTCGGCTCGACGCGCAGCACGGTCAGCGTCCCGCATGCGATGTCGCACGCATCGGTGCCCGCCGAACTGAGCCCGACCGTCGCGCGCCCGGGCGCGAACCTCGTCCGCCTCTCGATCGGCCTCGAGGACCCGGACGCGCTGGCGCTCGACCTGGGATCCGCGCTGCGCGCCGCCGATCGCGCGGTGCGCGGACGACGCGCGCTGGTACCGTGACCGCCCGTGAACGCGACCGCGCCGACCCCTCCCCCGCCGCGCGCGCAGCGCCTCGACGCGCTCGCGTCGCGACACTTCGACGCGATCGTCGTCGGCGGCGGCATCACCGGCGCGGGCGTGGCGCTCGACCTCGTGTGCCGCGGGCTGTCGGTCGCGCTCGTCGAGCGCGGTGACTGGGGCCAGGAGACCTCGAGCGCGTCGTCGCGACTGTTGCACGGCGGGCTGCGCTACCTCGAGCAGTACGAGTTCGGGCTCGTGCGCGAGTCCTGCCTCGAACGCGCGCTCCTGTTGCGCAACGCGGCGGGCCTCGCGTGGCCCGAGCGCTTCACCTTCCCGCTGTTCGAGGACGGGCGGGTCGGGCGGCTGAAGCTCGCGGCCGGTCTCGGGCTCTACACGCTGCTCTCCCTGCCGCACCCGCTCGGCGTGCCGAAGCTGGTCGGCGCCGACGCCGCGCGCCGCGCCGTCCCGGGCCTGCGCGACGGGCTCGTCGGCGCGGGCCAGTACCTCGACGGCGCGACCGACGACGCGCGCCTGGTGTGGGCGGTGGTGCGCACCGCGATCGAACGCGGCGCCGTGTGCGCGAGCCGCGTGAACGCCGTGCGGATCGAGCACGCGGGCGACCGCGACGAGGGCGTCGAGGTGCACCTCGCCGACGTGCTCGACGAGGGACGCGACCTCGGCGTGCTGCGCGCCGACCACGCGGTGCTCTGCGGCGGACCGTTCACCGAGGGCCTGCGCGAGCGCGCGAACCTCACCGGCCGCTGGCTGTCGCCCACGCGCGGGACGCACGTGGTGCTGCGGCGCGCGAAGCTGCCGACCGACGGCGCGGTCGTGTTCGCGTCGCCCGTCGACGGCCGGGTCATGTTCGTGCTGCCGTGGCCGGGGCACACGATCGTCGGCACCACCGACGTGGACGCGCCGGTCGAACCGCGCGGCGACGACGGGCGCGGCGAGGCGAGCGACGCCGAGGTGGCTTACCTGGTCGACTCGGCGAACGGGCTCGTTCCGAGCGCGAACCTGACGCGCGCCGACGTGGTCTCCGCCTGGTCCGGTCTGCGCCCGCTGCTCGCGGCGCCCGACGCCGACCCGTCCGCGCGCAGTCGCGAGGAGCGCGTGCTGCGCGAGGGCTCGATCACCACGATCGCCGGCGGCAAGCTGACCGGATTCCGCTCGATGGCGGAGAAGCTCGGCGGCGTGCTCGCCCGGCACCTCGCGCAGCGCGCGACGCAGCGCCGCACGATCGTCGCGCGCGGGACCTCGCCGACGCGCGCGGTGCGCCTGTGGGGCGCGCTCGACGCCCCGCGCTCGGACCGCCCGGACTGGAGCCGGGCCGAACCCGACGCGGCGGGGCTGCGGCGGGCGGCCGAAGAGCTGCGCTACGGCCGGTTCGCCGCTGCCGCCCGGGACGCAGAGGCGCAGGGTCCGCACGCCGGGCGCGCGCCGCTGGACCCCGCGACGCACTGGGCGGACGTGGCCTGGGCGGCGCGGTACGAGGATGCATTGGAGGCCGCCGACCTACTCGTTCGGCGCACCGACCTCGGCTACACTCGGCCCGACCTGGCGGAGCACTGCGCGGAGGAGATCGACGCGCTGCTCCGCGAGCATCGCGACGCGTCGTCGCGATGAACCGGCCGGCCGCTCGCGCGGTCATCGCCGGCCACGACGATCCAGGGCGAGGGACGCGCGCGCGCCGCACGGCGCCGCGGCCACCCCGCACCACACCTTCGCGCTGCCGGAAACGCGCACGCACTCGACATGGGCCTGGGCTGGGAGTTCTACGCCACGCAACTCGACGGAGACCCGATCGGGCTCTTGGTCGATCTCGACGTGGTGCCCGACCCGCGGGACGCGTCGCGCGTCGAGTTGCCGTACCTGTGCCGGCTGCACGTGCCGATGCCGCGGCCGCTGTCGTCGGGGCTGACCTCGGAGCGCGACTTCGCGGCGCTCGAGAAACTCGAGGATGCCTTCGACGCGGCGGCGTCGGCGATCGGCGCGCGCTTCGTCGGCCGGATCAGCTACCGCCGCGAGTGGGTGCTGTACGCCTTCGCCTCGAAGGAGGACGGCGCGCTCGACGCCTTCGATCGCGCGGTGCGCCAGGCCGGCCTCGACGGCGCCCAGCTCGAGGTCGAGCGCGACGAGGCCTGGTCGCAGTACGACGACTTCCTCAAGCCGTTCCCGGCGACGATGCGGCACATCCTGAACCGCCGCCTGGTCGACGCGCTGCGCGAACTCGGTGACGATCCGACAGCGACGCGCGCGATCACGCACGAGGTGCGCTTCGCCGACCCCGACAGCGCGACGCCGCTCATGGAGGCCGCGAAGGAGCGCCGGTACCCGACCGAGCTCGTCGCCGTGGACGGCGGACACTGCTTGCGCATCACGAAGGAGATCCCGCTGGATCTCGAGTCCATCGACCGCACCTCCCTCGCGCTCATGCGCCTGGCGGAGAAGCACGGCGGTCGGTACCTGGGTTGGAGCTGCGCCGAACTCGCCGCCAGCTGACCCTCGAGCCGCCGCCTCGCTCCGGGCCCGCGTCGTCGACGACGCTGCGGCGAAGTGCGGCGGGCGGCACCCCCCGACACGAACCACGCGCGCGCCGTCGTGCGCGCCCGCGAGCCCGACATGAGTGACACCGCCCTGCGCCCCATCCCGTTCATCGACCTCCAGGCCCAGCGCCGACGCATCGCGACCGAGGTCGAGGCGGCGATCGCGCGCGTGCTCGAGAGCGGCGCGTTCATCATGGGGCCCGAAGTGGTCGCGCTCGAGGAGGAGCTCGCGCGCCGCGCCGGCACGAAGCACTGCCTGTCGTGCGGTAGCGGGACGACGGCCTTGACGCTGCCCCTGCTCGCGCGCGGCGTCGGCCCGGGCGACGCGGTGTTCACGCCGGCGTTCACCTTCACCTCGACGGCGGAGGTCCCGGCGCTGCGCGGCGCGAGCACCGTCTTCGTCGACGTGGACCGCACCTCGTTCAACATGGACCCGGCGAGCCTCGAAGCGGCGATCGTCGCGGCGAAGGCGGCCGGGCTCACGCCCAGGTGCGTCATCCCGGTCGACCTGTTCGGCCAACCCGCCGACTACGCGGCGATCCAGAGCGTCGCCGACGCGCACGGACTGTGGGTCCTGGGCGACGCGGCGCAGAGCTTCGGCGCGCAGCAGCAGGGCCGCCCGGTCGGCGCCCTGTGCGAAGTCACCGCGACGAGCTTCTACCCGAGCAAGCCGCTGGGCTGCTACGGCGACGGCGGCGCGGTGTTCACCGACGACGACGAGCTGTACGAGCGCATGCGCGCCATCCGCGTGCACGGCCAGGGGCGTGACCGCAACGACCTGGTCTGCTTCGGGCTGACCGCGCGCTGCGACTCGATCCAGGCCGCGGTGCTGCTCGAGAAGCTGCGCCTGTTCGACGAGGAGTGCGACCTGCGCGATCGCGTCGCGAAGCGCTACGCCGAGGGCCTCGGCGACCGCGTGATCACGCCGACGCTCGAGGACGGCAACACCTCGGTCTGGGCGCAGTACACGATCCGCAGCGAACGGCGCGACGCGATCGTCGAGCACCTCGGCGCGCGCTCGATCCCGACGGCGGTCTTCTACGGCAAGCCGCTGCACCTGCAAGGACCCTACGCGCACTTCCCCCAGCCCGAGGGCGGGCTGCCCGTCACCGACGCGCTGTCGCACGAGGTCGTGAGCCTGCCGTTCCACCCCTACCTCGAGGTGGACGACCAGGACCGGGTGATCGCGGCGGTTCGCGAAGCCGCCCGGGCCTGAGGAACGAAGGACGCGTCCGATGAGCACCTCGACCGACACGCTGCGCGTCGCCCTGTTCGGCCTCGGCCGCATGGGCTCGCACCACCTGCGCGCGATCCGCGAGCGCGACGACCTGCGCCTCGTCGCCGTGGCCGATCACGGCTCCGACCTGGCGAAGAGCGTGGCCGCGGAGGTCGGCTGCGACCGCGTTCCCGATCCGCGCAACCTCGTGGGCCGCGTCGACGCGGTCGTGGTCGCGGTGCCGACCAGCGGGCATCGCGCGGTCGCCGAGCCGCTGCTCGAGGCGGGCGTCGGCTGCCTCGTCGAGAAACCGATCGCCGGCACGGCCGAGGACTCGCGCGCGCTGATCGAGGCGGCCGAGCGCGGCGGCGCCGTGCTCCAGATCGGGCACGTGGAGCGCTTCAACCCGGCGGTCGCCGTCGCGCGCGAGGCGCTCGCGTCCGAGATCGCCGCCGGCGCGGTCCAGCGCGTGGCCACGCGCCGCGCGAACCCGCCGAGCGAGCGCACCTTCGACGTGGACGCGGTGCTCGACCTGATGATCCACGACCTCGACCTCGTCGGCGCGCTGGTGCCCGGTGCGATCGAGCGGGTGGACGCGATCCCGGCCGACTGCACCTTCGATCGCACGGTCGCGCGGCTCGAAGCCGCGAGCGGCGCGAGCATCGAGCTGCTCGTCGACCGCGCCGCCGACGCGATGGTGCGCGACCTGATCGTCGAGACGACGACCCAGCGCGTGCGCGTGGACTACGCCGCGCGGACCGTGTGGCGCACGGCCCTCGACGCGCCCGACGAGACGGCCCAGCTGCCGGTCCCGACGGCCGACCCGCTGCGCAGTCAACTCGCCGCCTTCCTCGGCGCGGTGCGCGGCGAGCGCGCCGCCGAGGTCGACGGCCGCGCGGGCCTGGCCGCCCTCGAGCTCGCCGAACGCGTGCGCGCGGCGGCGGGTCTGTCGTAGGACACGCGCGGTTCGGGTCCGGCCTTCGCAGTACGGTGCCAGGCACGAAGCTGCAGCGAGGGCCGTCCGCGTATCGCGCGGACGGCCCTCGCTGCAGCTTCGTGCCTGGCACCGTACTGCGAAGCCTCCTAGGCTCGCGCCCATGACGAACGGCTACGAACGCGTGGCGCCCCTGCGCCTCGGCATGGTCGGCGGCGGGCCGGGCGCCTTCATCGGCGCGGTCCATCGCACGGCGGCGCTCATGGACGGTGCGTTCGAGCTCGTCGCCGGTGCGTTCAGCTCCGACCACGCGCGCTGCCGCGAGCGCGCCGCCGAGTGGGGCGTGGTCGAGCCGCGCGCCTACGCGAGCTGGCGCGACATGCTGCGCGCCGAGGCGCAGCTGCCGCCCGACGCGCGCGTCCAGGTGATCGCGATCGTGACGCCCAACCACCTGCACGAGGAGGTGGCGGTGGCCGCGCTCGAGGCGGGCTTCGACGCGGCCTGCGACAAGCCGCTCACGGTCTCGACCGAGAGCGCGCGGCGCATCGGCGCCGCCGTCGCGCAGAGCGGCCGACGCCTCCTGCTCACGCACAACTACACCGGCTACCCGCTCGTACGCGAGGCCCGTGAGCGGATCGCGCGCGGCGACCTGGGCGAGCTGCGCCGCGTCGACGCGGTGTACGAACAGGGCTGGCTCGCCGAGGACCTCGCGGCGACCGGGCAGAAGCAGGCCGCGTGGCGCGCGGATCCGAGGCTCGCCGGCCCCGGCGGCGCGCTCGGCGACATCGGCACGCACGCGTTCAACCTCGCGGAGTTCGTGAGCGGGCGCCGCGTGACGCGCCTGTTCGGCCGCCGCACGAGCTTCGTCGCCGGACGCGCGGTCGACGACGACGCCGAGACGCTGCTGTCGTTCGAGGGCGGCGCGAACGGCACGCTGCGTTGCAGCCAGGTGTGCGTCGGTCGCGAGAACGGTCTCTTCCTGTCGGTGTTCGGCACGCGCGGCGGACTGAGCTGGCGCCAGGAGCACCCGAACGACCTCGTGCTGCACCGCCCCGAGGGCGGCTGCACGATCCACCGCGCGGCGAACGCGGACCTCACGCCGCTCGCGACCGACTCCAGTCGCGTGCCGCCCGGCCACCCGGAGGGCTACATCGAGGCCTTCGCGAACCTGTACCGCGACCTCGCGCGCGCGATCCGCGCCGACCTGCCGTTGCCGGACCACCTGCCGAGCGTCGTCGACGGCGCGCGCGGCGTGCGCTTCGTCGAAGCGGTGATCGAGTCGGACGGCGAGCGCTGGATCGAGTTGGGCGACTAGGAGCCAGTTCGAGCAAGTCCCGTCGCGAGGTAGAGCCGTCGGCGGCGAGGCGAGGAAGGCGAAGTCGAGACGGCGCCGGCGACCCCGTCGGGTCGCTGAGCACGGATCGACGAGGCTGACACCGCAGCGTCGTCGAGGGCGAAGCCGGAGCAGGGACCTTTCTTGGACGGGCGACCAGGCGAGCGGCCCGGCACCGAACGCTGTCGGTGCCGGGCCGCTCGTGCGATCGGACGCGTGCGCCGTCGCGGTCAGGCGTCCATCCAGGTGACGCGACCCGTCGCGAGGTCGTAGACCCCGCCGACGATCATCACGTCGCCCGACTCGACCATGCCGCGGATGACTTCGCTGCGCTCGAGGATGTCGCGCATCGTGATGCGGACGTTGGCCTCGACGGCGGCTTGGACGAAGCGCGGGTTCTTCGAGTCGTGCGGAGCCTCGACCTGGGAGCGCGCCTCGCGCACGGCCGGCTCGAGGTTGTCGAGCGTCGCGGTCAGATTGCCGAGCTCGACCCCGTCGCACGCGCCCTTCACGGCGCCGCACGCGGTGTGGCCGAGCACGACGACGAGCTTCGTCCCGGCGGCGGCGGTGGCGAACTCGAAGCTGCCGAGCGTGTCGACGTTCTCGAAATTGCCCGCGACGCGGCCGACGAAGACGTCACCGATACCCTGGTCGAAGACGGTCTCGACCGGCACGCGGCTGTCGAGGCAGGAGAGGATGACGGCCTTCGGGTACTGGCCGGATGCGGTGGCCGCGACCTGAGCGCCGTAGTCGAAGCGGGTCAGGTCACCGGCGACGAAGCGCTCGTTGCCGGCTTTGAGGTCCTCGAAGATCTCATGGGGCGTCAGTGACGCCTGAGTGTTGGCGGTGACGACCGTACCGACGGCATCGTCGGACCCGGAGTGGTTACGAGTGGGCGCGCAGGCGACGACGAGCGCGGCAGCGCCGGCCCACAGGCAGGCGGTCGCGAAACGACGGTTCATGACGAGCGAATGGTTGGAAGTGGTAGGCCGATCGTCGAGTCGGCGCGCGGTCGCGAACGCGACGCTGCGGCGAGAGGGCACCGACCGGACGCCCTCCGTGCTCCGACACCGAGACCCGGGGGGGCCCCTCGACAGTTCGAGGAATCTGGGACAGAGGACCCGGCGTTCGAGGGAAACCGCCCGAATCGAGCGCGGTGCCGAGCTTCATTCTGGACACGCGGGGCACCTGCTCCGTCCTCGAGCGACCACTCCGAACCAGCGGTGCCCGTTCCACTCCGGTCCCTACGGCGCGTCCGCGGGGTCGTACGGTCGCGGAGTCCGGACCGCGAACCGTGTGCTCCTTGCGCGAGCGGCGTGAGAGGGCTCTGGACCATCGATCAATGGCTCGAAGCGATCCTCAGCGCCCCCCCGGGCCTGGCTCCGATCCCCTCGGAGGCGCGCGGGCTGCCACCGGACCCGGTCGAGCTCTCGCGGAGCCCACGGCGAGGCCACTCCCAAGGACGCCGAGCGACCGAGCCGTCGAGCGGCGGACGAGCCCGACCTGGAGTCGCGACTCGTCCGCCTCGCACGGGAACTCGAGGTGCCGCCCGGGTCAGGGCAGGAACTCGATCTCCACTGCGTTCGTGAGTCCCGTGAGGCCCGCGAGCGCCGGATCGATGTAGGCCCCTTGGACAACCAGGGAGAACGGCACCGGAACACCTCCGAACAACGGGACGTGCAGCTCACCCGAAGCATCGGACGTGAACGGGAACAGGAACTGCGTCGGGTACGGCACGACGAAGCCGCCGAGGAGCGGAGTGGGGTTCGAGAAGGTGCTCGCCCCCAAGAAGATGGTGGAGCTGGGCGGCAGACCGACGACCGCGAGATCGGCGCTCCCGCCGGCGGAGAGGACGTCGCCGCAAACGCTGAGCGTCGCTGAACCGGGGCCTCCGAAGCCGAGGTCGGTCTGGCAGTGGAATCCGTTGATGGAGACGCACTCCGAGAACTCGGAGGTCGCACCGAGCGGCTCGAGCGTCGCCGTCGCGGTGACGAAACCACCCTGGAGGCCCGTATGCGGCACGACGACGTCGAAGGTCGCCAGCCCGGTCGCGTCCGAGACGACGGTCGTGCGACCCAGGAAGTGATCCGCCTCGCCGTGACCGCTGGGATCGCACTCCTTCGACGCGAAGAGCTCGACGGTGAACGTATCGACGATCGAAGACTTCACACGACCGACCACGCGCAGGCCGCCGGGGACGAGGACCGCCCCGAGGATCTCGGGGTGGTTCTGAAGTCCATTACCGCCTCCGTCCACGTCGAGAGCATCGTTCGGATCGACGCCGTACCCGTATCCGGTCGGCACCAGGTCGATGCCCAGCCAACCGTTGTCACGGATCGAGTTGCCCTGGATCCGCAGTTGCGGAACGTTGCGCCCGACCGTGATGCCGTTGAGGGAATGGCCGGCGATGACATTGCCTTCCCCGGGCGCCGTTCCACCCACGCGCACGTTCGTGAAGCTCGCGGGGTGCGTCACGGCATCACCCATCGAGATCCCCCAGACGGCACCGAGCGTCGGTTGGCCATGGATGTCGACACCGATCCGGTTCCCGATGATCGAGACGTCGGACCCGGTCCCGGCGAGCAGGATCGACCAGCCCCAGAGCGTCCCGGGCCAGTGCGGGCCCTGCCCGTGTCCGAGCACCCCGCTGATGAGGTTGTCCTGAATCAGCGTCCCGTCGTTCCGGCCCTTGAAGCTCACGCCGATGGTCGCGAACTGCTGGCCTTGAGTGAGCCCGTCGAGGGTCCCGATCCAGTTGTTCTGGATCACGGTGCCCACGGTGTCGGCGAGCTCGACGAGTTCGCCGCTCGGCACGCCCTCACTGTTGACCGACCCGAAACCAGCGATGACGTTGCGGTCGCTCTCGAGCGGGCCGCCGACGCGGTTCCCCGTCACGAGCTGGGACGATCCGAAACCCCAGATCCTCACGCGGCTCATCGAGTTGCCGACGACGACGTTGTCGTTCGAGCGGTCGATCTTGATCGTTCCGCACTCGTTGCCCGAGATGAGGTTGCCCGAGCCGCCGAAGAGGTCGATATGGAACCCACCCGTGTTGCCTTCGACCGTGCAGTTCGAACCACTCACATAGAGCTGTGTGGCGTGGAAGCCCTGGAGCGTCGTGTCGTCGCCGTTCAGTCGCAGGTTGCTGCCGTGCAGCATCACCTCCCAGCCGTCGGGGTTCGTATCACCGGTGAACGCCGTCTGAGTGCGTCCATCGATGGTGACGGTCTCGTCGGCCTTCATGAAGAAGCCGTTCGCCACCGAGATGACGGCGACCCCCGGGACGAGACCCGGCTGCCACGTGCTCTGCGGCATCTGGAACTCGATGCGCTGGTGGCCCGGGGTGTTGTTCGTGGCGATGAGGGCCTCTTCGAAGGAGACGAGCCCGTCGGGACCCGGGAGGTCCGCGATCGTGGCGGTCGTCCAGTCGATGTCCCGGACGTCGGCCGCCGTGGTGACGACGACGGTCTGGGCCTGGACGACTCCGGCGAACAGGAAAGCGGAAGCGGTCGTGAGGAAGGTGTGTTTCATGGTGGAGGAGCTCTGCGGTCGTTCGCGAGGCGTAGGCCGGCGCGGCCGAAGCACGGAGCGCGGGGTCGAGAGGGACCTGGATCGCTGACCAGCGCGAGGCGCGAACGGCCGCGATCCAGCGGTGATCGAGGGACGGACCACAGGGCCCAGCCGTCGTGGGGCCGTCGAACACGCGCGCCGAGCGCGTCGGTGCGAGGCGGCGTCTCTGCCGCCCCCTTCGAGGAGACCTCAAGAGGACCTCCGGATCCAATTTTCCTCAGAACTTCTTGAACGGTGTGCGCGAGGAGCACCCGCCCCCTCCCCCGAGCCTCCGTGCGCGCCCGACGACGGCCTGACCCTCTCGGGGCCCGGAGCGCCACATAACCACCATATCGGGACCAATAAGCATCCCTATGGCGAACCTGGCGTGGGGAGGGAGGAGGACCGAGGAGCGGGATCAGCGCCCTCGTCCGGACTCGAGAGGAGCCGGCCCTCGGTCTCACGCCTGGACGAGGGCCCACCGGTCCGTGCCGTGCGGGGCCACCATCCACCTCGCGGGATCGTGGCCGACCCTCGACCCCCGAGCTTCACTCCCCTCCCCCGACCTTCCGCGCCACCTCCTCGGGCGCACTCGACCTAGTCGCCGGTGGTGCCGGCCTCGAACGCGGCGAGCCGCTCCTCGAACCGCGCGCGGTACTCCCACAGCGCGTCGGTCGCGGCCGGCGGGTACCAGCCGTCGAAGGCGTCGGGCCGCTCGGCCAGCACCGCCTCGAGGCGCGCGAGTTCGGCGCGCTGGCCCGCGGTCAGGAGGCGTTCGAGCGCGTCGCCGAACACCGGGCGCTCCGGCGCGTCCTCCGCGTAGGTCGCGGCCGCGTTGAGCTTCGTGCACTGCACTGGCGACAGCGGCAGGTGCGCGAGCGGGTGCCGGCGCAGGTGGTACCACTGCTCGGTGGTCTCGACCGCGCGCGCCGCGCGGGTGAGGCTCTCCATCCGATCGCGGTGCGTGCGCTTGGCGACGCGCTCCTGTTCGCGGTCGTGCGTGAAGACGCGGTCCATGCACTCGAGCTCGGCCGCCTTCGCGAGCAGGTCCGCGTAGGAGACGAGCTGGCTGTTGAACTGCACCTCGACGACCTCGCGCTCACCGATCCAACCAGCGCGCGTGCGCAGGACGCCGTCGATGCCGCCGAGCTTCTGCTCGCCGACCCAGTAGCAGTGCATCGAGAAGGTCGCCAGCGCGATGCGTTGCGGGTGGTCGACCTGGTAGGTCTCCTGGCGCACGAGGTCGAGCGTCGCCGGCGCATCGAGTTCGCGCACGTCGAAGGTGTGCATCAACCACTCGCACAGCATGTTGGTCGTGCGCAGCATGTCGACGCGCGGCACGAGGTCCGCGCCCTCGGCGTCGAGCAGGCGGAAGACCTGGAAGTTCCACGGCGGTTCGCCGTAGAGCTCGAGCACGCGCTCGTCCTCGCCGCCCGCGACGTTGTTGTAGATGCAGAGCGGGACGAAGTGCTCCTCGATCGCGTCGGCGACGACGGGGTGGCTGAGTGCAGTTCGACCGAACAGCTGACAGCCGTCTCAGCCGGGGACCTCTTGGAAGAGCGCGAGGATCGGCTTGTTCGTCCGCGCCGACTCGGCCTTGGCCGCGGCGAGGTCACGCAGCCAGGCGACCGTGCCGATCTCGACCGGCTGCGTGCGCAGCGACTCGACCGCGACGGGCGCCGCGTCGGGCTCGTCCTGGTGTTCGGGGAGGGCGAGGGGCAGCGCGGTGAGCGCGAGCCCCGCCACGAGGGCGATGGCGTCGATCTGCATGCGGCGAGAATAGCGGGCGCAGGGCTATCGTGGCCCCATGCGCCGAGCCTCCACGCCGTTCCTCGCCCTCTCGCTCGCCGCGGTCTGCGGGCTGCTCCCCGACGCCCGGGCGCAGGATCGCGTCACGGGTCGCGCCTTCGCGACGCGCTCGGCGGTGATGGCGAAGAACGGGATGGTCGCGACGAGCCACCCGCTCGCGACGCAGGTGGGCGTCGAGGTTCTGCGCGCCGGGGGCTCGGCCGTCGACGCCGCGATCGCGGCCAACGCGGCGCTCGGCCTGATGGAGCCGACCGGCTGTGGGATCGGCGGCGACCTGTTCGCGATCGTGTGGGACGCCGAGGAGGGTCGACTGCGCGGACTGAACGCGAGCGGCCGCAGTCCGATGTCGCTCTCGGCCGAGGAGTTCGAGCGGCGCGGACTCGCGTCGATCCCGTCGCACGGGCCGCTGCCGGTCAGCGTCCCGGGCTGCGTCGACGGCTGGTTCGAGCTGCACGACGCGCTCGGCCGGCTGCCGATGGACGAGGTCCTCGCGCCCGCGATCGCCTACGCGCGGGACGGCTTCCCGGTCACCGAGCTGATCGCGTTCTACTGGCAGCGCTCGGCGCCGTTCCTCTCGCGCTATCCCGGCTTCGCGGAGCAGATGACGATCGACGGGCGCGGACCGCGCGAGGGTGAGATCTGGCGCAACGAGAACCTCGCGCGCACCTACGAGCGCATCGCCGTGGGCGGCAGGGACGCCTTCTACCGCGGCGACATCGCGCGCGAGATCGCGGCGTACATGGCCGAATACGGCGGCTTCCTCACCTACGACGACCTGGCCGCGCACACGAGCGAGTGGGTCGAGCCGGTTTCGTGCGACTACCGCGGCTACGAACTCTGGGAGCTGCCGCCCAACGGCCAGGGCATCGCGGCGCTCCAGATGCTCGAGGTCCTCGAGGGCTACGACATCGCCGAGCTCGGCTTCGGGAGCCCCGAGTATGCGCACCTGTTCGTCGAGGCGAAGAAGCTCGCCTTCGAGGACCGCGCGCGGTTCTACGCGGACATGGACTTCGCCGAGGTCCCGGTCGCCGAGCTGATCTCGCCCGAGTACGCGGCCGGGCGG
>Ga0180435_10004936_pt1 | contig 13045 bp, 10 predicted proteins | sample SS_ome_3_FD_132467 | JGI IMG/M metagenome (GOLD analysis project Ga0180435, IMG submission 132467) | Hypersaline lake sediment archaeal communities from the Salton Sea, California, USA - SS_3_S_1 metaG | ecosystem: Environmental > Aquatic > Non-marine Saline and Alkaline > Hypersaline >... | reverse complement strand
GTACATGGGTAGGATGATTGACATACCGAGGTGGCTTGCTCGACGCTTGGCATGGTATCACGCTCCCGCCGGCTGGGAGATCTGGGCGCGCTGGCTTGGCCGTCATCCGTGGCAAGCGCTGCTCATGGGCGGGTTCGTTATCGCGCTGATCACCTGGCCGCTTGCGCAGCTAAAGGTGGGTTTACCGCGATCCAACTGGTTTCCGTCAAACACCGAGTCCACTGACGGCGTCGAGGTCCTCGAGCAGATGGGTGCTCGCGGCGCTCTTCAACCAGTGAGGCTGGTACTGCAGGCGCCCGAGGGGCAGCGCATTGTTGGTTCCAACTACCTGGCCCCCCTAAAGAGGCTGTCGGACACTCTTCATGCCGATCCGCGCATAGCACAGGTGCGCGGCGTAGTCGACATCAGACCCGGAATGTCCCTCCTCTCGTACGCGATGCTGTATGGCAACCTGGAGTCGGCACGCGCCAGGGCGCCGGAATTCTACGATTCCTACCTCTCGGAAGACGCTCGAACTACCCTGATGGAGATCATGCTGGCAGATACCACATCGCTTGCAACATCGATGGAGGTAACGAGATCTCTGAGGGGTATTCTGCAGTCCGAATTTGCAGGCCTCGATTCCGTGGAGACCGCCGTTGGCGGTTTTGCGGCAGCTAGCGTCGACCTGCAAGACGTGCTGCTCAAGCAGTTCCCACTGGTCATTGCCCTAGTATTAGTCACCACCGCCCTGATGCTATTCGTTGCGTTTCGATCGATACTCGTGCCCATCAAGGCGGTATTGATGAACTGCCTTTCGGTGGCTGGCGCGTTTGGCGTGATGGTTTTGGTATTTCAACATGGAGTTGGATCGCAGTTATTTGGGCTCGATGGTCCAACGGAGGCAGTCTACGTTTTAGTGCCGGTGCTAGTGTTTGCCGTGGTGTTCGGGTTGAGCATGGATTACGAGGTATTCCTGCTGTCACGCATCAAGGAGGCCTTCGATAAATCCGGCCGCAACGACCAGGCAACAATGCTGGGATTGACGGCTACGGCATCTGTTATCACCAGTGCGGCAGCGATCATGATCATCGTATTCGGCGTGTTCAGCTTCTCACGCGTACTCGCGGCTCAGCAACTGGGGTTTGGTCTGGCAGTAGCTGTCTTCCTGGATGCGACGCTGATACGCATGGTTCTCGTGCCGGCGATAATGCACATCGCGGGAAGGTGGAACTGGTGGCCCGGCGTAAGGGAACTGCCGGACATCAAGGATTCCGGGCAGTGGGAGCTGGTATAAACTGAATTTGGAGATCTAATGGAGGCGGGCACCTGCAGTCAGTTGCACTCCAACGCACCCTCTGTTGTCGCGTTTCCGATCGGAGCAGCATCCCCAATGAACAGATAGCACTCAACCACGCTTTGGCCGTGTTCCGCAGTCGCTGACCATCCCAATATCGTTGCTTCGTTCACAGAAATGGTCACATCCGGACTTGTTCGGTATCCGCCCGCCACGAGCACACCCAAATCGTCGGTATATGTGGCGCGGTCGTAGTAGTGCGATTCCTGGTGCATTGCAAAGGTGCGGAGATCACGCTTTAGTGTGGCGACCAGCGCGCGGTCCTTCATGTGCCTCAGCCTGGGCATCGCGATGGACGCCATCAGACCGATTATCGTGAACACGAGCAGCAATTCTATGAAGGTCAAGCCTTTGCGGTTCAGCATCGGACCCACTCAAGTGCTTGTAGTCTCGCTGGTTGCGACACAAAAGATGTAATTAACCCACAGGTTTTCGGCAAGCTGCTCAGCATTTGGCGTCGAGCCAGTTGTCGCCGACGCCGAGATCGACAATCAGGGGAACATTCAGGCTAGCCGCGCCCTCCATCTTTTCACGCACCAATGTGCTTGCGGAGTCGACTTCGTCCAACGGCGCCTCGAGCACGAGTTCGTCATGGACCTGCAGGAGGATCGCAGTGTCGTATTCGTTTTCCGTCAATGCCCGGTAGAGATTCGCCATGGCGATCTTGATGATGTCTGCAGCCGTTCCTTGAACAGGCGAGTTCATGGCGGTGCGCTCGCCAAATGCTCTAGTGTTTCCGTTCTTGTCGTTGATTTCCGGTATATATCGACGGCGACTGAACAGCGTTTCGACGTAGCCAAGCTCCCTCGCTTTCTCTACCGTGCTGTCGAGAAAGCTCCTCACGCCCGAAAAGCGTTCGAAATAGAGGTCGATGAACTCACGCGCCTCATCCTGCGCAATATCCAACTGCTTCGCCAGCGAGAACGCTCCTTGCCCATAGATGGTTGCGAAGTTGATCGTCTTGGCTCTCGCCCTCATGTCCGCCGTAACGTCGTCGACGGAGACATCGAAGATTATCGCCGCTGTCTCACGGTGAATGTCGCCACCTCTCTGGAACGCCTCGACAAAGGCGGCATCAAAAGACATGTGCGCTAGCACACGAAGTTCAACCTGCGAATAGTCTGCTACGATGAATTTGTGCCCGGACGTTGGCACGAAACACTCTCGGATCAGCTCTCCGCGCGCTGTCCTGACAGGAATGTTCTGCAGGTTGGGGTCCGATGACGAAAGCCTGCCCGTGGCGGCACCGATCTGATTGAAAGTGGAGTGAATCCTCCGAGTCTGCGTGTGCACTGTCGCAGGTAAGACATCCACGTATGTGGACTTCAGCTTCTTGAGTTCTCTGTACTCCAATAGCAATCGCGGAACTTCGAAACCCATGCCTGCCAGCTGACTCAGGACCTCCGCGTCAGTTGACGCTCCGGTCTTGGTCTTCTTCAGAATCGGCAGCTGAAGCTTCTCGAACAGGATGTGCCTCAGTTGTTTCGTGCTATTGATGTTGAAATCGGTGCCGGCCTCTCTGAAGATCGCGCCCTCGAGGTCGGCGAGCTCTCGACTGAATCGATTGGATAGACCGAGTAGCCGGGAAGAATCGACTCCGATTCCCCGCCACTCCATGTCCACGAGAACCTCTGTGAGAGGCATCTCGATGTCGTCCAAAAGTGCCCGCGCACCGGTGTCTTCGAGTTTCTTTTCCAGGAGCGTGCTCAGGCGAAGTATGGCCGTAGCTTCCTCACAACAAAACGAGGCCGCGTCTCCGGTTGAGACCTCTGAAAACGGTCGGACCGATTTCCCTTTGCCGGTCAGATCTTCTGGCTAGCGAATTCTCAGATCCAGGTGTTCCAGGGCAACCTCATTGAGTGAATACGATCTGCGGCCCGGGTCCAACACGAAACTGGCAAGCATCGTGTCCAACCTCACGCCGTTCAACGCCACGCCGTGCTCTCGGAGCAGCACCTGAGCGCGTTTGAGATCGTGACCGATTTTCTGGACCTGTGGATCGCTGAGCATCTCCCGGATCGGCTCCATCGAATCGGCATCGATTTGAGGGAGGTTTTTGGGTGGGTCGGACGTAGCCAGTTCGCCGCCAGGCGCTTCGTGAGCAACTGGGATGTACCAGCTAGGGCCGCTCTCAACCGCTAGTGCCATGCCGGTGAGTACGTCGCCCCTTCGATTGCTTCCCCTTCCCTTGGCAACCAACGCCACACTACCCGCTTCCCGAGTCTGGGCTACTACATCTGCCAAGGCCGCCGGATCCTGAACGAGAATCGGATCGGGCAAGGGCGCGGTTTCCTTTTCCTCCGCCTTGGATTCGACGGTCACCTTTTCCGCCAGGGACCTGAACTCCAGATCGGCGTACAGGCGGGCCAACGTTTCGTTGTCGGGAGGGCTGACGCGGCTTCCCGCGAGATCGAGCTCAACTGGCACATCTTTCTTGATGGTCACCAATTCGCGGCTCAAACGAGCCTCGTCGGCATACTGCAGAAGCCCCTCACGCGCCCTCTTGGCCTTGACCTCCTCCGCACGATCGAGGATTGAGTCGAGATCGCCGAACTGCTCGATGAGAGCCCTGGCCGTCTTGTCTCCAACGCCTTTGACGCCAGGAACGTTGTCGGACGAATCTCCCACCAGCGCCAGGTAGTCGATTACCCGTTCCGGGGGCACACCGAGCCTTTGCGACGCATTTGCCGCATCAACGAGCTTCTCTTCAACAGGTGCAGGACCCCCGCGCCCAGGATTCAACAGCACGATGCGGTCGGAGATCAGCTGGTAGAAATCCTTATCGCCCGAGACGATGACGGCGGTCAAGCCCTCCGCCGCGGCCTGTGCCGCCAGCGTACCGATCACGTCGTCCGCTTCGTATCCGTCCACTGCGATCAGAGGAATCTTGAAAGCCTGCAGCAGCTCCTCGATTCGCTCGACCGAACGGTCGAAATCTTGCTGCAGGTCCTCGTCGAGTTTCTCTCGAGTTGCCTTGTACTCGGGATAGGTTTCGGTCCGGAATGACATGCCAGCGTCGTGCACCCAGACCAGGTGCGGCGGGTCAAACCGCTCGAAAAGACGGTGCAGGAAGTTTGCGACTCCCCAAACTGCAGATGTGTTTTCTCCCTGATTGGTTCGCAATGGCCGATTGATCATCGCGAAGAAAGCACGATAGATCAGCGCATAGCCGTCGACCAGGAAGAGTCTCTCGGAGGTTTCGGATTCCATCTGGAGAAGATACTCGGAGTTTTGTTCTCTGTGGTGACTCGCCGGTATTCAGAGCACCAACCAAACGACGAGGGCGGTACCCGGCGCCACCACGAGGTTGTCGTCGAAAGGCCCCGGCCAGCGTTCCAACGTGGCGGCTGTCAGGGCGCCCAGGACGACCGCCACGAGCGGTATTCCCAGTAGGGCAATTGCAGCGGCCGCCACGATAGCGGCAGCCGCGGAACCGGTCCAGGTCTTCCTCCCCGGTTCCGACTTGGCCAAAGAGCCCGCCCACGATGCCGCGGGATCGGCTAAGGCTCCAACCAGTATTCCTGCAGCGCCGGCCGGTACAGGGGCCCAGGAGGCCAGTGCATACCCGACGGCCAGCCAAGTGGCGCCGCACAGAGTTTCCGATTCCGTGCTCCGAAAAACTGGAACAACCCTCACCAACCAGTCTCGAACCGCCGCCACCTTGATACGCAACGTGTCTGCCAAAACCGCCACTACTGCCACACCTACCAGCACCAAACGCAATACGACTTCTGAATCGAAAAGGGTGAGAAGAAGTACAAGGGCGGAGCCAGCGTGCAGCAGTCTCCTGAGAGCAGCGGTGTTCATCAGCTGCCGTTTGCTCCCTCGGCCCTTTCGGGGTACAGCGCCCGATAGAGCGCATGGTTTCTCAGCACAGTTCGCAGATAGCCTCTCGTCTCCACGTACGGAATGTTCTCCACGAACTGGATTGGGTCATTCACGTCGTATCGTGCAAGCCAACGCCTAACAGGTGTACCTCCAGCATTGTACGCTGCCAAGGTCGGTATGATGTTGTCGCCGTATCGACGCAGCAATCCTTCTAGATGGGTGGCCCCCAAACGCAGGTTTGCATCGGGAATCGTGAGCAACGCCGTATCCCATTGCGCGCCTATCTTTCGAGCGACCTCTCTTGCCGTGGGCGGCATGAGCTGCATGAGCCCATGTGCGCCGGCCCTGGATACAGCGTGGGGAGTGAAAGCCGATTCCTGCCGTATCAGTGCAGCCAGCAGATAAGGATCGAGATCCAGCTCGTTCGCTGTCTGCTCGATGAGGTCCCGATAGGGCCACGGGAACACTATCCGAAGCACGCGCGGATGGTTCAGAGTATACGCGCGGGATGCCAGCCAACCCAGACGAATGCCCTCGAGCACGAAACCTCGCTCTATCAGACCCTCGCCCAAATCCAATAGCTCGCGCGGCGACCTCGAGCGATCGGACTGGAGTTGATCCAACAACTGATCCAATTCGGCGGACAAGTATGAATCCGCGAGCAGGTCGACGGTCTCCAGAATCTCCATCGCCCGATTGGAGCCGAGTATGTTGGGGTTCGGATCAACGCTCAGCGGTGGCAGCCCCGACGCGGTCCGAGCAATCGTCCCGTAGTAGCCAATGGAATCGCGCCTCGCTAGCGCCGCCCAAACCGCGCGCGCCGCAACAGTGTCTCCCGACGCAGCACGAATGGAACCCAACCTGAACTGCGCCACGTTCCGTTGACGACCGCGCAAGGCCACTTCGGCACGGTACCAGTTTATTGCGGTCGCAGTATCGCTTCGATTCAACGCGTCAACCGCCAAGGCCATACGGGCGTTTGACGCATAACTGTTCGAGGGCCAACGTTCGGCCACGATCTGATTCAGGCTGTCTGACAGATCATAGCGGCGTTCCCGGCGGCGGCGGTCGGCCATACCATAGATCGCTCGTGGCACCAGATCGTGATCGGGGAATTCCCCCACGAAGTTGCTGAGCGCCGCCATGCCTTCGTTCAGCCGACCCAGCAACAAGAGCGTTCGTCCGTACTTGAACGCCGCTTCTTCAGCGGCAGCACCTTGCATGGCCGCCGCCGCTCTGTAGGCAGTGAGCGCTCTCAACCGCGCCCTTCGCGCAGCATACAGGTCACCCAGATAAACCAGCGTACCTGGAGATGAATCACCAGCGGAAACCGCACCTAAAGCGAAATCGGTGGCCGTTCGCACCGAGCCAAGTCGCCTGGAAGCCGCCGCCAGGTCCAGATACTCGTCGGGAGATTCCGGCGGGAAGAGTGATTCCGTCAATTCGACGCCAACACGGATTGTTGCGGTGTCTACTGACTCTACGGCGGCGTATGCAGAGCGCCGCGCTGCCGTGCTATCTCCAAAACCCAGGGCAAGCCTGGCAGCGGAGCCGGGCCGATCTGCCCTTTCGAGCACTGAGATTGCCCTGGTGGTATCGCCTGCGTTGGCGTAGATGCGCCCGCGCACCTCTGTCGCTATCGCTTCGACCTCGTCCGCAGCCTCGGAAAGCAACTCGAATGCCCTGAAGGTATCGGCCAAGACTCCCGCCCACCGTGGAGCCAACCAAGCTCGCAGTTCCGGTAGCGCGTCAACAGCATCGGCATACCGAGCAGCTGCGGCTTCTGCCATTCCAGCAGATTCGAACGCTACACCGGCACGTACCGCCAGAACTGCTGCTTCGCGACCTTCAGTGAGCTCGAGCGCCCGATCGAACGAGTGGGCCGCCGACTCGAAACGCTCGAGCGCATACTCGGCCTCACCGCGGATACGGAAGCCCAAAGCCTCCCACAGCGAGTCTGGACCCGCGTTTTGGGATAGGACAGCGATAGCTCGCTGGGGTTTTCCCATTGCGACTTCGAGCTGAGCGACACGAAAAGCCAGCACATGGTCGTCTGTGTTTTGGCTCAACCGGGAACGCAGGGTCACGGCCTCATGCCAAACCGCCGCATCAGATTGCTCCATTGGCTGTTGCGCCTCAATGGGATTCAGTAATACGATCGCAAAGCAGAGCGCACAGGAAAGTTTGGAGACAGATCTGCTATCGACAGGGTTCACGCGCCGTTCTCCCCATTGCCAACATTCATCTCAAGTCGTCACTTCCAATCTAATCTCCGGACTTGGCAGTTCGCGAAGGTTTCACTCAATCTGACACAGGATTTCGCATCATTTGACGGGCGACTCGCTCGCAACGAGGAGTCTGCGACTTGCCGCTCGCGGCAAACGACTGTTACTTTCGCGAGCCAAATGACAACTGAGAATTTTGTAGGCCGTACCATCGCCTCCTACAAGCTCGTAGAGTTCGTGGGAGAAGGTGGAACAGCAACCGTATATCGCGCGGACCATGCCGAGCATGGGCAATGCGCGGTCAAGTTCCTCAAGCAACGTCTCCGAAAAGACCCAACCTCTGTCAAGAGGTTTCTGCGCGAGGCAGGCTTTGGTGCACGCGTAAAACACCCCTCGGTCGTTGAGACCTTCGACTATGGCCAGGAAGACGAGTTGCATTATCTCGCCCTGGAGTGGGTCGACGGTGAACCGCTCTCGACCTATGCACAACGTTCCGGCCCCCTGGCGCCATCGTTGGTAGTGAATATCGTAACGCAGCTCACCAATGGTCTCGCGGCCGCTCACGCGGTAGGAATCATCCACCGAGACCTCAAGCCAGAAAACGTCGTCTACAATCCGGCGACTCAGATTGTGAAGCTGCTCGATTTTGGAATTGCGCGCGACGCGCAGGAACCAGCTTCGGACAGACTTACGCGGACAGGCTTCTTTGTAGGAACTCTCCAGTACGTGGCGCCGGAAGCACTGTCAGGTGAACTGGTTGGAGAGTCAGCGGATATCTTCAGCGTGGCGAAGATAACGTACTATCTCCTCACTGGGGTGCTCCCCCACCCGGGTCGGTCGCCGCGCGAGGTCTTCCAACAACTGCTGACTCAACCGCCGACTCCTTTGAACCAGGCCGTCCGCGATCTCAAGTTTCCGGCCCAACTCGAAGCCGCGGTTATGCGTGGGCTGGAACGACAACCCTCAGATCGACAAGAGTCGGTCACTGCCTTTGCTGAAGAGCTTGCCAGGGGCGCCGAAGCCTCGGTCGTTCAGCCCAAGAAGGGGCTGTTCAACTCGATCAAGTCCCTGGTGGGAGGGAAGAAGAACAAGGACTGACCTGGGGGCGACACGGCTTTGCCTTATCGGCAATTGCAGAGAGCAGGTGGAAATCGAACCTGACCGTGATGAGCGAACCTAGCTACACCCCTCCATCCCCGAACAGCCAGACCGGTGCCAATAGATGGCGTTGGGGCATGATTTGCGTTGCGACGGGCCTGGTCCTCATCGTACGTCCCGCCGGAACAGCGTCGTTCGCGCCCTGGATCATCCTCTACATCGCTGCACTCGGCGTGTCGGCCAATCTGGCTCTGAGTGCGTTTCTCGGCCGCAAAGTGGATCGCGTTTGGCATTCTTACGCCGCCTGTTTCGTCGATGTCCTGTTGATGGGCGGTATCGTGGTCTATCTCGGCCCGCACGGATCGATCATCGTCATGGGGTTCGCGGTACTACCTCACGCCTTTAGACCCACCAGTCGGCTGGCCTTTGTTTCGCTGGCATCATCTCTGGTGGTGTACGCCGCTGCGTTGGGCCTGAACGGGGTCATTGTCGATGGTTCCTCGAACGTATTGGTCGCGGTGACACCTCGTATTCTGCTCGAGACGGGGCTGTTCACTGGCTTCGTTGCGATTCTGATCCTGCGCAACCGAAATACGTTCCGGCGTTTCGACAAACTCCGATCGCTCTTGGAGGACGAGGCCAGCCTTTCGGTAAAGGAGTGCGAAACCGATCGAGACATTCTGGGAAAGCTCGAGCAGTCGCTCGGCGTTTTCCTCGAAAGCGCATCTTCCAGCCTTGCCGCCGTATCCAACACCGCTGAAGGGATTGCGGCAGCCGCGAGGACCACAGAGGCATCGGCAGCAACTTTGGCCGATCGAACGGAAGCTGCGATTGCCGCTGCGCAGAAAGTTGAGGGGGATTTCAAGACGCTCGAATCTCTTCTCGACTCGGCGAAACGGGAAGGAGAAGAAACCCTTCAAAATGCCACCGCTCGTCAGACACGGGACAAGTCGGCGAAGAGCAGGTTGAAAAAACTCGTTGATTCAACCGAGAGCGGCACCAAGAAAATCGGCAAGACCGCCGACGATATATCAGCAATCGGAGCGGAGATTCGTGAGGCATCAGAACAGGTGGAGCACCTCGGGGGTTTGGCGAGGCAGATTGCTTCGTCAGCGATCTCGATAGCGAAAGTCGCTCGCCATACGCACGTACTGGCGTTGAACGCAGCAATCGAGGCAGCACGCGCAAAAGAGCACGGGCGGGAGTTTGCGGTCGTTGCCGATCAAGTGCGTTCGCTTGCGGGTGAAGCGTCAAAGTCCGCGCGAGCAGTTGGAGAGCTAGTTGACGAGCTCGAGAACGGTATTCAACTGGCGGCCAGAGCGATGGCCAACGGAGAACACAAGCTCACCGAGATGAGTGTCGTCGCCAACGAGGCTCGAAGCAACATCAGCGAACTCGGATCGGACGTCGAAGCGACCGGCGAGCTGGTCGTTGACGTTGACGAAGAGACCCAATCGCGCGTGGAGTTGGCACATTCACTTTCAGCGCATTTGTCCGAACTCGCCTCCATGCGCGAAGGTTGGACGAGTGGCGTCGAAGGCACATTGGAAACGCTTCAATCTCAAAAATCGGCATTGGAGGCAATCCAACAGGAGTGCAAACAGATCCTCACACTGACCCACGGATTGAACGGCGATGCCAGATCGAGATCTCAGACCACTTCTGCCTCGACGGAGGAAGAGTAGGACTGGGACGATCGCCCCTATCAGTACGTTCACCTGTTTTGCCCGAGATTTCCCACCCCTTGATCGAGCGGATGAAAGGTGCTGAACGTTTGCTGAAAGGGGACGATCATCCGTCCCAAGAAATCATCGAGTGCAAACTCAAACGTGTAGCGCGCACGAAACTCGCTCGCCGTGGTGCCAAGCAAACTCCTCAGGTGTCGCCCGAAACTCTGCGGAGAAGAGTACTGGAGCCGGTAGGCCACGTCTGTCAGCGACAAACCCGGCACCTCGAGAAAGGCGGCCGCGTAAAGGAGACGAATCGAGGCAAGGTATCGTTTCGGTGATGGCAACCCTGATCGTAGGAACCGTGACATCAGGGTGCTGGAATTGACGCCCAGCCGCCGGGCAAGCTGCCTGGCATTCTTGAGGCCGGGAGCCAGTCGAACCTTTGCCTCGAGCAGGGCCCGTGAATCTTCCGTGGGGTTGCCCAAGGCCGGAACGAGCTTGGCCAAAATCCGGGCGGCCGTCGGGGACGATGGATGTGAGATCATATCCCTGAGGTATCGCCAGCCACCCAACACGCTCAAATCGACCATTCTCCTCACACCCAAAGCGCCCATATCGAGAAGTCGCTCACTCGATGTTCGATCGTGGCCCGAAACGACCGCTACCGTTGATACGCCGGGAAACCCCTCAACGAGACTAGCGACTCGAGGCAGTTCATCACGGCTAACACATCGGGGAGAGACAAAGACCGCCCTAACCGGACCCTCTCGAACGACGCGAATCGCTTCCCGCATTGAGTTGGTGTGAACGGCTCTGGCAGAATCACCAACTGCGGCATCCAGCTGCATCCGCACATTGGGTTCAACAACTGTAGCAACCGTGCCCGAATTGTCCTTCCAAGTCATGAGATCCCCCGTTCAAATGCCGGCCAAACCTTAACGCCAGGGGATCAACCACCCGTCAACTCCATTCAGCATGGCGTCAAAAGCCTGGTCATCGACCTCGGGCTCACGTGGCCGAGTCTTCATCCCGCGAATCAACGGCACTATGTTAGAGTTGGTGGTGGGGCGTGACGGTCGCGGCCCGGTTTGACCGGGTCGAGGAAAGTCCGAGCTCCGCAGGGTAGACTGCCAGGTAACACCTGGGCGCTGAAAGGCGATGGTAAGGGCCACAGAAAACATACCGCCTGCCGATGGCAGGTAAGGGTGAAAAGGTGGGGTAAGAGCCCACCGCACGACCTGGCAACAGGCGTGGCACGGTAACCCCCAGTCGGAGCAAGGCCAAATAGGCGGCGAGGCCTGACCCGGGCCGTTCGAGCCGCGGGTAGGCTGCATGAGGTGACAGGTGACTGTCATCCCAGACAGATGACCGTCCAAGCGTTTCGAACGCTTGAACAGAACTCGGCTTACGGCTCCGCCACCTTCCCCCTGGCTCGATTCCTCCGCGTGTCGTATGATTCCCCAGGCAAAATGCCATTGATGGGAAATCATGAACAGGAAGCCTGATCCGTATCCGCCAGACTGGGACAAAGTCGCCGACCTCAGGGTGTTTCGTACCACACCTCATGAGTGGCAAAAACTCATCGGATGGCGATCGGATATGAAGAGCAAGGGTTGGCGGCTTCTGCAAGTCTCATCTAGCAGTGGTGAGCTCGTTGCGGTCTTCGGCCGTACCAAACCCGAACTGCTCTCGCAGGCGCAGGCTGAGAGATGATCTTTTCGAAACGCCCAAAGGTTGTTGCCTTGCTCCTCGCATTGCCACTCCTCAATTCGGGGTGCAGTCTTTTCGGGGGTTCTCCAGATCCGGAACCGGTTCGTAGGGCCTACTACCAACCGTTCGGTGCGAGCTACAGAGGAGTGAGCTACACTCAAACCAGGCAAAACTTCGACGACAATACGACCGAAACGGATTTTGGGCTGCGCTACTTCATAAGGGCCGACGTGGATTCGGCAGAGTCGGGGCTTTCGGTGACTCTTCAACTGGATTCAATAGCGGTTGACGAGGGCGCGCGGGGTGGAGTGACGCAGCAGCAAGTAGACTCCGCCGGAGGAGCCGTGTTCCAGGCAAACCTCGAACCGAACGGACGACTGTCGAATTTCTACGGCGGAGAATCTTCAGGTGGCCTTGCGTCGGAGTTGGCAGACAGAATCCTGAAGCGGTTTTTTCCGATAATACCGGGGCACGGTGCCGAAGTGGGAGCTGCCTGGGTGGACACCCTCGATTCACGGATGGTCGTGAACGGAATGGAGAACACCGTGAGCCTCATCAGCGAGCATACGGCGTTGGATTGGACAACTCACGCAGGCGAACGGGCCCTCCAGATCGCGACGATGGCCAACTACACCTTCACCGGATCGGGCTCGCAGGCCGGCAACGACTTCACTCTGGAAGGGTCCGGCCGACGCCACATTACCAGATTCATCAGCGAACAGGGCAGATACCTTGGACTCGTATCCGCCGACACCTCGGACGGTGAGGCACAGGTGCCTGCGCTGGGGATCGTGATTCCGATTCAACAAACCCGCAACGACTCACTGAAGATCATCCAATAGATGCGACACTACTCTGTCTGGGTTGCAATCGCTGCCGCGCTGATATGCGGTCAAGCCAATGCTCAAGGGTTCACTCCGCGCTCTCTCGACTACCTGTTCGCAGCCACCGCCCGCGATGCCAGAGCCATCTGGGTCAACCCTGCGGGCCTTGCGGTTGTTCCCGAGGCTTCCATCTATGCCGAATTGGCTTTGGAGCGTCCCGAGGCCTCCAACCTTCGCCTGTCGCAGATCTCCTTGGGATTCAATTCCCAGGGCCTGTCGTTCGGGTACCATCGGCAAAGACTGGTAAGCGACTCGTCAAACCATGTTTATCGCCTGGCAATCGCACGAGCGTTG
>Ga0180435_10004935_pt1 | contig 13045 bp, 10 predicted proteins | sample SS_ome_3_FD_132467 | JGI IMG/M metagenome (GOLD analysis project Ga0180435, IMG submission 132467) | Hypersaline lake sediment archaeal communities from the Salton Sea, California, USA - SS_3_S_1 metaG | ecosystem: Environmental > Aquatic > Non-marine Saline and Alkaline > Hypersaline >... | reverse complement strand
CTGAATTTTTCTGATATCTCCGGCAATACAGAACGCAGGCTGATCCATGCAGAAAGTGAAGGCACACCCAATGGATCATCAAGGAAACATTTACACGCTTCATTGAGTGCATTATCAAATGTTTCGACCGCTTCTATCTCTTTTTTTCTATCAAAATTCAATGCATTGAATTTGGCTAATGCATCGTATCGGGCGATCGCCTTTCGGCTTTCATGGAAAAACGAGCTTCGCAGTGTGCTAAAGGACTCTTGGGAAAATGTCACCCCGCGTTGTGACATAACCCTGAATATGGTCTGAGCGATATCTATCGCCATCTTTGCCACCCCGCCTTCAAGCTCTGCAGAAGGATTCGCTCCTTTTAATGTCTGATGTTTGTGTTCATAACTCTCCATGATCTCCGTCTGGCAGATACGTCGCACAGAGGTGTTGTCATAGACTTCACTCAGTGTAGAGACCTCCAGTCCCCAGGTCGGTGAGATACGGATACCGCGAGCAAGTGTACGTATAAAGGCAAATTCTCCAGAGAGTGCATACCTGAAACTATCCATATAGTTTAAATAGGCAGTCTCGCCGTAGGTATTTTTAAGTGCTTTGATCAATGGTGTGTAGAAGAGTCTCGTCACACGTCCATGCAGTTTGTCCGTCACTCTTGAATAGTAACCTTTGTTAAATTCAAAATCAAGTGCCGGGTGCACGATCGGGTAGAAAAGTTTTGCAGGCACTTCACGACTGTAGTTCACAATGTCACAATCATGTAGTGCAAATGCATAGGCTTTCTTATCAGCAAGTGCATAGCCAAGCATGGTCCAGACATTCCGTCCCTTTCCTTTGATATCAATACTCTTAAAGCCCTGATCTGAAAACTCTTTATAGAGGTTTTGAACATTCGGTCCATCGTTCCAGAGCACATCTACTCTTGCATCAAGTGTAGACATGATCTCTTTTACCTTTTCAAACTCTTCCTTGGTCGCACGGTCTAATCCCAGAATGATCTTATAAAGATATTTTACTCCTTTGAGTTCTTTAAGGATCTGTTGCATTGCAGGTGTTTCAAATTCAGAATAAAGTGCAGGCAGCAGAAGTACCATATTGTGCCTATCTGAGAATGTTTCCAGATCAGCCTCCATCTCTTCAAGTGTGCGACTTGAGAGGTTTTGTAGTGTTGTGATTAATCCATTTTGAAAAAAATCTGCCATTATATTCCTTTATTGCTTTAATACGATAATAAAATCCATTACATTACTGCCCGTGGCACCAATCGTAAAGTCATAACCTAATTGTTCAAAAAAGTGATAACTGTCACTATTTTTCAGATAGACTTTTGGATCTAATTTCGCTTTTTTCATCTTTTCATAGATCTTAAAATCTAAAAAAGCACCTGTAGCCGGTGAATTCCCATCTATACCATCGCTTCCAGCTGACAGGATAGAGATTTTTTTAGTTACGCACTTTTGGAGCAAGAGCCGCAGTGCCAATTCTTGGTTACGTCCCCCCTGCCCGTTACCTTTGACCTTAGTCGTGGTCTCTCCGCCAATGAGCAGACAGAAACGGTCATATTTCTTGTCATACTTTTCGATCTGCTTTGCGATATATTTAGAAGCTTTTTTTGAAGATCGATTGAGTGTGGTGGTCAAGATCCTGACATTGTCGATCTCCTTAGAGATATATTTTTTTGCCTGCTTTAAAGCGATCTCATTATTGCCGATAATTTGGTGAGGAACCTTTCCATTCATCATCGGAGCTGAACCGATCGTATTCAGGTCATCTCCGATCACATCACTCAACACCAAGACCATACCATTTGCTTTGGTCTTGTCCGCCAATTTACCCCCTTTGATCTGGGAGATTGCCTTTCGCACTATGTTGAGTGTGGTGATATCTATCCCTGAACCAAGCAGTGATGCAGATATTTTTTGAAAATTATCCAGATCTAAGCCATCGATCGGCTTCTCGATCATCGCTGAAGCCCCGCCTGAAAGACAGAAAATAAAAAAATCATCCTCTTTCATCGATCCCATCGTTTCGAGCAGTTTTTCAGCCCCCAATAGGCTCTTGCTTGAAAGCAGAGGATGGGTTGAAGTGTGGTGATCAATAACACTGCACTGACCATCCTGATGAGAAATGGCGATCCCTCCTTTGAGAGCATCACCTAATACCTTCTCTGCGGCCTTTGCCATACCCAATCCAGCTTTTCCTATGGAGAAGAGGTAAAGATCGTTGATCTTATCAAGCGGATATGAGGTATTGCAGATTGAGAGTTTCTCACTGTCAATCACAATATTTCGGCTTATGATCGTCTCAGCCTTCACCGCCTCAAGTGCATGATAATAGATCTTCTTCAATATCTTTTTAGACATGTTTCAATACCATCTCATTCCAGCCTTTAGCGCCCTGATAACTTGACTTTTCTATATTGGGAATATTCGTTTCAAGGTAGCGTCCATCATGTTTCTCTATCAAAATAGGTACATCGACGCTCTTTAGCATTGGCAGATCATTCTCACTGTCACCTAAGGCGATCGAATGTATGCTCTCTTGATAGAGTGCTTTAAAAAGTTCTATAGTCTCTTTCACCGCCACTCCTTTATCTTGAAAGCTGCTCATGAGGTGATAAAAACGCCCGCCTTTGGTGATCTTCAGATCACACTTCTGAGCGGTTTTCTGCAGTGCTTCAAGTTTTGATTCATCTTTAAGTATAAAGGGTTCCGTAAAATCACGTGCTCTGACAAAAGGAATACTATGGAGTTCCAATCCTGTCAACTCGGCAATTTCCTTATCTGTCATATCACTCAATCCGACTAAAGTGTAGCGTTCTCTGTATTTCTTGTAAAATGCCAGAATATCGCTATACGGATTACCGAAGAGGCTTACTTTTTTATCTTCAAAATCACTGAGTTCTGAGAGGTCCAACCCTTGATACCCCTGCGGTATAAAAAGTGCTGCACCATTTTCAACGATAAAAGGCTCTGAGATTCCTACTTTTTGCTGCAGACGTTCTACTTCGGCTTTAGTTTTACTGGTAGTAAAAATAAGAGGGACCTCTGCTTCTTTAATCTTTTTCAATGCCTCCGTCGATGCTTCGAAGGAGTAATCATGATGATTTAAAAAAGTCCCATCCAGGTCAGTGAATATTAGATGTTTCATAGAAATACTATAACGTATAAATAAGAGATTGTTATGCCATCACTGTATAATATATGGGCAATAGTAATCTATAGAGTGGGCAGGAAATATACGACTGCCACTATGGTCATAACTCTTTCAATTTTCGTTTCAAAATAATCTTTCCGGCTTCTACTCCTGGTTGATCATAGGTATTGACATCGATGAGTTCTCCCACCAGTGAGGTGAGCAGTTCATAATAGAATATCAGGGAACCTATATTTGATTCAGTCACACTCTGAATAGTAATGGTATCCAAAGGAATGTTATTTTGATCCAGCAATGCCTCGATCACAGAATCACACTGCTTATTGATCAATTTTGAAAATGGCAAGTTGTTTAGACTGTCAAGCATCTCCAAATGTGGTAATGTGATGTCTGGGATCATCGTGTTGTCATGGAAATCTTCGATCTTTATAAAAGTAACTGATTTGTCCCTGGTACCATCCATTATCAACTGCAAGAAGGAGTGTTGATCTTTGGGACCTATGAGACCGATGGGTGTAAGTCCCACATGAAAAGCACTGTTTCGTTGGTGTTTGCCTAAACTCTCTCCCCAAAGCTGTACATACCATTGACAAAAATATTTGAGTGTTTCAGAGTAGGCAAAGATACAGTTTATATTATATTGTGCATGATTTTCAGCATAATAGACTGACTTTTCAAGCAGCATATCCTGTACATATCCTCCATTAAAAAATCTCTCTTTAACCATCGCCGCACCGGACAGCAAATCTTTAATATCAATTCCGCACAACGCCAGAGGCACCAAACCAACGGATGAGAGAACTGAGAACCTTCCACCTACATTATCGGGTAGATAAAGTACAGAAGCATTTATCTCATTGGCATACCTCTCAAGTGGAGAGTTCGGGTCAGTGATGAACGTATAGAATGAAGGGTCACTTTGCAAAGAGTAGATATATTTGTAGATCGAAAAAGTCTCTACCGTAGTTCCTGATTTAGAAACGACAAGAAAATGTGTTTTTTCTACATCAAACTTAGAAAGTAGATCATTGATATTGATAGGGTCAGTACTCTCAAAAAAGTAGAGTTTTCTAGGTAAGTCTTTGACAGGCTTCATAAACTCATACACAGCCTTAGCACCTAATGAACTTCCTCCTATTCCAATTACTGCGATCGTTTCAATCGAATCTGGAATCTTGCTACAATATTCAAGTACAGGGTCTATATTCTGATCTGGCAGATCATAATACCCTACACTCTTCTGCTCTTCTACAATGGCTTCAAAGGCCTTCTCTTCAGCCCTTTTGCTGACCGAACGAAAATAAAGTTTATTTTTCATCATGTTATATAATTCCTTTTATCTTTTCTCTTGCTTCTATACAAAGTTTAGTGATCTGTTTAAAATTTTTTTCTTTAATCATCTCTTTAGGGACAATCCAAGACCCTCCGACACAAGGTACATTCTCAAGTGAAAGAAAATCATTTGAATTATCAAGGTTCACTCCCCCTGTAGGACAAAACCGCATCATAGGAAAAGGTCCGCTCAATGCCTTAAGCATCCCTACACCTCCTACAAGTGTTGCTGGAAAAAGTTTACAATGTTCAAAACCGTGATTTTTTGCCATCATTACCTCAGAAGCTGTTGCTACCCCTGGAATCAGTGCAATGCCTGTCTGCTTTGAAATCTGCATCAGTTCTTCACTGATCCCGGGACTAAAGACAAAGGCTGCACCATGCGCTACCGCATTGTTAAAATCATCCGAATTTAGTACTGTTCCCGCACCAACATGCATCTGAGGCAGTGCGCTTGAAATGATCTCTATAGCTTTCAGTCCGGCCTGTGTACGCAGTGTGATCTCCATCACATGAATGCCGCCTTCCAACAAAGCGTTTGCAAGCGGCAGGGCATCCTCTTCGTTCTCCAGTGCAATGACTGGTACAATAGGTGAAAGATTCATAACATCTTGAGCCCTCATGCACGCTCCTTACCACTGATGTCAAACACAGAAGCACCCTCTTCAGCCATACCCACACTCTGACGTACTGAGCTAAATAGTTCTCTTCCAAAGCCGAAGCTGTTTGCACTAAGATCAGGCGTGTGAATCGCTCGTGCTTCAAGCACTGTGTCATCTACAAGCAGCTTGATCTCCCCACTGTTAACATCAAAGCGGATCAGATCTCCCGTGTGCACCTTTGCAAGCACTCCTCCATCAAGTGCTTCTGGAGAACAGTGAATGGCTGAGGGAACTTTACCCGATGCACCGGACATCCTTCCATCAGTAATAATGGCTACCTTATACCCTTTATCCTGCAGGACACCAAGAGGAGGCATCAGCCCATGCAGTTCTGGCATACCATTGGCCTTCGGTCCCTGATAACGTACGACTGCTATAAAATCTTTTTCCAATTGGCCCTTTTGAAATGCCTCCTGCAGAGACTCTTGATACTCAAACACAATGGCCGGAGCTTCGATAAAGAACTGTTCAGGCTTCAAGGCAGAAGTCTTTATAACACTGCGTCCCAGGTTTCCTCCTAGTACCCTAAGTCCTCCTTCCTGACTAAAAGGTGTTTTAACACTTGATATCACCTCTTTATCACGAGAAACTTTAGGACCAGGCTCAAATATTAAGTTCATATCACTTACAACTGGTTCAACGACATAGTTGTCCATTCCTCTACCTACGATCGTCTCCACATCATTATGAAGTAGGCCCGCATCAAGCAGTTGTGAGATCACTACACTCATACCCCCTGCATCCCTAAAATGGTTTACATCTGCCTGCCCATTTGGATAAAGTCTGCATAGCAACGGTGTCACCTTTGATATTTCATCAAAATCATTCCAATTCAGTATGATCCCTGCAGCTCTGGCCATAGCAATAATATGTATCGTATGATTCGTAGAACCGCCTGTCGCCATCAATCCTACGATAGCATTCACAAAACTTTTTTCATCAACAATATCTGCAATAGGTTTGAAGCTGCCTTTTAACTCAGTCATTAATAAGAGTGTTTTTGCAGCCTCAGTGGTCAATGATTCTCTCAAAGGGGTATTGGTATTGATGAACGAGCTGTTTGGAAGCTGGAGCCCCATCATCTCAAGTAACATTTGATTGGAGTTTGCCGTACCATAGAAAGTACATGTTCCGCTGCTGTGATAAGAGCCAGACTCTACTTTAAGCAGTGCCCCTTCACTCACCTTTCCCTGGGCGAACTCTTGACGTATTTTTGCTTTTTGTTCATTGCTTATACCTGAAGGCATTGGACCTGCGGGTACGAACAGACCGGGAAGATGACCAAAGGCCAACGCACCGATCAAAAGGCCAGGAACAATCTTATCGCATACACCAAGATAGAGTGCACCATCATAAACATTATGGGAAAGACCTATGGCAGCACCCATGGCAATGTTATCCCGGCTAAAAAGGCTTAGCTCCATGCCTGGCTGTGACTGTGTCACTCCATCACACATTGCAGGCACACCGCCTGCTACCTGAGCTGTTGCACCCAGATCCTTCAGCGTACGTTTGATCAATGTAGGATAGAGCTTATAGGGTTCATGGGCAGACAGCATATCATTGTAAGCGGTCACTATGGCGATATTGGGGCTTTGCATCATGGAAAGAGATGTTTTTTCATCTTCATCCATAGGTGCCATAGCATGAGCCAGGTTACTACACCCAAGCTTCTGTCGATTCACACCATGTCCTTTGGCTTGTGCTATACGGTCAAGATATACAGCTCTGCTTTTTGCTGAGCGCTGTATGACCTCCTCTGTCACTTTTTGAATAGTTTCGTTCATGTGTAATAGACCTCAACATCTCTTATATCCTGGTTTAAAACAGCTCTGATTGGCATTTTATATATATCTTCACCCGCACTGGCATCCTCGTATACAGAAATCTTCTCTTCCCCCTCAAAATGCAAGAAGAGATGTTTTGCATTCAAGATCGCCGAAAGTGTCAAGCTCATACGCATATAAGGTGCAGTTTCAGGTTCAATGGCGATACAAAGTTCATTACTCTCAAGGTCAAATGCTTTCTGCAGTTTATCATTTTCGGGGAAAAGAGAGGCAGTATGTGCATCGTTTCCCATGCCCAACACCACAACATCAAAGGGAAACAGTAATTCTTTTACCCTTAGTGTACACCATTTTTCTGCTGAATGGACATCCATATCTTCATTATACATCCCTACAAATGTCGCCTTACTGGCTTTACCCTGCAGCAGATGTGTTCTTACGAAATTTTCATTACTCTGTGCATCAGATGTAGAGACCCATCGCTCGTCACAAAGACCTATATTGACTTTCTTCCATTCAAGAGACATCTCTCTTAGTTTTCTGAAAAGCGGCAGTGGTGTAATTCCTCCTGAAACGAGTAAGTTAGCTTTACCCTTTTGACGAATTGCAGCTTTAAGTTTCATTGCAATACTTTTGCTCAATATCTCTATTAGATCATATTGTGACTGAAATCTATGTTCTATTCTACTCATCGTTCCAGCTCCTTGCGTCTCTTGCGATCATCTGTACTGAAGCACTTGGTCCATTGGTTCCTGCACTGTAGCTTTTCATAGGTACGATCTCCTCTTCCCAGCCATCAAGGATAACATCTGCCCACTTCCACGCAGCTTCCACTTCATCCAAACGCATAAAGAGCGTAGGGTTGGCCCGTATCACATCTAAAAGCAAACGCTCATAGGCATCTGGTTTATGTGCCACTTTGAGCGGTGTATTGAGTTCAAGTTCAACCGGTTTTAACCTCATTTGCTCACTTAATCCAGGGATCTTGTTCATCAATTGCAGATGAATACTCTCTTTTGGCTGAAGCGAGATCACAAGTCTGTTCTCTGATATACATTTACCCTGATTTGCAAAGATAGAATGCGGTATGCCTTTAAAATGAATAACGATCTCTGAATTCCTACGGCTCATACGTTTCCCGCTTCGAAGATAGAAGGGGACCCCATTCCATCTCCAATTGTCTATATCTACACGAAGTGCAACAAAGGTTTCTGTGGTACTGTTCTCCACACCTTCACCTTCAAGATATCCAGCTACAGGCATGCCGTCGCTCAAACCCTTTTTATATTGTGCACGCACCGTTTTTTGTTCTATATCTGTAGGTGTCATCATACGCAGTGATCGAAGTACCTTCACCTTTTCATCACGCACACTGTCCGCATCAAGTGAGCAAGGTGGCTCCATAGCTACAAGACAGAGCAACTGCATAAGGTGGTTTTGTACCATGTCACGCATTGCACCATACTCATCATAGTAACCCCAGCGTCCCTCAACCCCCACACTTTCTGCTACAGTGATCTGTATGTGATCAATGTGGTTTGCATTCCACAACGGCATAAAAAAACGGTTTGAAAAACGAAGCGCCATGATGTTTTGCACTGTGTCTTTTCCCAGGTAGTGGTCGATACGGTAGATCTGAGACTCACTAAAATAGTTCAACACTTCATCATTGATCACATGTGAGGTTTGAAGATCCCTTCCTATTGGTTTTTCAAGCACTACACGACTTTGTGGACTCACCAGTCCCAAATTACTCATCGCTTTGCAAATCGTACCGAAAAAATCAGGAGCAGTAGAGAAGTAGTTGATTCTCTCTCTTTTAGGATGATTATCTAAAAGTTCCTGAAGCCCCTTATAACTCTCTTCTTCATTAAACTCAATAATAACAACATGAAGCTGTTTTTTAAAATACTCAAACTTCTCTTCTTCAAAAGAATCATCTGAGAGGAACTCTTTGAGTTTTAATTTTACAAGATCACAATGTGCTTCATGACTCATAGTATCCCTGGTTGCCGTTATGATACGGCTTTTCTTCTCCAGGTAACCCGCATTGCTCAAATGATAAAGAGCCGGCATCAGTTTTCTAAATGCCAGGTCGCCATGGCCTCCAAAAATGGTGATATCACATAAACTTTCCAATTCACTCACTTGATCTGTTTCCTTTCACAATAGACGTAAAATGCTCTTTTCCATCAAATCATGGTACTTTTCATATATCGTTATCTACTCCTATTGTAACCACATATGAGAATTTATTAACCATAAATATGATTATATTTTATACAACTTCTATTTTAAAAGGACCTATATGGTTAAAGTCTCTCTCGTGCATAGTGTGCTGCTCCAAGTAGAGCTGTTTCAGAATTCAATGAGACCTTCACTTCCATCTGACTCAACATCTTATTGAAACGGCCTTTGCTTAAAAATCCTTTCATAAAGTAGCCATTCGTAAGAACGGGGAGGATCTTGGGCGCGATACCTCCTCCGATATAGACCCCTCCTAGAGACATGGTCTTTAGTGCAAGGTTCCCCGCCTCGGCACCATATATCTGAGCAAAAAGCCTCAGTGCTTCCATACAAAGCGTGTCATTCTCCTTCAGAGCGCATTCGCTCACTATAACACTGGGATCGGTATCGACTGGTATATTTAACATTGCGTCTGGTTCAGATGCAAAACCGCTTTGAGCTAAGAACTGATAGAGACTGTATATACCGGCTCCCGATAAAATCCTTTCATAGCTGACATGTTCAGGATAAGAAGAACGCAGCCATTGCAACAATGCATCCTGCTGAACTGTCAAGGGTGAAAAGTCAACATGCCCGCCTTCTGTACCGATGGGATGATACGCATTTCCATCATGATAAAGTATCGCTTCTCCCAATCCTGTACCCGCTGCGATAACACAATGGTTCCCCTCCACTTTTTTGCCATTAGGATTGAGTTCTACGAACTCATCTTCTTCAAGAAACAACATTCCAAATGCAGTAGCTTCAAGATCATTGAGCAGATGTACTTTCTCTATATTTAGAAGCACTTGCAGATCTGATTTACTCATCTTCCAAGGTAGATTTGTTGTAATACAGCTCTCTTTGATGATAGGTCCTGAGATGCCAAAACATGCCGTGTCAATGTGAGACACGCTTTCATGCTCTATAAATGTGGAAAGTATCTCTTCCAAACTGGAGTAGTCACTGCTCTTGAATTGTTCTTTTCTCAGAAGTTTTAGGGTATTGCCCTCCCTATCAAAAATTCCGACATTTGTTTTTGTACCACCTATATCACCAGCCAATATCATATATAACTCCCTGCTCTTTTCTATCTACTGTTATTCATTATAATCCAAATATACTCTCATAACGATCCTACTATTGTCTCTATTTTAATCAAAACAACAGTAGAAGTAATGAGATACAGATGCTATACTGTCACAAATTTCATATACATAAAGGTAACCCATGGCTCTTCATCCAAATGCCGGAAAACTTGCACCAAGATCAATATTGGTTAACATCCCCAAATTAATCAGTGCATACTATACGCAACTCCCGGATATGAACGATAAGGCACATCGTATCAGTTTCGGAACTTCCGGTCATCGTGGTTCTTCAATCTCCAATAGCTTTAATCAGCCACACATTTATGCTGTAACTCAGGCTGTTTGTGACTACCGTAAGGCAGCTGGGATAGATGGTATCCTTTTTATGGGTATAGATACACATGCCCTCTCTTATCCTGCACAACTCTCAGCCATAGAGGTCTTGTGTGCCAATGGTGTAGAGCTCTACATTGCAAAAGGGTTTGGATATACACCTACTCCTGTCATCTCTCACGCCATTTTGACACACAATGCAAAAGGCGGGAATCAGTGTGACGGTATCGTCATCACACCTTCTCACAATCCACCCGTTGACGGTGGATTCAAATACAATCCTCCACATGGAGGACCAGCAGATACAGACGTCACAGATTGGATAGAGTCACGTGCCAATGAGATCTTGGAAAATAGTCTTCTTGACGTTAAAAAAATGCCTGTTAAAGAAGCTTTAGAAGCACAAAATATCACCCACTATGACTATGTTACACCTTATGTCGATGATCTTGAAAATGTCATTGATATGGAAGCCATTGCCCAGTCAGGCATACTTATCGGTGCAGATGCGATGGGCGGTTCGGGTATGGCATACTACGCTGCCATCAAAGAACGTTACGGGTTAAATATGGATATCTTCAACGATACACTGGACTCTACTTTCTCTTTTATGCACTGCGATAAGGACGGTAAGATCCGTATGGACTGCTCCTCTCCTTATGCCATGGCAGGACTTGTAGCCTTAAAAGATAAATACGACATTGCATTTGGTAACGATACGGACTTTGACCGTCACGGTATTGTGACCAAAAGTGTAGGTCTTATGAATCCTAACCATTACCTCAGCGTTGCTATACATTATCTGGCACAAAATCGACCTGAGTGGAAAAGTGATCTAGGTATAGGAAAAACATTGGTAAGTAGTTCAATGATAGACCGTGTTGCAGATGCCTTAAATAAAAAAGTAGTTGAGGTACCTGTCGGATTTAAATGGTTCGTTGATGGTCTTATAGACGGCAGTATCATGTTTGGTGGTGAAGAGAGTGCCGGTGCAAGCTTTTTACGTAAAGACGGTACCGTATGGTGTACCGATAAGGACGGGATCATTTTGACACTTCTTGCTGCTGAGATATTGGCAGTTACAGGAGAAGACCCTGGCGTCCATTATCAAAAGTTAACAGATAAGTTTGGTGCCCCTATTTATGCACGTATCGATGCACCTGCAGATGCTCATGAAAGAAGTATCTTAAAAAAACTCTCTCCACAAGATATAAAAGAAAAGGAACTGGCCGGTGAAGCTATTGAAGCCATACTCACCAATGCACCAGGCAATGGTGCTGCAATCGGGGGTCTAAAGGTTGTAACAAAGAACGGATGGTTTGCCCTTCGCCCCTCAGGAACTGAACCTATCTATAAGATCTATGCCGAAAGTTTTATTGACAAAGAGCATCTGGAACAAATACAAAAAGAAGCACAGGAAATAGTTAACAACCTATTTTAATACGATAATTATACAATGTAAAGATAGAACAAACAATGACTATTATGTTTTTCTATCTATCATATCTACAATGAGGTCGATCTTTTTATCATTAAAGTTAAGCCCCATCTTCTCCTGTTCAGGTGTTGCAAAAGCTGGAATCCCATTTACTTCAAGAACCACATATTTTTCTCTTTCCATATCATAGATAAGGTCGATACCGGCTATATCTGCACCACATACCTTAGCGGCTTTTTTAGCTATACTGATGATCTCATCTGTAGGTTCTCTAAGAAAAACCGAACCACCACTGGTAATATTTGTACGCCAGTCCTCCCCTGTTGCTTTTCTTCCATAACAGCTGACAAATTCTCCATCGACAATTTCAACACGAAAATCAGTATTATCATATTTAACAAACTTCTCAACATAGAGAAACCTTAGATCCAATTGGTTCATAAATGGATAGAGTGCATCCAGTGTTGTCTTGTCCTCAATTTTGGTCAAACCTACACCTCCCCAGCCATCAGTTGGCTTGTAGACCATTTTACCCCACTTGTCTATGACCTCATACAATGATTTTCCATTATCACGGTGACAGAGTTTAAACTCAGGTGTGGCAATACCATGATGTGACAGTAAATAGGAGGTCTGGAACTTGTCCTCTGTCAATGCAAATGATTCATAACTGTTTATCGTCGGGATGATGCGATTGAGCGCTTGATAAAGAAAAACCTGATATTGTGTCTGCTCACCGGCATTGTAAGAGAAGAAAAGATCAAGTTCATCAACCTTCATACCATGATATAATATATGCCCTTTCTTAACAGTAGCTTCTCTAAGATTAATACCGGGAATAACCTCAATATCCCTTTCGTTCAATCTTTGGATCATTTTTTCCTGTATTTTATCTCCGCCACCATTTTCATAGAGCCATAAGCCAATTTTTCTTGACATATTGTACCTTCATCAAACATCTCTGTCTTAACTATTAGATGTGTTATATAGTTAATCTTACATTTTTATGATATCTATATATACAAT
>Ga0180435_10004934_pt1 | contig 13046 bp, 9 predicted proteins | sample SS_ome_3_FD_132467 | JGI IMG/M metagenome (GOLD analysis project Ga0180435, IMG submission 132467) | Hypersaline lake sediment archaeal communities from the Salton Sea, California, USA - SS_3_S_1 metaG | ecosystem: Environmental > Aquatic > Non-marine Saline and Alkaline > Hypersaline > Sediment... | reverse complement strand
GGAATAATTCGTAAAAAAATGCTCAAAATTATTAAAGACGATTCTGAGGCAACGAAAATAAATAGCTAACACGCAAAATGCAGTAGACGCAAAATAACCGCGCCGCAGATTCGGAAGGTTCATTTAAAGCCTGGCTTTGTCAAATCGGGTATCGGGCGAATTGATTTGCTGGGTGAATACATCCGGGTCGCCGGTGGGGGGCTTGCAGGTTTTATTTTGGCATACAAATGCGGTGGCTTTGTCGTTGAGCGTTTCTTTATGCTGCAATAAAGGGATGATCCTTGCTTGATCTTTCAAGTCCTGGCCCTTTATGGCCTTTGCCAGAACGCGGCCGGGCACATATTGGTGTCGAATGATGTCTAAGAACAATTCGGCACCATTGGCAGGGGTTGCGGGTACCACCAGGGCCACTTCTTTTGGTGGGTGCAAAAAACTATCCAAGGCCAAGTTCAATTCCGCCATGGCGGTGGGATTTTCAGCGAGGATACTGCCAAAGGCCTTGAGCGCGCGCTGGGCCCGTTCTAAATATGAGCTTTTAGATGTGAAGGCTGCCAACCGAATCAGATTCATGGTACTGACAGCGTTGCCAGATGGTAGGGCGCCGTCTTGATTGGGCTTCTCACGTGCAATCAGCTGTTCATGATCATTGCTGGTCATGAAAAAGCCACCGTTGTCCACGTCTTCATAAAGTCGAGCGATGGTTTCATCCATGGCAATGGCATGCTGCAGCCACTTAATGCTATGTGTGGCTTCGTACAAATCGATGCAGGCTGCTGTCATAAAGGCATAATCATCCAAATAGGCATTATGTTTGGAGATACCGTTGATATGACTTCGTTTCAGCCGGCCATCGATCATCAAGTGGTCCATTATAAAAGTTGCGGCCCGTTGCGCACCTTGAACATAGATGGGCTCCTTCAGCACAAAGCCCGCTTTTGACAGGGCCGAGATCATCAAACCGTTCCAAGCCGTAAGAATTTTTTCATCCCTGAGAGGCGCCAGACGCTTTTGGCGATCAGCGCGCAAGCTTTCCATGGATTTACGCATTCGCGATCGTAAATCGTTTTCAGTTAAACCCAAACGTCGGGCCACGCTTTTTAGGGGTTCCGGCGTGTGCAATATATGACGACCTTCAAAGTTGGGGACTAGCCCAACGCCGTATGTGGCTTTGATGATTTCGGCGAGTTCGGGGCCAAGACATTTTTCGATTTCATGGGGTGTCCAGGTAAAATAATAGCCTTCCTCACGGTGTCCTGCAGGCGTCAGGCTATCTGCATCTGTGGCCGAGTAAAACGCACCCAGGGGAGACGACATGTCACGTAGCACGTAATCGAGCACTTCCCGAACAATGCGTTGATAGTCTGAATCGCCGGTTACCTGATAGGCTTCCAGATAATCTTGGACCAGCAGAGCATTGTCGTAGAGCATTTTTTCAAAATGCGGCACCAGCCAATGTTCATCGGTGGCGTAGCGATGAAATCCGCCGCCCACATGATCATATAAACCACCACTGGCCATTTTATCCAAAGTTAGCGTGGCCATCTGCAAAGCGGCTTTGTTATCGAAGCGCTTGGCATAGCGTAAAAGAAACCGGATGGGCAGCGAACTTGGAAATTTGGGTGCGCCACTGAGGCCGCCGTAATTACTGTCAAAACTTCTTTGATAGGATTGGAAAGCGTTGTGAAGGCTGTCCGCTCCTGGGAGTTGTGATCCCGTTTTTGCCGAAAGCATCTGATTAACCACATTGGTCAGTTGGTTGCCAGTTGAGTCCACAAGATCTTTGCGGCTGTGATAGCTTTCCTTGATTTTTTTCAAGAGGGTTAGGAAGCCCACTCCTAAGCCGCGATCACCATCCCGAGCCGGATAGTAGCTGCCACCATAAAAGGGTTTGCGATCAGGCGTCAGCCAAACGGTCATGGGCCAACCACCGCGTCCGGTTAATGCTTGCACCGCAGCCATATAAACGGCATCGACATCGGGTCGTTCTTCACGATCGACTTTGATGGCAACATAGTTCTCATTGATATAGCGGGCAATTTCAACATCCTCGAATGACTCTTCTTCCATCACGTGGCACCAATGGCAGGTAGAATAGCCCACTGAAAGTAGAACCGGGCGATTGAGCGATGCGGCTTGTTGAAAGGCTTCATCGCCCCAAGGATACCAATCCACCGGATTGTGTGCATGTTGCAGCAGATAAGGACTGGATTCCAGAAACAGCCGATTGGTATAAATGGCCCAGCCACTTGAATCCAAATGCTTGGTGCGGGGTGAATAGTCATTGCCGCGGGTTTCTCTCATTTGGATATATTGGTCTATCAATTCCATCGATAATTCTCCAGTGCCTGGCAATTGAATGAAAGCTTGTTTGATTTTAGTCGTTTCTGTACCTTTTATGGTGACAGATTAAAAGGTCTCTGTCGTGTAATGTTGGATAATGTTTTTTAGCAGACTTTTTTGATTAAAATCTAACTTGTTGAATTTGATGCTCATACGTTTGATCCGACATCTAAGGTGCATGGATTCACCTGCATGGGTGTCTGATACAATCCTGAAAGGAATCATATCGACCAAATCACAGCACCCGGCAAGCAGGCTTAGATGCCGGGACGATCTACCCACAGGATAGCCATTGTCATCATAATAGAAGGATAGGCCTCCCAGGCTTATATCATCGACTTGGTTTTTATAGGCAGCATTTTGAAGCCTTACAAAAACATCTGATTTGACCTTGTATCGCCTTTTTTTGCGCAAGCCTAAACGCAAGATTCGTTTAATATACTGTTTCATGTCGGATTCTTTATGGTTGTGGTTCAGTCATAGATCGCGTTCAGGGTAACACCCGACACCAATGCGCATTGTTATATAATGCGTGTGTCCCAAACTGCAATTCATGGACGCGGCGTTTGGTCCATGAACGCCCGAAGTCGTATGAGTGGCAGCCAGGGTGCTTAATAAAATATATACCACATTGTGGTCTGTCAACCAATGGGGTGTTGCTTGAGTGGATTATTGCTTTCGCAAAGAGAAATGAGAAAAATTGAAAAGCCGAATTTCCAAATCAAGATGATCGTTTTCACGCAGAATTTTAATGGGATAGGTATTTTCCCAGGAGGTGGCATAAAGGCTCAATCGCAAGTCAGACAATGAATTAATCGGATACTGGTTGAAATTGGTAATCATATCGCCGCTTTTTAAGCCAGCCTGCTGGGCAGGACCATTGGCGCTGACATGTTTAATAACAAGCCCGGTATTGTTTTGTTCGACTGAAACACCTAATTTGGGCGAAAGCGTCCCTTGGATCGGCTCTGGCAGCAATACATAATCCGCGATGCCACGCTCGAAAGATTCATCTTGCAAAAGAACCATATCAGAATACCCACCACGCCTTTTGAGGCGATCTGGGATACCATACCTGTGCCGCAAATGGCCGTTGCCGGCCAGAATAATGATCTTTTTATCAGGATTATTTTGTAGAAATTTGAAAGCACGCGCGGCCATGGCCTCGTCCCAAAGCACCTGGGCCTGCAGAAAATAATTAAAATTATCAAGCGTTTCCTGGTTCTGGTGCAGGTTAAAGATTTTTTTAAGGTCGTCTGCATAGCGGCGATTGGAAAAGTCGATGTTAACAGGCAAACGTTGCTTGTCCTGCGAGTTGAGACTGTCGATACCGCTGCGTGCGACCTGCCTCGTGATTGCTGCTTCCAGGTTCAGGGCGATTAAGGGGATGTGGTTATATTTGATGTAATCGATAATGGGTTTATATAGATTGTAGTCATATCCCCACTCCTCGAAATAACGTGTTTCCCTCAAAAAAGTGCTTTCATCAATTTGGTCTGCCAAGTAGGCATCAACGATGGCTTGATAGGGCTGTTTGAACATTTCCATGCCGACACCCAATGCGAATCCATTTTGATGAAGATAGCGGATGATATGCAGTTGGTTGACATGATGGGCAAAACGGTTGTGTTGCTCGCCAATGTGGATGACACGTTTTTTTGCCAAAACCGGTAATATGGTTTCAAGTGACGAAAGTTGATTTGGCTGGATAACCTGTGTGTCTGGCTGTTCAAACACAAGGATCCCATTGGCCGCAGGAGTAACCTCTTTCACCGTGGTACGACCCTGCGCAAAGGCCAAACGCGAATAGGAACCATAATGTCGCAGTTTGCGCTGGATCGCCTGGGCTTCCGTTCTGCTGCTAACATCCGCCAAAAGAACGCGCCCATCTGGGTCAAATGGGTTCTTGTAAACGGCCAAGCGTGCACCTTCTTGGATTGGATTGAGCTTACCAAAAAGCTTGTACGCAAAGTTCAAATCGGACCCGGCAATTAGAAAATGACCGCTAAAAAAATCCGTAAGTTTCAGATCATTGGGCCTGGCGATGCGAAGCTTGCTAATTTGAAGGGCATCCAAAAGGGGTTTATAGATTGGCTCTCGGTCCTCAGGCACAACAGCCGTCAGCGAGGTAGCGCCCAAGATGGCAGCCAGAACTGCCGGCGTTTCCAATTGGGATAGTTCGCGCATAATATGGTAATTTTCATCCAAAATCACACGGCTTGGAAAAGATTCAAAGGGGATGCGCAACTGGTCTTGATCTGGATTGATTTGGATGTTTTCAATTCGGAATTCTGCACCCTGATAGACAGACATGGGTACCGTCCAGGGATATGGGATCGAATCTGGTTCAAAGTCAATTTGCAAAGCTGGCTTGCCGTGTTCAATGGTCATGTTGGCGGCTTTAATTTTCAGGCCAGGTAAATCGGTATGGTTTAAGGCGTTATCAAAAACCGCTTGCAAGGAGATACCGGCGATATTTTCAAAGGAGTGCTGTAGATCGTTCCAGGATGCTTCCCGAAAGAGATTACGGTGAATAAAGTCCCTTAAGGCGGCGTCAAAATTTTTCCGGCCGAGACGGTTTTGGAGTTGGTGAAAAAACATGGCCACCTTGCCATAGCCAATGACGCCTTCAGCCTTATTCCGACGGTACTGAAAAGCACTGATGGGGATTACGTTATGGGGATTAACATAGGCGGCATGATTTACCAGTATTTGTTTGCGATAATTGCGGTCGCGACCTTCTTCTATGGCGGTCTGGTGGTCAGCTAAATAGGTGGTCAGTCCCTCTGCCCAGTTGCCACGGTTTGCGTTGATGTAAACGCCATTGCCAAACCACTGGTGCATGATTTCATGACCCAATGACGTTTTGACGATAAATGGCAGGCGGATGACATCTTTGCCAAGTAGGGTAAATGTGGGCAGGGAAATACCTGTCGGTTGAATGTTGGCTACGATGGCGAATCGCCGGTGGGGATACGGTGTTAGCCGCTGCTCATATTGTTGCAGATATTTGGCTGCGTGTTCAAGGTAGGTGTCGGCCAAGGCGATATCTTCCTTAAACAGACAGGCTTCGATTTCAATTCCTCGAAAATAGTCTCTTTTTATCGCATAGCGATTTGAAGCAGCCAAATGTACGCCATCGACAGGGTGATCAAAACGAAATCTAAATTGAACGCCGGTGCGACCTACTTCGCGCGAAATGGTATTGGCTTCAGAAACGGCTTCAAAACCTCCAGGTAGCTGAACCTGTAACTGATAAATGGCCAACGCATTGGGTCGCGGATACCAATGTCCCCATAAGAATACATGATCTGCATCCATGAAAGCATTGGTTAGATCCTGGGCTAAGGCTTGGAAAAAAACCTGGGTGGTCGAACCGGGCTGCAGTTTTAATTCCAGGGTTTGTGCGGATTGGTTTAGAATTATATCTGGTTCAGTCTTGACATTACGTAAATGGGCGATGTCGAGAAGAAGATTCCGGTTGACAGCTGAGGTTAAGGTTGCAGTCCCAGTAATCATTTGTTGGGCTGGATCGATTTTAACGGTCAAGGCATATTGCAGATCCAGGCACCAGGCAGACACTGGCGTCAGAAGAAGCAGGATGATTATCAATTTTTTAACAGGCAACATAATTTATTCCTGAACATTCGGCATTCAGCGATACACCGCAGGCGATTAGCCGCTGAGGGCTTATGCCTGACAGCTTGAAGCTGTAAGATATACATTGCGCGCCGTAATGCAACTATCGATGTGGGCTTGGGTCAGGTAGGGGACGGGACGGTCTTCAGTTGGCGTAAAATTTCGATATGCTGATATTCTTCCTGGATAATCTGATCCAGGGGATCAAGGCTGCCGGGATCTTTAATAAAGGTCCGTAGCAATTCATAAAAGAGTATGCCATCACGTTCAAATTCGATAAAAATATCGATGAGATTTGAGATGTGGGTAACTTGAGAAAAATCGATATCCTGCAGTGTAAAACTTTGATCGCCTAAGATGTCACCCAAAGCGCTGCTGCTCATTTCATCGACTGCCAGTCGGTTACCGTCATCCCTTAATTCGGCTTGGAATTTTTTAAACCAATCCATATGACGTGCCTCCTCATCCGCCATCCACAGCAAACGTTCCGAAAGTTCGGGACTATCCAAGTTTTTGACGGCCTGGCGATAAACGGCTTCCCCGTTTTGTTCGATTTTAAGAGCAATATCGATTATTTCTCTGGCGCTAAACATACCATTTCATAACCAAGAATCCACATGGCTGTCAATTGGTTTTAAAGACGGGGTATGATTTTAGAATGCTCGACCCGTGCGCCTTCAGATCAAAGGCCTTGTTGCTGTCAAGGCAACAGCATAGTTGAATATCCTGGAATGCTTGACGATTTGGCAAGGAGCCTGTAGATTAAATCATGCAAAAATTTTATTTTGTGAAAAGAAGGGAATTCACCCGTGTCCAAAGATAAGCAAAACCAAACAATTTCATACCAGAATTTAGTTAACACCATGGCATTGGGTGTCGTCTATCAGGATGCCAAGGGAGAAATTATTTTCGCCAATCCGGCAGCTGAAAGCGTGTTGGGTTTAACCCTGGACCAGATGACCGGCAGAACCTCCATGGACCCACGCTGGAAGGCTATTCAAGAGGATGGAACTGATTTTTCGGGAGCGAGCCACCCCGCGATGGTCGCCTTAAGAACAGGAATATCTGTTAAAGATGTGATCATGGGTGTTTTTAACCCGGCGCTAGATGCCTATCGTTGGATCAATGTCACCGCTGTCCCGGAATACAAACAGGGGGAATCAGAACCCTTTCAAGTCCATACGATTTTTGAGGATGTGACCGAACGCAGAAAAGCTGAGGCCCTAATCGTCCAGGAGCGGGATTTCATTTCAAAGGTACTATCCTGGATTGATTCTTTGGTGGTTGTGATCGACTTAAAGGGCTACATTGCCATATTTAACCGTGCCAGCGAGCAGCTGTCTGGCTATCGGTTTAGTGAAGTCCAAGACAGGCCGTTCTGGGATATTCTACTCATGCCTGAGGAACGTGAAGCTGTCAAGCAAATCATCAAGGACGTGATCCACAAGGGAATAGCCAAGAATTTTCAGAATTTCTGGGTGACGAAATTCGGCCAGAAACGTATGATTAGCTGGAAAAACTCGGTTCTAACCAAGGCGGATGGTCGCATTGAATATATTCTGTGTACCGGTCTCGATATCACCGAGGCTCACAAAATCGAGCAGGCCTTGAGAGAAAGTGAGACAAAATATCGAGAGCTGGTGCAGAATGCCAACAGTATCATCATTCGTATGAATAGCGAGGGAAGATTAACATTTTTTAACGAGTATGCCGAAAAATTTTTTGGTTTCACAGAGGCTGAAATCCTTGGCAAATCAAGCATCGGCACAATATTACCTGAGTTTGATTCATCCGGAAAAAAACTGACCCGTCTGGTGGAAAATATATTCAGGCACCCCGACCGGTATGCGGCCTATGAAAATGAAAATATGCTCCGTAACGGTGAGCGAGTTTGGATCGCCTGGACCAACAAGGCCATCAAAAACGAAAGCGGACAGGTTACTGAGCTCCTGTGCATAGGCAATGATATCACCGAGCGCAAAAAGGCAGAAAGTGTCATGCGCGAGAGCCAGGAGAAACTGACCAGATCAAGGAAAATGGAGTCCTTGGGACTTTTGGCTGGTGGTATTGCTCACGATCTGAATAATGTTTTATCCGGTATCGTCAGCTATCCCGAATTGATGCTCATGGATCTACCTGAAGATAGCAAACTGCGAACACCCATCGAAGCCATTCAGGAATCCGGCCACCGGGCGAGCGCCATTGTCCAGGATCTTCTCACTGTGGCGAGAGGTGTGGCAACGGCTAAAGAGCCTCTGAACATCAACGAGCATATTATGGATTATTTGGGCTCGCCCGAATTTAAAAAGCTCAAACAGTTTCATCCGGATGTTATTGTTCGGACCGACCTGGATACGGAATTGTTGAACATCGGCGGATCACCGGTTCACATCCGCAAGGTACTGATGAATTTGGTATCAAATGCAGTCGAAGCCATAGAAGGGGATGGCAACGTTGTTATCAGAACACGCAATCGATATTTGGATAGGCCTCTCAAAGGCTATGATGAGGTCACCATCGGTGAATACGTGGTTCTGTCCATATCAGACACTGGCACCGGGATCTCGGCCCAGGATCTCGAGAGAATTTTTGAACCATTTTATTCGAAGAAATTTTTAGGCAGAAGCGGGACTGGTTTGGGCTTGGCGGTTGTGTGGAACACGGTCCAGGACCATGGCGGCTACATTGACGTGAAGAGTGCCGCCCAAGGCACCACATTTAAATTATATTTTCCGATTTCGCGCGAAAAAATCCATCCCGTCGGCATGACGATACCGTTTAAAGATTTACAAGGTCGGGGTGAAAAGGTGTTGGTTGTGGACGATGTAGAGAGCCAGCGCGACATATCAAGTAAAATGTTAGAGATGTTGGGTTATCGCTGTGAAACGTTTGCCAGCGGCGAGGAAGCTAGCGCATACCTAAAAGAGAATAAAGCTGATTTAATTGTGCTCGATATGATAATGGACCCAGGTATCAATGGCCGTGAAACCTATGAACGCATCATCAAGATTCACCCCGATCAGAAAGCCATCATCGTCAGCGGCTATGCCGAAACCGAGGAAGTAACAAAGGCCCAGCAATTGGGTGCAGGCAAGTATGTTAAAAAGCCCTTGACGCTTGAAAAAATAGGTCTGGCCGTCAAACAGGAGCTAATGAAATATAGGACCTGAGCATCAGGATATAATTGGCTTGATTTTAGTACTCAAGTTGTTGTATAGTTAGGATTGTATTAAAGCTCCGCATGTGGTTTGCGGGGTTGTTTTTTCTGAAGGAACTGCTCATTGTATAATGGTATGTCCTCCAGTAAAAAATTGTATTAATTCATAACCAAACGGAGGGCATCATCATGGCAACCGGAATCGTTAAATGGTTTAACGACCAAAAAGGCTATGGCTTTATTGAGCAGGAAGACGGACCAGACGTATTCGTTCATCACAGCGCGATTAATGCGACCGGTTTTAGAAGTCTCAATGAGGGCGACCGGGTTTCATTCGATGTTGAGGAGGGCAATAAAGGCCCTGCGGCTACCAATGTATCTGTGATCTAACAGACGAGAATTTCAGAAAAGGGGCACATGTGTTTGGCGTGTGCCCTTTTTTTATCCAGTTTGGTCCGCACTGGCGATATACACCTTTTCAAGATACCCACGAGCAAATTCGCTCAAAATGTCCCTGGCTGGCACATTGCGGGGTTGCTCATAAGGTGCCCGACTTCTGCAGACTTCTTAAACGCTAAGCTGTTCCCCTTTTAACCTGTCAGCTGATTTGGCAATGATGGCATCGAGTCGTTTGAGCTCCTTGTCGGTCAAGCGCTCTGGTTGATGTGAGGATAAAATGTCTAAAGCTTTTTCAATGGCCAATTCCCGATAGGGCTTGGCTCCCTTTTTTTGCCACGTCTCCAGGCTCTGACGGTTGATCATGTGCGGCGGCCAGTGCTCTTGCCGACAATATTTTAGAGTTTGGTCATGAGCCAAAAAATTGCCGCCGGGGCCCACATCGTGAATGATATCCAGACCGATGCGTTCACTGCTGATGTCAAAACCGCGCATGATTCTGCGAACATAGCTGATAATTTCATTACACATGACCAACGCAGCCGCGGACCCGGCCAAACCTTGGCCTAAATAACCGATATCGTGTACCAGGTTGCAGCCATCCAGCGAAGCCATCAGAATGGATGCCATGGACTCCATGGCGGCCTGCTCATCTAAGGATCCGGCATCACTGCAGCCGGCCTCACCCCAAACCGGTAGTCCATAGTAGTGATACAGATCGCAGCCGGCGGAATGGGTCAAACGTTCATCCGGGCTGCCATAAACGGTCGTGCCTGTTCGCATATCCATGGGTGTTGCACTAAAACCGGTTAGGGCTGGCGCGCCCTTTGCCCGCAGTTGTTGAATGACGAGGCCGCTGAGGGCTTCGGCATTGGCTACTACGATAGCGCCGGCCAACGTTACCGGTCCGCTGCCGCCTGAAAGCAGGGCCGGCGAATAGTTCAAGGGGATACCTTCGTCCGCACACAGGAAGAGCTTGTCGATGGCACCGGATGAGTGCACCAGCGGGCTAATGGGCTCGGCATAGTGTATGATGAACGGTCGCTCTCTCAGTTGTTCCTCACCCCCCAGAACATCTGCTGCCATTTCCAGCATGACGGCCAGGTCCTCCGCTCCACCTGCCGTGAAATAAATGGGTTTGATTGAATTTTCCATCAAGGCCTTGAATTCCATGATGAAGGCCAGATTTCCGGGAACGTCCAGGGGAAAGGCATTGGAATCGATAAAGTCGATCTCCTCGCAATAATCGCCAACAATGGCAGAGTCGATGACATCCTGCAGACAAGATGGCCGCAACTCGCCTGTATTTAGATCCCAGGTGTTGAGGAGGTCGGTGCCCATGCCAAAACAGACATTGGTGCCTCCCAGCACCATGGCAGGATCACCTTTGCGGTTGTAGACCGTAACACTTGAGGGTGCCCAGCGAATACTTTGCTCCACAAGCCAGCCGGGGATTTTAACGATGTCCTCGGTTCCGATGCGGCACCCGGCATCCTTCAACAGGCTCCGTGCTTCTGCATTCAAAACCTTTACCCCGGTATTGCCTAGCAGGTCGAGTGTGGCCCGATGAATTTCTCCGATCTGTTCTTCCGTCAGTAGCCGGTAATCTGGTACGCATTGCGATTTGAATCCTGTTTTCATAATTACACCTATTTTTCCTTAAAACATGTTATCCCTGATCAGACGTGTAAAATGATCGATGTGCTGTCTCATTATTTTTCTGGCACTCTGGCTGTCCTTTTTGCCAATTGCCACGAGAAGCGCTTCGAGTTCGTCAAATTGTTCGCGAAATTTGGCTGCGGAAAAGCCCACCTGGAACCAGTACATGGACATCTTATATAGCAGCGACGCGATCATTATTTTAATCTGCCTGTTACCAGAGGCCTCGTAGATGATTTGGTGGAATTCCATGTCCAGGTCCGCTAATTTTTGTAAAGCAGCTGTTGTATTGTCTTGCACATCAGCGGCGGATTGAATCAGGACTTGAAGCCTTTTATATTGGTCCGCCTCGATGTGCAGGGCGGCCAACTCGGCGGCCAGCCCTTCCAATTCCCGGCGCAGTTGGATAGTTTCACGCAAGGTTTTCAGGTCAAGGGTGACCACACGTGTACCCAGCTTGGGTATAATCTCGATGAGGCCGTTGCGTTGGAGTTCCTGGTAAATTTCACGTAGTGGTGTTCGGCCTATCTTGTATTCTTGCATGAGCTCTTTTTCGTATAGCTGTTGACCGGCACCCAGCTGATTGGTAATAATCCGATAGCGTAAATGTTGATAAATTTCTTTGTTTAGAGCCATGACCTGCTCCTGACTCGCCGATGGTTTTCTGTACGGCCGACCCGATCATGAATCGGCCGACATCAAAGGTTCCCTACAGCCCTGAAAATGCGAGACATTTTTAAGGGAAAAACACTTGACAGAGTTATATCCAGCATATATATAACATGCGTATAACATATATATAAGCACGAATACAAGATGTTTTTTTTGGATCCACACAAGCACGAAGACCTCTAAATGAATATTCCTTACGAGCCAAAAAAGGAGCTCCCCATGAATCAGAATATCGATGCCTTTATGCGTGTCCTGGATGCAAATGACAATGCCACCGGCGGGGGGACGGCCTCGTGCATCGCCGGCGCCATGGCGGCCGGCCTGACAGCCATGGTGGCCCGACTATCCATGGGCAAAAAAGATCTGGCCCCCCAAGAGCATTATAAAGCCATCGCATCCGAAGCTGAAAGTCTGGCCGAAGCACTATTTGACGGCGGCTCCCAGGACGCCGCTGCATATGATGCGGTTGTTTCAGCATTCCGGCTGCCCAAGGAACCAGAAGACGCCAAAGCAACCCGCATCCGGGCGATTCAGAAAGCCATGGTGCAGGCGGCCGAAGTACCGCTTGCCAATGCCAAGCGTTGCAAACAGGTTCTGATGCTTTGCCAAACCCTTGAAGACAGCTATAATACCAACGCAGCCTCCGACCTTGAATGTGCGGGATATCTCGCCTTAGCCGGCCTTAAAGGATCGGCCGCCAATGTAAGGATCAATCTACCCAGTATCAAGGATCCGGAGATCTGCCAGGAATTGGAGCGTGAGTTGGAAAAAATATTGGACGGCGTTTGATGATTGTGAGGTGCAATTATAAAATTTTATTCTTTTCTAATTTAATAGAAGTTTAAGGATCCAAGGATCCAAGGATTCAAGTTTTGGTGGAAGCCTTGTCGAAATCGGGATCGCTATCGGGATCGGGATCGAGATGGTATTAGGCCATGAAAAATTAGACGTTTAGCGCCTTTCAATCAGCTAGGTTGCATGGGTATATGAAAAGTGTGCCAGGCTAAGCGGAGTCCATCGGTCAGCAAGAGATCAGTGGCTTCGAGCCAACCAGTCGATAGCGCTTATACCAGTTGTCACAAATATGTTCCGATTCAAATCCACGGTGAAGGAGTATCCCTATTTTTTGGGATGGACATATCATAATGAATCTGACTCACTAGCGTAGTGCCCTACCGGATTG
>Ga0180435_10004933_pt1 | contig 13050 bp, 11 predicted proteins | sample SS_ome_3_FD_132467 | JGI IMG/M metagenome (GOLD analysis project Ga0180435, IMG submission 132467) | Hypersaline lake sediment archaeal communities from the Salton Sea, California, USA - SS_3_S_1 metaG | ecosystem: Environmental > Aquatic > Non-marine Saline and Alkaline > Hypersaline >... | reverse complement strand
GGCTACGCCCCAGTAATGCGTTCTGGCGCTATCGTCCTCGGTTTATTGTTGCAATCGTGGGAACACGGGACGAAGAAGACGGCGATTGGCCGTCATCTGAGCCCCCATTCAAAATATCCACTCGCCCTCGCGGCGCTCTTTAGGCATTTGCGTTGTTGCGTTTTTCGCAGGCAGGCGACCCGGATGTGGTGGTGCCGTCCGTGCCGACCCCAACCTGTTGGGGTGCCCTGTTGCCAATAAGTCGACAGCGCAAATGGCTACTCTTGACTGACTCTTGCAAGCAGTTCCGTCCACGCGTATAATTCCGCCCCGTCGCACCGTTTGTTGCGCAGGGCGCACTGAACCGATCTCTCTAGGAGACGTACATTGAGTAAGCGCAAGTCCGACACATTGAACATCGGGATGATCGGCGCCGGAGGCATCGCCGGCTTACACGTTGACTGCCTGAAGAAGATCGCCGGGGTGAACGTGCTCGCCGCCTGTGACGTGGCCGAGAAGTCCGTCAAGAACACGGCGGAGAAATATGACATCCCGCACACGTTCACCGACTACAAAGAACTGCTGAAGATGAAGGAACTGGACGCGGTGTCCGTGTGTACGCCGAACTTCTTCCACGCAGAACCGACCATCGCCGCTCTCGAGGCCGGAAAGCACGTGATGGTCGAAAAACCGATGGCAATGAACGCGAAAGAGGCGCAGGCGATGGTCGACGCCGCGAAGAAGGCGAAGCGCCTGCTCGTCATCGGGTTCCAGCACCGCTACAGCCCCAGCGCACAGACGCTGAAGCGCATGGTGAACGACGACCGGCTCGGCAAGATTCTGTACGTCCGCTGCCAGGCGCTACGCCGGCGCGGCATCCCGAACTGGGGCGTGTTCGGCCGCAAAGAACTTCAGGGCGGCGGCCCAATGATCGACATCGGCGTCCACATCCTGGAAACCGCCCACTATGTAATGGGACAACCGCGGCCCGTCGCCGCCTCGGGCCAGTGCTACACCTACCTCGGCGACAAGAAGTCCGACGTCGTCTCCCAGTGGCCGAACTGGGACTTCAAGACGTACTCCGTCGAAGACCTCGCTGTCGGCATGGTTCGCTTCGACAACGGGGCAACGCTCGTCATCGAGTCGAGCTTCGCCGCACACATAGAAAAAGACCTGTTCACGTTCACCATCATGGGCGAGAAAGGCGGGGCCTGCTTTGACCCGCTCAAGGTCTTCACCGACCTGAGCGGAACGATGGTGAACGTCGAGCCGTCCTACGTTGGCAGCGACAACATGTGGAACCTGAAGATGCGGGACTGGGTGGAGAGCATCCGGACCGGCAAGAAACCCACATCCCCCGGCGAGGATGGACTGGTCGTCCAGAAGATGCTCGACGGCGTCTACAAGAGCTCCGAGGCCGGCAAGGAAGTGCGAATCAACTAGACGTGGCGCGCAGGCGCTCGCCTAGCGCCCGTCGTACTCGTCGTCGAAGCCCTTGTCGTAGTATTCAGCACCGGGGTTCCCGCTCCAACTCCCGAACACCGAAGCTCCGTACTCGCAGTTATAGAGCGGGCCCGGCTGATAGACCAGCGGGAACGACGCCACTTCCAGAAGGCCCGCGCCGATTCTTACGGCGCAGTTGAACACACCCTCGACCAGACCGACGGTGGGCGCGGAGGCGCAGTCGCCGAACCCATCGGCCTCGCCCCAAAGCCGCTCGACCGTCCCGCTGATGTCGGCGGGCGAGGTGATAACGTTCGTGACGCCCCGCCCGACCTTCGCGAACGGCACGGCGACCGGGCTCCGCGTCCAGTCATCCTCCGGCACCTGGTCCGCGAACGGCTTCGAGCCCGCGCACCCGCAAACCACCGCCGCCAGACATACGCCAAGCACGCCGTATCTCACGTTTCGCTCCTTTCGGCACCGACGTTTCCACACGAAGAATCTGCGTCTCAACCATTTTCCATGCGCGGCGTCGCGCCCGGTGTCGAGGCGACAAAGGCGCCGATCCGGTTGGCGAAATCCGCGACCTCGTTCAACGGGCGCTTCCTGAGCAGCCGGTTGACCAGCGCCGCGGTGAACGCGTCACCCGAACCGACCGTATCAACCACGTTCACCTTGAGGCCGGGCGATACGACCCGCCTTCGCGCGGTACGTAGCACGCAACCCCGCGCCCCCATCGTGACGCAGACCATCCGAAGCTTGAACTCGCGAAGTAGCCAGCAGGTGAACGGGTCGTCATCCCTCACGCGCCCGAACGCCTCGCACAGCATCCACAGTTCGTCGTTGTTCAGCTTCAGGACGTCGGCCGCCGCGATGGATCCCGCTATGATGTCGAGCGGCCCGGCATCGTCCGGCCCTACCGAGGCGAACTCCGCGCGGAGGTTGATATCGCAGACATGGACCGCCGATTTTGCCGCGGCCAGGAACCTGCGAATGGCGTTTCGTGAGCCAGCGCACCGTTGGGCAAGCGAGCCGTAGCAGACGGCGTCGGCGCGGCGGGCCAGGCGCATCAGAGCGTCAGTGGTCCGGATGTTGTCCCACGCGACCTTCGGCGTGATGGTGAAGGCCGGCTGTCCCTCCCTGTCGAGCTTGACCCTGACGGTGCCCGTCGGGAGGCGTCGGTCGACCTGGACGTACTCGGTCGGCGTACCAAGCGCCCGCAACGTGTCTAGGATTTCGCGGCCGCGCCGGTCGTTTCCCACCCGGCTGACCACAACGCCGCGGTCGCCCAACGCGGCGGCATGGTAGGCGAAGTTCGCGGGCGCGCCGCCCAGGTGCTTCTGCCGGCCGATGATGTCCCAAAGGATTTCGCCGAGTCCGACAACCGTCCGGCGTCTCACTCCGCGCCCTCCCCTCCATCGTCGCGGACGAATTTCTCGTTGCTCCCGGCGATGACGACGGCCACCTCGCCCTTTTCGCCAGCGTCGCGGAACCGGTCGCAAAGCTCCGACAGATACCCACGTTCGGACCGTTCGAATTTCTTCGTCAGCTCCATGCATACAGCGGCCATCCGGTCGCCGAGAACTTCGAGTGCATCTTCGAGCAGTTTGCTGATCCGGTGTGGCGACTCGAAAAAGACCAGCGTGTGCGGGCGGTCGATCTCCATTTCGAGAAACTTGCGGCGGCGGCCCGGCTTCTTCGGCGGGAACCCCTTGAACGTGTAGCTCGAACTCGGCAGGCCGGACGACAGGAGCGCCGCTTCGACCGCGCCGGCGCCGGGCAGCACCTCGATGCGGAAACCGCTCTCCGCCGCCTGCGACACTATGCGGTAGCCGGGGTCGCTCACGCCGGGGTAGCCGGCGTTCGTGCAAAGGCCGACCGAAAGCCCCTTCTCGAGAAGCTCGATTATCCGACCGGCGGCCCTGTCTTCGTTGTGCTCGTGGTACGAGAACAGCGCGGCGGGTCGCGGGATGTTGTGCCGTTCGAGAATCCTGGGCGTGCGGCGGGTGTCTTCGCAGGCCAGCGCGTCGACCTCGCCCATCACGCGGAGCGCGCGGATTGTCACGTCCTCGAGGTTCCCGATCGGCGTGGCGATCACATACAGCGTTCCCGTCGCGTCCATCATTGTTCCGTGCCGGCAGGTCAGTGTTTCAGGTGCGTTTCGATCTGCTCGCTAAGACGCCGAAAGGCGGCGGCGGCCGACCCGTCTTCGCCCGGCGGTTTGCGGACCTTGCCTTCGACATCGATGACGTCGCCATGTATGCGGGGCTCGGAGCGCCGCTCCCCGCTCGCGGCCCCAATATCCTCGGGACCGGCGCCATGCGGTGGCCGGCCGTACCCGAAGAGTTGCCACAGCCCGCGAGTCGCGTGCCGGGCGGCGACGGCCATTTCCTCCTGCTTGCCCGAGACGTAAACGAAAAACGCTATCAACACCAGCCAGAACCCGCCGAAGTCCCCGCCGAAAACACGAGTCAGCCCGAAGACCACGAAAGCCGCGGCCATCCATCGGCCGACCCGAGCCGCGATGTGGGTCGCCTCGACGTAGCCCCGCGTCCTGGCCAGGTACGCGCGCAGGAGCCGGCCGCCGTCCATCGGAAACCCCGGCAGGAGATTGAACGTGCCGAGCGCGAGATTGATAACCAGAATCTTCTGGAACAGGTCCGTGAGCCAACCGGGAACGAAGGGCGCAGTCAGAACGAGAAGCCCGTAGGCGACGCCCGCGACGGCAAAGTTCAGCGCCGGCCCCGCGATCGTAATGGCGAGTTCCGTCCCGGGGTGCTCTGGCATCGCGCCGAGCCGCGCCACCCCACCGATGGGCAAGAGCGTGATGTCCTGGACCGGGATTCCGTGCGCCCGCGCCACGAGACTGTGGCTCAACTCATGCAGTACCACGAACGTGAAGACCAGCACCACCCAAGCCACGGCCTGGTATCCGCCGACAAGCAGCAGGAACAACAGTAGCCAGATGAACGTCGGGTGAATTCGGATTCGTATGTCGAAGAGCTTCATAGAATCCATTATCAGGGGAGCCGGTCGCCAATCGAGAACGACCTCGCGGGCGCCGGCCGGGCTTTCAGCGCCGGCGCGCCTTCACGTCGGCCTTCAGGAGGGTCCGGCCGCGATAGAACCACACTTCAACCGTCGTCCCCGGCGCCGTGTTCAGTACCGCGCGCGCGAGCGTCCGCGCGCGGTCGATGTTCAGCTCCCCATACTTCATTACTACATCGCCCTTCCTGAGTCCGGCCGAGGCCGCCGGGCTGAAAAAGTGGCTGCGCATGTGCGTCAACTCCGTAATGCACGCGCCCTCCCCCGGCTCGACCGACAGCTCGAGTTCCTCAACCAGGCGCGGCGTGACATCCTTGACGCACGCGCCGATGTAACCGCGCGTGACGCTCCCCTTCTCCTTGATCTGATCCAGGCCCTCCCCGACAGTGTGGATGGGGATGGACATCGTGATTCCGCCGGTCTGCTCCACCACGGAGTGCATCAGCGAGGTGATCCCTACGACCTCGCCCCGAGCGTTGAAGAGCGGCCCTCCGCTCGATCCGGACCCGATGGTCAGGTCGGTCTGGATGAAGTCCTGGAACGGTCCCTGCATCCTGCGCTCGACGGCCGCGACCACGCCGACGCTAAGCGTCTGGCGCAGGCGGAGCGGACTTCCTATCGCGGCGACCATGTCGCCCGGCTGGAGCAGGCACGAATCGCCGAGTGACACCGGCGTGACCGTCTCCCCTTCCTCAAGCTCGAGCTTCAGCAGGGCGTAGTCCTCCTCCCTGTCGGACCCGACAAGCGTGGCTCGCAGAAGGCGCCGGTCGTCGAGCGTCGCCCAGAAGACATCACCGTGTTCGATCACATGGTGATTGGTGATGAAATGGCCCTTATCGTCGATGATGACACCGGACCCGCCGGCCTTCATCGGCCCGTTGACGAGAACGACCAGAGGGTACGTGGCGAACCTCAAGACGTTGCGTGGTATGGCCAGGATCGGAAACGGTGTGAGCAGGTCGATTGTCCGGCTCGCGAGGCCGTGCGGCACCGTCTCGACAGAAGTGACCATCACAACGGACGGAGCGCATTTCCTGTAAAGCTCGCTCGGCGCCAGTTCCCCCGCACCGGCAGTCGAAAGACCAAGCAACAGGACAAGCAGAGCCGCCGCGGCGGTGCGCAAACCGATGGTTCGGTCCCTCATCAATGACTCCTTTCCGAGATGTCCTCGATGTGTTTGTCGAGCGCCGCCACCTTGTCACCGCGCAGGAGGAACACGGCCGGAATGCCGGCGCCCGTCGCGTAGTAGTAACGGACCGGCCGGCGCCCCTTCTCACCCTTCTCGGCGGACGCCTTTTTAGCGGGCGGAAGGTCCTCGTCACGGGCGCGTCCGCCGATGCTGAACGTGACGGGCAGTTGGCCTTTCCGCGTCACCGACATGGTGAACGTCGGGTGGTCCAGCCCGTAGCGTTCAAGGTGCGCCAAGTCGTAGGAAACATATGATTCGGCGCGGACCCAGCCGGCCTCCTCGGCGAGCGATTCGACCTTCTGCCTGTCGGCGACGACGTCCTTGTGGCTCGTGATCTCCCAGCCGCCGCTCTTGCGCACAACCGTCATGCCGCTCCCGTCCCCACGCTGTACCGACACTTCCGACACCTCGGGACGTATGATGTTCACCACGGTCAGCGACGCCATTTCACGCGCGAGCTTCTCGGCGACGTCACCCGCTATGACGAACACCGCACCGTCGCCCGCGACCGCGGCGTACCGCTCGCCATCCTTGTTGTCCGGCACGGCGGCGCCCACCAGCAGTGTCTTTGATGCGAGGACATCGCCGCCCTCGCCCTGTCCCGGCTCCGCCACTATTGCCGTCAATTTACGGTACGGCTCGTCCAACCCGTACGCAGTGTCGTCGAGCCCGCCCTCGCATACGAACTCCTTGGTCGTCAGTTGGGACATCGCCTCGATTGCGGCCTTGACGATCAGGTCGTCGGCGAGCGCGACCATCGGCTCGGCCAACCGCCACAGTCCGGCGCGCTCCCAGCGCAACGCGTAGCTCGCGCGCCCGCCCTCGACACGCAACGAATGAACCGCGCCCGCATTGAACGACAGCACGTTCCGGTCACGGAACGGAAGGCCACACTTCTCCACGCGCGCAAGGATGTCCGCGTCTATTTCATAGACGTTCGGCTCAGGCGGCACCCGGACGTAACAGCGCTTGCCGTCGTCCGTCCTCGTTCCGAACTGGACGACGAACGTCTTTCGGGCGCCCGCTTCGTCATGTCCCATCGGGGTGCCCGCATCCGGTTCCGTCGTTATCGAAAGCACGGCCGCCGGATTATCCAAACCGAACGCGGCGTAATCGTCGGGCGCGTCCGCCGGCCAGGCCTTTACCTTCAGCCCCTCGACCGTGGCCAGGAAGAGGTTCGGTGCGACGTAATCGGCCCTTGCCCCCTCCGGCTCGACGAACGTCCATGTGAACTTCTCGCCCCGCTTCAACAGCGCCTTCCGCGACCCGGCGACGATCTCGATCTCCACCCCGTCCCACCGCGTGAAACCATCGAGCAGTATCCTGCTCCTCATCGACTCGGGCGTCGGCGAAAGGTCCCCGACCGCGGTCGCGGGCACGAGCACCACGGACGATTCGGCCACGTTCTTCGCGTACACGAGCGCGGGATCGTCGTCCGACTGCCCGCCTATCAGCACCTGCTCCGACACGTTGCTCCCGTCGGCGCCGGCCAGACTGACGATGATGCCGGGAGTGTCGAGGCCGCATTTGCCGAGGTTGTTCTCGTTTTCACCGACGAACCCGCCGGGGGCGACCGCCAGACACAATATCCGGTCGAGCAGTGTGCCGACCGCGCCGGGCGCGGCGCGTCCGGTGACGGGCTTGGTGATGCGCCACGAACCCGGCGCATCGGGCCCACGCTCGATGGCGAGGTCCGCCCGGCCGTCGGCGTATCTGAACGTCACGGACTCGATATCCTCGGGGCGCATGACCAGGAGGCGACGGTCGCGGAAATAGTCCGCGCCCTGTGTGAGGGCGGTCTCAACCACGGCGCCGGGCACGAGCATCACGGACTTGCGCGAACTGCTCTGCGCGTGCATACGGCCGTCGGAACTCTCGGCGCCGAAACGAACCGTGTGCCTGACGGCGCCGCCGGGCTCACCCGAGGGCTCCATCTCGACCAGTACGCGCGGCTGTTCCAGCCCGTACTTGGCGAGGTCCTTCGGATCGTCATCGACGTACGCCCCGTCGCCCTCAGCCGCCAGTTCGACCAGTTGGCTCACAGCGAGAGCCGTCTTCTCGCCGTCGGCCCGTGCGTCCACCGGCTTCGTCACGCGCCATTGGGAATCGGGCGTTCTTTGCAGAACAGTGGACGATCTCTGCCCGTCGTTGCCCCGAACCGTGATGGCCAGCTTTCGCACCTCGGATGCCTTGACGGGGCCGGTCTCGGTCGGCGTCTCGGCGTAAACCAGCGCCGGCTCGCGTAGCGCGGCGGGGTCGACGTCGAGCTTCGGGCAGATGGTGTCACGCACGATGAGCACCTGGTTCCTCGTGCCGACGCGCGTGTACCTGTGGGGGACGACCTGTCCCTCGCCGCCGGTTTCGGCGAGCGTATAGGCGTCCATGCGGGCCTCGCTCGCGGCCTCGGCGAAATCGAACCGCGTTCCGAAGGCCGCGGAATGTGTTGTCCCGTCGGACGTGGTGACGACAACGCGGAACGCCGGCTCGTCGAGCTCATAGTCCACGAAGTTCTCGGTGGCATATCCCTGGGACGACTTCAGACGGGCGAGCCCATCAAGAATTTCCGCCACCTTCTGCCATGAGGCCAGCGCGTCGAAGGGCCGCACCATCCGCCACTTCCGTTCTCCGGTGCGGCGGAGAACCACCGGCCCGCCGGCCTTCGGGCTGACGATTTCAATCTGCGTCACCTGGCCGGGGACGAGGCCCTGGAACAAAACTTCCTCGTCCGCCGTGAGTGTTTCGTCCGTGCTCGGCCCTTGGTAGGTTGCGACGAAGACGGCGAGCGCCCCGATTACAACGGCGAAGACACCGAGCATGATGAGTGCCGGTTTCAGGCGCATGAGCGGCGCCCTTTCATTTCCGTCTGGCAAGCCATACGACGGCTCCGACAAGGATGAAAACCGACGGGATCACGAGAACAGATATGAAACGTACGGCGCGTATGTCGCCCGGTTCGGCCCTGCCGTAGGCCGCCTCGGTCGCCCTCGGTGTGACGGCCAGCTCTTCGGCGCTGCCGGCAAGCCAGGCCAGTATTTTCTGAGCGAATTCCTCGTTCGCAACGCCGCCCGCCGCGCCCGTCTTGAAACGTATGATGTACTTGATAAACAGATTGGAGGAACCGAGCACCGCCATCACGGGCCGGGCGTCCTCATTCTCGACTGCGACGGCCAGCGCTCGGCTGCCGCTGACCGTCTGGTCCGGCGGCACGTATGACTCGCCGCTCGTCGGGATACGCCCGACGCGTGCCTCGTCGCTGCTCACAAGAAGCCGCGTCTGGCGCAGGCCCGGGACCGGCGCCAAGCCAAGCGGAGCGCACAAGAGAAGAGCGATTTCCGAACGGGCCAGTGCATTCACGGCCGGGTGATGCGTCACGCGCCCGGCACCGTCGCCGTAATCCTCAACAGGGCTCGCGATGAACAGCGGGCGCGATTCCTCCGTCGGGTTCAACCGGCCGTACTGGTCGATCGTGTACTGGCGAACGGTATCGAGGATATAGTGGTCGATATCCACGCCGACGCCGTAATCCGCCAGCAGAGCCAGAAGCGGTGCGATCATTGGCCCATAGCGTGCTCCGACCGGGTCGATCATGATGAGAGAGCGTCCGCCGCCTTCGAGATAGTTCCGCACAAGGTCGGCGTGCTTCTGGGAGAAGGGCTGGATGCCGGCCGGCCCTCGCGATCCGACGGCGAAATCCTGCCACGGTCCGGCGATGACGAGCACATCGCAGTCGTCGGGCACCTTGCCAGTCTTTTCGAGGTCGAGCGTCTCTATCCGCCAGTACTGGCGCCGGAGACTCGACTCGAGGTATGCGTGGCTGAGAATCTCGGAAAACTGCTTGAACTCCTGCTCGGAGATTCTGCCCGAACCAGGCGCGCCCAGGGCGTCCGGCTTTTCGCCGTGGCCGACGACGAAATAAAGCTTTCTCGGCTTCCGCGACGTCACAACCGACAGGGCCTGATGAAAGACGGTGTCCCCGAGGAAACGGAACTCCGGCCCTGCGTCGGCGTCCGCCTCCGCCCCTACCGCACGACCGGGGCCGCGTGTCGGCCGCGCCGGCTCAACGGCCTGGATGATTTCAAATCCCGCAACCTTCATCACTCGCCCGGTGCGCGGGCACTCGAATATCACGGCGTTCCGTTCGGGCTTCACGTCCCGCATCGCGAGCCGTCGTTCGAGTTCCTTGGTCGCCTTCACGTCCCGCCGCATGTCGATGTGGTTCACCTTGATAAGCGGCGAAAGGCGGGCATATTCCTCCAGTATGTCCTCCGTCTCGCGCCTCAGCGTATCGTCGGCCAGGTTACGAACGACGAACAACGTCGTGATTCTGACCTCGTCATCGAGCCGCTTGAGCAGGTTCACGGTCGCGCTCGGCAAGGAATAGCGCCCGGCCCGGGTATAGTCCACGCGCTCGTAGTGCCGTACGTTCAGCCAGCCGATGAGGCCGAACGCAACCGCACCGACGAGCACGGCGACGCCGAACACGAGGACGACCGGCGTCTTGGGGCTGATCAGTTTGCGCGAGACTTCCTCGAAACTGAGGCCGGTCGCGCCCAAGAGCAGGAGCGCTCCGAGCGCGGCGACCGTCATGTTCGGCGGTGCGTACCGGCCACCCTCGGACAACGCGAGCGCACTGACCGACAGCACGATCTCCCAGATTCCAAGCGCGGCGGCCACGCCGGCTATCCTGCCGACGACGGCCCGGCCGCTCGACGACATAGCGGCGGAGAACATCCCGAGCACGAACGCGACGTGCACGATAACCAGTATCTCGCGGCTCCAGCCGTGCGAAATATCGAAGTACCCACCGCCCATGGCGGCACCGGCCTCGTGGATGAGATACAGCGGCCCCAGGGCCAGCGCGGCGGCCGCGAGGACGATGCACAACGCCCACGCCGCCGCAATCCAGAACAGAGTCCTCGCCGCCAACACCGTTACCTCCAACGTCTCACCGCGACCACGCCCACCGCCCCAAACAGCGACAGGGCCGTGGCCGTCACGAAGTACACCACGTCGCGCGTATCGATCAACCCCTTCGCGAAGCTCTCAAAATGATAAAGGATGCCGAGGTACCGGAGCCAGCCAACGTCCGACGCCCCCACCCACCACAACAGAGCCAGGCCGAGCGCCGTCGCGACCGCCGCGGATATCTGGTTGCGCACGCAGGCCGAGACGCAGACGCCGAACGAGATCGCCGCCATGCCGAGGAGCAGAAGACCCGCCGCGCCCGATATCATCGGCCCGGTGTCGGGTTTCGCGTCGCCCGAGACCGCGTAAAGCATGACGGGGAAAGCAAACATCGGGATGAGCATCACGACGAAAAAGCCGAACGCTCCCAGGAACTTCGAAACGACCACGTCCGTGTTCGACACCGGCGCGGTCATCAGCGTCTCGATGGTGCCCGAGTTGATCTCGTCCGAAAGCACCCTCATCGTCAGCAACGGGACGAGGAAGATGAGCATGCGCCCGACGTCGCCGAGCAGGAGCGGGATGGCGTCGTAAGCGAACTGCCCCGACTCGGCTGAGAAATAGCTGTAGGCGAAGTCCAGCCCCGCGACCATCAGAAACACGGTCATCACGACGTATGCGATGGGCGAGACGAAGAAACTCGACAGTTCGCGGCGCACCAGGACGGGAATGGCGTTCACTCTTCCTCCCCTCCTTCGCGAGCCGTGAGCCGCACAAAGACGTCCTCGAGGCGCTCGTCCGCGCCATACTTCCGCATCAGTTCCGCTGTCGGTGCATCGGCGACGATGCGCCCGCGGTCGATGATGATCGTGCGCCCGCAGATGAGCTCGACCTCGGGGAGGATATGGGTCGAGAGAAGAACGGTCCTAGTTTCGCCGAGTTCGCGGATCAGCTCGCGCGTCTCGCGGACCTGGTTGGGGTCGAGTCCCACGGTCGGCTCGTCGAGGATGAGTATCTTCGGATCGCCGATGAGCGCATCGGCCAGGCCCACACGCTGGCGATAGCCCTTCGACAGGTGGCCGATGATCCGGGTCCCCACCTCGGCGAGGCCGCACCGTTCGACGCATTCGGCCACCCGCCGCTTCCGCAGGCAGGCGGGCACGCCCTTCAGCCGGGCGCGGAACATCAGGTACTCCCGGACGCGCATCTCGTTGTAGAGCGGCGTGTTCTCCGGCAGGTATCCGACGATGCGGCGGACCTGGTCCGAATCCCGGAACACGTGGTAGCCACCCATGTATGCGTCGCCGTCGGTCGCCGCGGCGAACGAGGTCAGGATTCGCATGGTCGTCGTCTTACCCGCCCCGTTGCAGCCGACGAAGCCGACCACCTCGCCGCGGGCGACGTCGAACGACACGCGATCGACCGCGACGGTCTCGCCGTAGAGTTTGGTCAAGTTCCGGACTTCGATCACCCGACACCTCCAGGCGGGACTTCGATCACCACTCGTCCGAGCGGAAGTGCTCCGCGGCCCTCGGGGAGCGGGTCGCCGCCAACAGCAGGACGAGCCCAAGCACGCAGATGGCACCGACAAACCAGCACGCGGCGCTCAAGGCGCCACCAGAGCATCCCGACGCCGGGCAACGGCCCCCGAACACACCGACGCTCGAGATCGCCGCGCCGCAGACGAGGACCATGCACAAGGCGCTCCGGGCCCACCCGCGCAGTTCCATCATGCCCTGAAAAAGAACCCAGAGCAGAAGGAAGAAAGAGAACACGACCATGCAGATGAAGATCGCCTGCACCTTGCCGACTTCGGTCATTCCGAGGCCGTCCAGCATGCGCAGGAAGGTCATCTTCGCGCAAACCGCAAACGCCAAGAGCGCCAGCGTCCCGCCGGCCAGCGAGGCCGCGACCGCGGCGCCCGCCGCGCCGAACACCTTCGACCGGAGCGGCACGTCCGGCGCCACCCGCCAGTCGGGCAAGACCCGGAAGCAGTTCCACACACGCGTGAAAAATGCCGCGTATACAAGGCCGACTCCTGACGCGAAAAGACGCTCACCGGCCAACGCCTGATGCCGGATCAACCCGGCGAGGGAGACGATCAGAAACACGAGGCAGACAGCTCCACACAGGACACCGATGCCCGTAATGGTCCACCCGAGGATGTTTATGACCCGCGGCTGAGCGATGTCGAACGAAGGCCGGCAGAGCTCGCGGAGTTGGGCACGGCTCCACTCCGAAGCTGCGGCGGCCTCGCGGTCATGCTCCAAAGGGGCTTTCGGCGACATAAATTGCAATTGGCCGTGTTAGAGGGCGGCAACCGAGCGTGAACGACTTCTTTACAGTTTCTATCACATCGGCCCCAAAGTGTCAACAACGCGCAAACCGTTACGCGGCCCATCCGCAGTTAGCCATTTGCGCTGTCGACTTATTGGCAACAGGGCACCCCAACAGGTTGGGGTCGGCACGGACGGCACCACCACATCCGG
>Ga0180435_10004932_pt1 | contig 13052 bp, 12 predicted proteins | sample SS_ome_3_FD_132467 | JGI IMG/M metagenome (GOLD analysis project Ga0180435, IMG submission 132467) | Hypersaline lake sediment archaeal communities from the Salton Sea, California, USA - SS_3_S_1 metaG | ecosystem: Environmental > Aquatic > Non-marine Saline and Alkaline > Hypersaline >... | reverse complement strand
TGATCGCAAATATCGTGTTCAGGATGCCGAAGAAAGTCAGCTACGAGGTGATTCCCGCGGTGGTATATACCGATCCGGAAGTGGCCAGTGTCGGCATCACCGAACAGGAGTGCCTGGCGCACCGGCATGGTGAAGTGCATCATTTCGATATGTCCTCACTGGACAGGGCGATCACCGACAGGAAGACCGCGGGCAGGGCCATGTTGCTTACCATAAAAGGTCGTATCGTGGGCGCGCATATCGTGGCACCGCATGCCGGTGAGATGATCCATGAGCTGGCACTGGCGATACAGAACCGGATGAAAGTCTCGGCGATAAGCTCTCTGGTACATGCTTACCCGGCATATGCCCAGCTTAACAAGCGGCTGGCAGGGCAGTATTATAGTGAACGTCTGTTCAGTGGCTTCAGCCGCAGGCTGGTTTCGTGGTTGTGGTCCCTGTTGCCCTGAATGATGAACGTTTTCTTGTTGAGCAGACTCTGATTAAGGAGACCCTGATCAATCAGAGTTTCTGTCATCTCGATCAAAGGGACAGATCTTGCGCCTCATGGTAAAGCTGGAGTCATGAGGTACAGGATTTCTTCCCCTGAGAAACCGTGGAGAAACCGCGGGTCGAAATGACATGTTCAGCGATTTCTTCAGTCATAGATGAAAATTACACGATGAAAGATACCTATCAACTACTGGTCGAGACCGATTTCCCCGGAATACGACGCGGCAGACTGGAAACCCTGCAGGTCAACCTCGGTTACCTTTGTAACCAGCAGTGCCTGCACTGTCATGTGGATGCCAGCCCGAGGCGTAAAGAGATCATGGACAAGGCGACCATCGAGGATGTTCTGGCATTTCTCTCCAGCCAGCAGATCACGACACTCGATCTCACAGGCGGCGCACCCGAGATGAACCCGCACTTCAGAGAGCTGGTGATCAGGGCGAGGGAGATGGGTGTGCATGTGATCGATCGCTGCAACCTGACCGTGCTCAGTGAGCCCGGCTACGAGGCTACGGCTGATTTCCTTGCTTCCCAGAGCGTAGAAGTGATCGCGTCGATGCCCTGTTACCTGGAAGAGAATGTCGATGCACAGCGGGGCAAGGGCGTGTTCGACGGTAGTATCGCCGGCCTCAGGAAACTCAACCAGTGCGGTTACGCCAGGGATGCCGACAAGCAGCTTAATCTGGTATATAACCCCCAGGGTATCAACCTGCCGCCTTCGCAGTCTGAGCTGCAGTCAGCATACAAACGCGAGCTCGAACAACGTTTCGGCATCCTGTTCAATAACCTCTATACCATAACCAATATGCCGATAAAACGCTTCGGCAGTACCCTGGTGTCGAAGGGACAGTTCGACGAGTATATGCAGATACTCAAGGATGCTTACATGCAGGATAACCTGTCATCGGTGATGTGCCGGTCAACCCTGAGTGTCGACTGGCAGGGTTATGTTTTTGACTGTGACTTCAACCAGATGCTCGGTCTGCCGGCGGGGCTCTCAAAACAGAAGATGAATCTCCGTGACCTGCTTGATGCCGAACTCAAGGGGGAGGCCATCGCGATCATGGACCACTGTTATGGCTGCACTGCAGGACAGGGGAGTAGCTGTGGTGGCGCCCTGGTGTGACCTTATCCTTCCCTGGCTGAATATCTGACGGGAAGTTCTTTTTGAAACTCTCGATCATCATTCCGGTGCTGAATGAGCAGGGCGCAATGCTCGATTGCCTTAACAGCCTGCAAGCCATACGTGATCAGGGGCATGAGGTCATCGTGGTCGATGGTGGCAGCGTGGACGATACCATGCCTGTAGCAAGACCAGGTGCTGATCAGGTGTTAAGGTCGAAGCCGGGGCGGGCAGTACAGATGAATACGGGTGCACGGGCGGCGAGTGGCGATCTGTTACTGTTCCTGCATGTCGATACATCGCTTCCTGCAGATACGCTAGCGGTCCTGCAGGAGAAGATGCAGGGGCATGACAATCATCCCTATGGCAATCATTTGTGGGGGCGCTTCGATATGCAGCTCGATAGTCAGCACTGGATGTTCCGTGTCATCGAGACCAGCATGAACCTGCGCTCACGGATCACCTCGGTGTCTACCGGCGATCAGGCGATATTCGTCAGCCGTGATCTTTTCGATTCAGTCGGCGGCTTTCCCGAGATCGCATTGATGGAAGATATCGCCATCAGCAAGACTTTGCGCAGCTATACCCGGCCGGTGAATCTCAGGCAGAGGGTGACCAGTTCGGCGCGACGCTGGCAGAACCGGGGCATATACAGGACGATCTGGTTGATGTGGAAATTACGTCTGTATTATTTTCTCGGCGCATCGCCCGACCGTCTGGCGAGTATGTACCGATGAGGAATGAATCAGTGTTGTCTGAACCAGCGATGCATGAACCAGAGACAGGCAGGGCTGATGCGCTATCCTGATACGGTGATACTGGTCTTCGCCAAGGCACCGGTGGCCGGCAAGGTGAATACCCGACTGATACCTGACCTGGGTTTGGCGGCTGCAACCTGCCTGCAGGATGAGCTGCTGCATCATCGATTATCGACTCTTGCCGATGCCTGCTTGTGCGATGTCGTGCTGTACTGTGCGCCGTCGACAGACCATGTGGTATTCGAAACATGTCGGGAACATTACCAGGTCAGGCTGGCTGCTCAGCAGGGTGAGGGCCTCGGGCAGCGCCTGCTGCATGGCGTTGACGAGGCGTTCAGGCAGTATCAGCATGTGATACTGCTCGGTACCGATGCCCCTGCGCTTGAAGTGATACAGATCGAGCAGGCGATAACCGAGCTGCATTCAGGTAAAGACGTGGTCATCGTGCCGGCGGAGGATGGTGGCTACGTGCTCGCAGGAGTCAGTGGCGTGCATGAACAACTGTTCCAGGATATCAGCTGGGGTACCGATCAGGTCATGCGCCAGACGCTAGAGCGGATCAGTTCGATGGGGCTGGACCATAGCGTGCTCGAATCCAGCTGGGATATCGACCGATATGAAGATTATCTGCGCTACAGGAAGCAGTTCGGTCGATAGCAAGACATGCCTGGGCGGCCGGAGACACGACTAGCCGGAAACATGACTAAATGTACTGCAGCAATTGTGACGGGGTTGCGATCCGGTAATCCGCCTGCCAGTCATCCATATCCTCCCAGTCTCCGATGTAGCCATATTCCGCGATGACCGTCTTCATGCCGGCATTCTGCCCGGCCTCGATATCACGCCTCGCATCACCGACATAGATGCACTGCGCAGGTACGGAGCCGGATAACCTGCAGGCATAGAACATGGGTTCAGGGTGGGGTTTGCGGTTTGGTGTCGAGTCGGCGCTGACGATGCAGGAGGCACGTGTGTCGAGTTTCAGCGTCTGCATCAATGGTTCGGTCAGCCAGCCTGGTTTGTTGGTGACCACGCCCCACTTGATGCGCCTGGCTTCGAGCTGCAGCAACAACTCATCCATCTCGTTGAACAGTTCAGATCGGTTCGCCAGCTCGCCCTGGTATATATCCAGGTAACGCTGCTTGAGCCGCTCGAGATTGTCGTCATCGACTTCATCGCCGAACGCCAGTCTGACCAGTGCGACGCTGCCGTTGGACACCACGGGGCGGATATTATCGAAAGCCAGGTGCGGATGACCTTCTTCGTCACACAGGATATCGAGTGCAGCAGCCATGTCCGGTGCGGTATCGATCAGTGTGCCATCCAGGTCGAACAGCACGGTATTGATTACAGTCGAGATGTCGTTCATCGCTGAAACCATGTCAGTGAATCGGGGTGTAATGAGTTCGTGCTGCCGGGGGAGGGCATATCGTACCGGGTGTCATTTGCCGGGTGTGCCTGGTCTGAAGTGCCTGGTCCGTAGTCATTGGCCCGAAGTCAATGGCAGGGTATCATCACTCAGCTATGTCTGTGTCAGGCTTTTGATAGTGTGCCATGTAGTTCACATCGACATCACCCGACTCGCGGAACATGCCGGTGAAGGGGTGATAGCTGATGCCTTTCAGGTCCCTGATCACCAGTTTACAGTGACGCGCCCAGTCATCCAGCTCGGACGGGCGGATGAATCGTGCGTAGTCATGCGTGCCCCTGGGCAGGAGCTTCATCACGTATTCGGCGCCGACGATGGCGAACAGATAAGACTTGGGACTACGGTTGATCGTGGAGAAATAGACGTGTCCGCCCGGCTTGAGCAGGCGGGTACATGCATCGATGACCGATAAGGGGTCGGGTACGTGTTCAAGCATCTCCATACAGGTGATGATATCGAACCGGCCGCTATTGTCTGCAGCGAAATCTTCCGCTGTCGACAGCAGGTAATCGATCTCAAGTTCGCTCTCCATGGCATGTAACCTGGCGACAGAAAGGGGGCCTTTGCCCATATCGATACCGGTGACACGGGCGCCGCACCTGGCCATGCTCTCTGACAGGATGCCGCCGCCGCAGCCGATATCGCACACCTCCATACCATCGAGCGCTGAGCCGCGGTTGATGAAATTAAGTCGAACCGGATTCATGTCGTGCAGCGGTTTGAATTCACCACCGGTATCCCACCACCGGGATGCCAGTTGCTCGAACTTGTCGATCTCTGCGGCGTCGATATTCAGGTTTTCAGCACTGTTCTGGTTCATGATATTTATTTATAAATTAGTTTAAATAAATACAATAAAATATTGTATTAATTGATTTTTCTTGTAATGGATTCACAGTCGCGCTTGAGTTTTTCCGTGTCGATGGTGGTCAGGATGCGCTCACTCAGCAGTTGTTTGCCGGCGACCCATACATCCGTTACCTGTTGCCGGGAACAGCTGTAAACCAGGTGCGAGATCGGGTCGTAAACGGGCATGGCCTCTATTGTATCGAAATTCACCGCGACGATATCAGCCATCTTGCCAACTTCAAGCGAACCGGTGACTGCTTCAAGTCCCAGTGCTCTCGCACCGTTGATGGTCGCCATGGCCAGTACGGTGTCGGCCGGCAGGACCGTGGCATCCATGCTGTTTACCTTGGCGAGCAGCGCTGCTGTGCGCATCTCGCCGAACATATCGAGGTCGTTGTTGCTGGAGCTGCTGTCCGTGCCCAGGCAGACATTCACCCCGGCATCGAGCAGCGTGGGCACGGGGCAGATGCCGCTGGCCAGTTTCATATTCGACTCAGGGCAATGAACTACATGGGCGCCGTTACTGGCCATGCGCTCGATCTCACCATCAGTCAACTGTGTCATGTGTACAGCCTGCAGCGAAGGCGACAGGGCGCCAAAAGCTTCCAGCCTGTCAATCGGTCGCCGGCCGGTGTTCTCGACCGCCTGTTCGACTTCGAACGCCGTCTCGTGGATGTGCATATGTACGCCGATGTCGAGTTCGTTCGACAGGGTCAGCACCTGTTTCAGCGGCTCATCTGAGACCGTGTAGGGGGCATGTGGTGCAAAGCTGGTACGTATCAACTCGTGCCCCTTGTAGTGATCGAATACGGCCAGCCCCTTGTCGATGTATTCCTCGCTGTTGTTGGCCCAGACGGTAGGGAAATCGATCAGTATGAGACCGACGTTGGCGCGCATGCCGATATCGGCAGTGACTCTGGCGGTGACATCCGGGAAGAAGTACATATCGTTATAACAGGTGGTGCCGCCGCGTAACATCTCCGCGATGGCCAGTTCGGTACCCGTCTGTACGAAGGCTTCATTGACGTGCTGTGCTTCCGCCGGCCAGATATGGTTCTGCAGCCAGTCCATCAGCGTCAGGTCATCAGCGAGACCACGGAACAGGTTCATCGCGGCATGGGTATGACTGTTGATCAGTCCCGGGATCAGTGCATGTTGATCGAGACGGCGCACGGTATGTGCCTGATACTGCTGTTCTGCCTGATCGCACGGCAGGATGTCGACGATCTTCTCCTCGTGGATAGCGATCGCATGGTCTGGCAGACAGCGCCGCTTGCCATCGACAGGGATCACCCAGCGGGAGTGTATCAGTGTATCGATATTGTTCATGGCGCAAGACATTAACGGTTGTCACTATAGAGTGCAACCACATAAGAGTGCAACCACATAGCGGAGTGCAACTACACAGAGAGTCTGATGTCATTTTGTGATGCAGTCATGTATTTCCGCTGCTGTCACTGGTCAAAATGGGCATGAAAGTGCTATAAAGCCACATCAGACATTAATAATAACGTTTAATCACATAACGCTTGATCACATTGATTTAATCATATTGGAGAATGATGAGATGAGTACATTTAGCCAGCACGCTTTCCGACTGACGAGGAATGTTTTCGTTGTACTGCTAACGGGACTGGCCCTGGCCGCATGTAACCCGACTGTTACACGTGTCGAATCCGATACCGTGACTGACCTGAGCGGTAACTGGAACGATACAGACTCCAGGCTGGTTGCCGAGGAGATGATCCAGGATGCATTGTCACGTAACTGGCTGACCAAGTACAACCGCGAACAGGGCAAGGCGCCGACTGTCATCGTCGGTACTGTGCGTAATCTGAGTCATGAGCACATCAATACACGCACCTTCATCGCTGATATGGAGCGGGCACTGATCAATTCCGGCGAGGTCGAGTTCGTCGCCTCTGCCGACGAGCGCCAGGAAGTTCGTGGCGAGGTGAAGGATCAGGACCTGAATGCCACTGACGAAACCCGCAAGCAGATGGGGCAGGAAGTCGGCGCGGATTTCATGCTGCAGGGCTCGATCAATACCATCGTCGACGCAGTCAGTGGTGAACAGGCCCGCTTTTACCAGGTCGACCTGACACTCATCGAGCTGGGTAGCAATCGCAAGGTATGGCTGGGTCAGAAGAAGATCAAGAAAACAATCGAGAAAAGCGGCTTCCGCCTGTAATCAGAGTCGGCACGCGCGTCGATAATCCGGTATCGATATCGTTGATATGCACCTGACCGTTTCCTGTCGGCTGCTGGTACTTGTCATGTGCTGTGCGCTCATGCAGTCATGCGCCAGTTATGGCCGCCATGCTATGACCATGCGCGATGGCCTGCTCACAGGTCAGCCCCAGGTCTCGCTCGCGATCGCGGAACAGGAAGACCCCGGGCAGCAGGATGTCATCGCATCCCTCGATAAGGGCATGCTCAGGCGCATGACCGGTGATTACCGCGGCAGTAACCAGATCTTCGAAGTAGCCAAGCAGAAGATCGAGAGACTCTATGGCGTCAGTGTCACCGAGAGCCTGGCCTCGGTGACCATCAACGAGAAGCTCAGTGACTACAAGGGCGACTGGTACGAACAGCTGTTGCTGCATGCTTTCATGGCGCAGAACTACATCGAGTTGGGTTCACTCGACGCCGCTCGCGTCGAGATGAAGCAGGCCGACGTAAAGATGCGTGAGCTGGGTGATGAACCGGAAGATGATGCCTGGGTGCGCTACCTCGAAGGTATGATCTATGAGAGCCTTGGCGAATTCGATAATGCCAGGATCTCCTACCAGAAGGCCTACACGGTATACAGGGAGAAAGGCGGTGCTCACTATCCCGAAGTGCCGGTGACGCTCAAGAAAGACCTGTTACGCCTGCTTGCCTGGCAGGGGATGTGGGATGAGTACAGGCGGCTCAAGAAAGAGCTCGGTATGGAAGACTATCAGCCGTACAAGGCGAGTGACGAGTTCGGGGAACTGATCGTCATCCTCAACAACGGCCTCGCACCGGTCCGTAGTCAGGCTATCATCCCGATGTATTCCACCGAGGTGCAACAGAGTCTGCAGCTGGCGTTCCCTGTCTATAAGCAGCCGAGGAAAGTCCTGAGTACACCGCAGGTCGTGATCAATAACAACAAGACATATGCCATGGATACGGTGGAAGATGTCGATGCCCTGGCGCGATACTCGCTGCAGCAGGCGATGCCCGGTATCACGGCGCGAGCGATGGCGCGAGCTGTGGTCAAGTACAATACCCAGCACAAGGCAAATGATAACAGTGCGCTGGCGGGGTTTCTCATGACTGTCGCCAACCTGGTCACAGAGCAGGCCGATACCCGAAGCTGGACGACATTACCGCAAGCGATACAACTGAGCCGGGTGTTACTTCCCGTCGGTGAGCAGGAGGTGGCGATACAGATGAAAGGGATCGGCGGAAGGACGCTCGATGTCATCCGTGAGAAGGTTACCATCAGTGCGCAACAACCCAGCTTCGTCATCAGGCACTGGACTGCGCCTGCCAGGCGTGAAGCCGTCAAGCTCGATGACATGAAGCTTGATTCAGCCAAACAGGGCGGCTAGTCGCCGGACGATTCACTGAGCACAGACAACGAATAACGGAAGCATATCTGTATGAATATCCTGATACGTACCAGCCTGCTGCTAAGCGTGATTTCCCTGGCTGCCTGTATGCAGACAGCACCGACGAGTTCATCTTCAGATAAACCCGAGTGGCTAAGCGGTGAGCCGGATATGTATCCGAACTTCAAGTATCTGAGTGCGACCGGTTCATCATCCAGGCCCGAGCAGGCCAAAGCAAGGGCGCTGTCCAACCTGTCCAAGATAATCGAAGTGCAGGTGCGCGAAGTCTCTACCAACAGGCAGGATATACAGAGTTTTGAAGCAGGCGGTACCGAGACCGTGACCAGGAACAGGCGTTCGGACAGCACGGTCAATCTTAAAACAGACACTATCCTGCAGGGCGCACGCATCGCTGAGCAATGGCAGAGCAGTGCTGACCTGACGCACTATGCACTGGCCGTGCTGGATCGCCAGCAGGCAGGTAACAACCTGCGCAGCGAGATGCAACGTCTTGATGACGAGACAGCCTATGTCCTCGAGCAGCGCCGAGACGACAGCCTGTTAGCGATCGCTGATCTGAACAAGGCTAACGTCTTGCAGCGTGACCGGCAGACCCTGCAGAAGACCATGAAGGTCATCGATGTCAGAGGGCAGGGCGTGCCGGCAAAATGGAACCTCGCCGAGCTCGTTGAGCGCCTGTCACGTGAACTCCGGGGATTGCCGGTACGGACCCGTGTCGCCGAGGATGATGTCGGTGGCATGCAGAGTGTCCTGCAGGGAGCGGCTTCCGCTGCCGGTTTCAACCCGGGCAGTTCGGGTTACAGCATCGTCGCCAGTGTCGATGCGGTCAAGCCGTTCAGGAAGGATGACTGGTACTGGCAGCGTGGTACGCTGAAGCTTGAGCTGGTATCGGCTGATGGTCTGACGGTGATCGGCCACCAGAGCTGGCCGCTCAAGGTCTCTGGCAGTGATCCGGGCCAGTTGCCTGCACGCATGCGCAGCGAAGCAGACCGGATACTCAAGACAGAACTGCTGGAAACCATGCTTGGATTTGCCGGCTAGAACCATAACTGGTCATGCCGGTGAAGATTCCCGTTATTTCATGCCCTTAGGCCGTGATAACCAGCCTGACTGCATGGCTGCTGCTCTCTGAATGCAGCGTCGTGCCCGGCCCGGATGTACTGCCAGCCCTTGTCATTTACGAATTCACCCATAGAATGAGAGTTATTGTTCTCTCCGGAACAGGTACTATAGGTTTTTAGCCGTGCCTGTCAGCTAGAAGATTTTCCTTATTTGTAAACGATTTACATATAAAATAAAAAATAATGAGTCACTTAGTAAACTGTAAATCTATGTTCTACACTGAAGGTACACACATGGCCGATCGTTATGGCGATGATCTCATCAGCCCGGCCCATGATATGGCGCGTAATGCCGGAGATGATGGCAGGGACGACGACTGGGACCACGACTATGACGGCGGGCTGCTCGTCGAAGAAGAAAAACCAAAGCTGCAGCCGCCGAAACAATACAAGGTTATCGTGATCAATGATGATTACACGCCGATGGAGTTCGTCGTACAGGTACTCATGATGTTCTTCGCCATGGATCATGCCAAGGCGACACGTGTGATGATGTCAGTGCATACCAAGGGAAAGGGGATATGCGGTACCTATAGTCACGAGATAGCAGAGACCAAGGTTGATCAGGTTAACGAGTATTCCAGGATGAACCAGCACCCTCTGATGTGTACCATGGAAGAAGTATGATTTCAGGATGGAGTTACTGCATGGAGCGACTGCATGGAGCTACAGGCCGGGCCAGACCCGCAAAGCTAACTGAATGAAGAAGAGCAGGTAACAGACCATGTTAAGCAAAGAACTAGAAGCATCGCTGAACAAGGCATTCAACGACGCGCGTGAGAAGCGGCACGAATATATCACTGTCGAGCATCTCCTGCTCGCCCTGCTCGACAACAACAGCGCCAATGTCGTATTGCAGGCATGCGGTACCGATATCACCCAGCTCGGCCGTGATCTGCAGGAATATCTCGATAACAATACACCGGTATTCGGTGATGTCGTCGGCGGTGAAGTGCAGCCGACGCTAGGTTTCCAGCGTGTATTACAGCGCGCGGTTTTCCATGTGCAGTCTTCCGGCAAGAAGGAAGTGGTCGGTGCCAATGTCCTGGTCGCCATGTTCGGCGAGCAGGAGTCACAGGCTGTCTACCTGCTAAACCAGCAGAATGTAAACAGACTCGATGTGGTCAACTATATCTCTCACGGTATCACCAAGGTGCCGAACGAGGCGGAGAAGATCGAGGATCATTCCGATCAGACTGCTGGTCAGGATCCAGACTCACAGCCATTAGAGAATTACACCACCAATCTCAATCAGCGTGCCATGCAGGGCCGCGTCGACCCGCTCATCGGACGTGATGCCGAAGTAGAGCGTACCGTGCAGATCCTGTGTCGTCGTCGCAAGAATAATCCGCTGTTCGTCGGAGAAGCCGGGGTAGGCAAGACCGCACTGGCTGAAGGTCTGGCGAAACGTATCGTCGATAAAGACGTGCCCGAAGTGTTACTCGACAGCACCATCTTTTCACTCGATCTCGGTTCTCTCGTCGCCGGTACCAAGTACCGCGGTGACTTCGAAAAACGCCTCAAAGGCGTGCTCAAGCAGCTAAACCAGCGTCCGGGTGCCATCCTGTTCATCGACGAGATCCATACTATCATCGGTGCCGGTTCTGCATCGGGTGGCGTCATGGACGCATCGAACCTGATCAAGCCGATGCTGGCCAATGGCGAGCTCAAGTGTATCGGCTCGACCACCTATGCCGAATTCCGTAGCGTATTCGAGAAAGATCATGCACTGGCACGCCGGTTCCAGAAGATCGACGTCGAGGAGCCGAGTGTCGAGGAGACAGTCGAGATCCTCAAGGGTCTGAAGACGCGGTTCGAAGAGCATCACGACGTGAAGTACAGTAACAACGCATTACGCGCTGCAGTCGAACTGTCGCAGCGCTATATCATGGACCGTTTCCTGCCGGACAAGGCGATCGATGTGATCGACGAAGCGGGTGCCAACAAGCAGCTTTATGCTGCAGGCCACAAGAACAGTAAGCGCTCGGTCAATGTCCATGATATCGAGAACATCATCGCCAAGATCGCACGCATACCGGCCAAGACGGTGACGACTTCGGATACCGATGTCCTGAAGAACCTCGAACGTGACCTCAAGATGGTCGTGTTTGGCCAGGATGATGCCATCGATACCCTGGTCACTGCGATCAGGATGTCACGTTCCGGCCTGGGTGATCCGGAAAAACCGATCGGTTCCTTCCTGTTCGCCGGCCCGACCGGTGTCGGCAAGACCGAGGTCAGCCGACAACTGGCCACGGTCATGGGTGTCGAGCTGATCCGTTTCGATATGTCTGAGTACATGGAGCGTCATACCGTATCACGCCTGATCGGTGCGCCTCCGGGCTATGTCGGCTTCGATGACGGTGGACTTCTCACCGAAGCGGTCAACAAGCATCCTCACTGCGTGCTGCTGCTCGACGAGATCGAGAAAGCGCATCCCGAAGTGTTCAATATCCTGTTGCAGGTGATGGACCATGGTACGCTGACCGACAGCAATGGCCGCAAGACAGATTTCCGTAACGTCATCCTGGTGATGACCAGTAATGCCGGCGCGCAGCTCATGTCACGCCGTTCCATGGGCTTTACCGAACAGCAGAACGAGCTGGACGGTATGGAAGAGATCAAGAAGATGTTCACGCCGGAATTCAGGAATCGCCTGGATTCGATCGTCAACTTCGGCGCCCTGGATGCTCACACACTGTCCAACGTGGTCGACAAGTTCCTGGTCGCCTTTGAGCTTCAGCTGAACGAGAAGAAGGTGACGCTGACTGTCGATAAACAGGCACGTGAGTGGCTCGCAGAGAAAGGTTATGATCCCAGGATGGGCGCCCGTCCGATGGCACGTGTCATACAGGAGCACCTGAAGAAACCGCTGGCCAACGAGCTGCTGTTCGGTGACCTGGTCAAGGGCGGACATGTCACCGTCTCGGTAGATGAGATGAATGAACTGAGTATCAAGGTGGAATCCTCAGAGGTCATCAAGGCATAGACGTCAGAGCTTGCTCGCCGGGCTGCTGGCGCAAGCTGACCGAGGCTTGCCCGGCGATGGCGATTAAAAAAGGCAGTACCCGACTTTAACAGGACTGCCTTTTTTATTTGCCCGGTTTCAATTGTCCGGACTTGAGTGCTTACTTGGCGCGGTAGACGATGCGGCCTTTTTCCAGGTCGTAGGGAGTCAGTTCGACAGTGACCTGGTCACCGGTCATGATGCGGATATAGTGCTTGCGCATCTTGCCCGAGATGTGTGCGATAACGGTATGTCCGTTTTCCAGTTCGACCCTGAACATGGTATTAGGAAGTGTCTCGGTGACGACACCTTCCATCTGAATTGCTTCTTCTTTTGCCATAAATCTTTGTGTGTAATAACTGTAGCGAGAGTGAAAAGACGAGAGGTGATACCATCGTACTTTTCGCGATGATGCGCAATTATCGTTGTTTTCTCACGAATCGCAAGTATTTTTTGGCCACAAGCCTCTCTTCCTGCTTGTCAGGACTCAGTCAGGGGAGGATCCAGACTGCGGATTTCCGTCTGCTGGCAGCATATAAGCCGGGTCGATGAGCGTCTGATTGGCATACACAGCAAAGTGCAGGTGTGGCCCTGTGACCCGACCTGTCTGGCCGACCTTGCCGATGATCTCCCCCTGTTGTACCTGTTGCCCGGGCTTGACGCCTATCTCGCTA
>Ga0180435_10004931_pt1 | contig 13053 bp, 7 predicted proteins | sample SS_ome_3_FD_132467 | JGI IMG/M metagenome (GOLD analysis project Ga0180435, IMG submission 132467) | Hypersaline lake sediment archaeal communities from the Salton Sea, California, USA - SS_3_S_1 metaG | ecosystem: Environmental > Aquatic > Non-marine Saline and Alkaline > Hypersaline > Sediment... | reverse complement strand
CTTGGAGGAGGTTGTGGAGAAGAAAGGGAAGCGGAACGGATCATGCAGGCGGCGGCGAAGCTGTCCGGGGGCGGGGGCGGCGACCGGGCCACGATGCCCATGGGCGGCCGGCGCAAAGGGCTGGTGGCGGGGCTGATCCGGGAGCGCTCCCTTGTCCCCAACGGGTGGGTGGCTCGACGCCTCACCATGGGCGCCACCGGAGCGGTGAGTCGCACCATCCGGGGGGCGCGGCAGCGGGCAGAACACGACCGGAAGGTGGGCCGGGCCGCCCGGGAAGTCGCCCAGAGTGTTCAATCCTTCAAAGTGAGAGGAGGTATTCGACCATGTCGTCGATTTCCTGTTCGCTGAGGCCGAGGGATGATTCGCCGGGGCTGGGGTGGTTGTGGGTGGTGAAGACTTCCTTCAGGGTTGCGGCGCGGCCGTCGTGGAGGTAGGGGGCGGTGCGCCAGATCTCGACGAGGGTGGGGGTATCGACCGGCTTGCCCTTGTCTTGTCCCTTGGTGGTGCCGACGTCGTACATCTTGAGGTTGGTGAAGAGGGGGGCCGGGTGGCACATGGCGCAGCCGGCCTTCTTGAAGGCCTTCTCGCCCCGCTGGGCGGCCTCACTGAGCTGTCCGTCGACGAGGAAGGGGCTCGGGACCGGTTTGAGGCCCTTGAGGTAGGCGTCGATGGCCCGGGCTTCCTCTTCGGGGCGGACCGAGAACTGGATGTGAGTCATACCGGCGCGGACCCCGGTTTCGGCGTCGGCGCGCACGCCGAGCGCCATGGCGCGGGGGGTTTGGTGCGCGAGGAGCATCGACTTGACATTTTTCGGGTTTCCGATGCCGTCGTTGAGGAGGTCCCAGTTCAGGGCGTCGGTGCGGGCGTCGGGATGGCAGGTGGCGCAGCTCAGCCAGTTCTGGAAGCAGAGGTTGGCGTCGTTGAAGAGGATCTCGCCGCGGCGCTCCGGGGTGAGCGGGAGTTCCGGTGCCAGCCGCACGGTCGATTGGCGGCTGGTTCCCTGCGTCGAGAGGTCCACCATTTCGAGGCTGTCGGTGAAGTAGTGGGCGACATAGGCGGTGTTGTCGACCACCGCGAGGGCGCGGGGGCCGTTGCCGTCGAGCGGAACCCGCTCGCGGAGGCCCGAGAGGAACGAGAGGTTGTTGTGGGCGTTGAGGTGGGCGGGGTCGTCCGAGGCGGCGGCCTCCTTCCGCATCTTCTCCATCAACCCGGGGAGATCGATGAGGCTGATCTCGTGGTTGCCGGCCGAACTGACCACCAGCATCCGGCCGTCCCCGGAAAAGCCGATGGCCCATGGGTTGGCGAATCCGCGGGCGACATCGTCGAGCAGGACGGTGTATTGCAGCGATATGTCGGAGACGCGGATCAGGCTGATGGCGTCCGTGTTGACCCAGCCGCGTTCGAGCTGCGTGGTCGGCACGAGGAAACGCGACATCAGGTGGGTGGCGAAAACGTGCCGTCCGTCGGGGGAGACTCTCAGGTCCCGGAGCCCCTGGGCGCCGTTCACGAGTTGGATGGCCGTTGCTTCCTTCGAGTCCGTGTCGATCACCGAAACGACCGAGGCCACGTAATCGGCATCGGCCGGACCGTCCGGAATATGGTTGGCAACGAAGAGCAGCTTTCCGTCCGGCGTGAGATCCGCCGCCACCGGCTCGCGGCGGACCGGCACCCGGGCCGTGGTGGCGCCGGACCCGAGGTCGATGATGGAGACGTCGCCGTCGAACCGGTTGCACACATAGAGCGTTCCGTCATCGGGCGAGAGCACCGGCGACATCGGGGTGTGGCCGGCGGGGATCTCCTTTCGCAGCTTGCCGGAGGAGGCGTCCACCACGAGCACCCGTCCCTTGTGGCCGCCTCCGGTGACGACCAGCGTGCCGCCGTCGGAGGTGACCGCCAGACCGGTCAGCCCGGTCTTCAGCGGGATCTCGCGGGCGACCTTGTTCGAGGCGCGGTCGAAACAGAGCACCTTTTCGCCGGTGGCGGCGGTGATGTAGAGGGTTGTGCCGTCCGGGCTGGGATCGACGTCGCAGGGAGAGAGATAGTCTTCCGCGGAGGCGGCGACGAGGAGGCTTGGGAACAGGACCGCCACGAGGGCTCGTTGCGCCGTGACAAGGGACCGGGTGATTCCGCAAATCCGCTTCATTCAATCTTTCTTACGCGGCAATCCTGCCGATCCATTCAGCATTTCGGTGATGTTCGGATGATGCCGCCGGAAACCGGGGCGAATCCGTCATTCGGCCGGCGGCTCCTGCCCCGGAGGGCGACGGCCGGCGCGCTCGGTCGTCCCGGTCCCGGCGGTCCGGTCCTCCTTGCCGAGTTCGATGTAGCGGCCGACCATCCCGACGGTGAGCTCGGCGTCCTTCAGTCCCGGGAAGCCCTCCCAGACGACGGCCCTGTAATTGGGCTCCAGCAGGATGACGTGGGGCCACCCCCAGACGTCGAACCGGGCCTCGTAGGCGCCCTGCCCGCCGTCCGCTTCGTGGTCCGGTTTGCGGTCCGGCCCGGCGGCGTCGCCGGCTTCGTGCTCGTTGGCGGGGCCGGTTGCGGTCTGGCGGCGGTCCTTTGCCGGCCCGGGACGTGGTTTGTCGAGGGCAAGGGAGTAATTCTTGGCGGGGCCTGCATAGGCCTTCACCTCCTCCTCCGTTTCGCCGGTGATTCCGATGACGACGAGGTCCTCCCTGAACTTCCGGTGCAACTCGTTGAGCAGGGGGGTGGTGCGCTTGCAGGCTCCGCACCACGTCCTCCAGAACTCGATGAGGATGAATTTGCCCTGCATCGCGGGTTCTTCAGTGAGCCATCGGGCCACCTCGATATCGGGGGCATCGGCCCAGAGATACGAACGGGCCCAGATTTGCTTGGTCACGGGGGAGGAGTTCGTGGGGGCGGCGGAGGGGCCGTTCGGCGCCTCACAGACGGCGGATCCATCGGGATCCTCCCGGCAGGCGGGATCGGCCAGCTCATTGGCCGGCCCGGCGGCCTGCGACAGGCTGGCTGGTCCGGCGACCATCGCCGCGGCCGCCGCAAGGTTGAAGAGCGTTTTCCTCATGGTTTTGACGGGGTTTGGAGCGGGGCTTTCCGTCTTCGGGCTGCGCACCCGCCGCACTTTACGGGAGAAAGGCGTTTGTGCTCTCAAGGAAGCTTTGGAAAGGATGGGGAGGAACGGCACGTAATTGCTCAGCGACGTGAAGCTTTGGCCACTGCTTGCGCTGCTGCTCGTCCCGCCGGTCCTGCCGGCCGGGGCGGACGAGGGGGCCGCGATTCTCAAGGCCAGCGGTGTGAAGGGCGGCCTTGTGGTGCATGCCGGTTGCGGGACGGGCAGGCTCACGGCGGCCTTGCTGGCCGGGGACCGCTACCTCGTGTGCGGGCTGGACACGGATGCGGGAAAGATCGCGCAGGCCCGTGCTCACATCGCGTCGCGGGGTCTTTACGGCAAGGTTTCCGCCGAGACCTTCGACGGGGCGAATCTCCCCTTCGGTGACAACATGGTGAATCTGCTCGTGCTCGAAGAGGGAAGCACCGTTCCGGTTCCGGAGGTCGAACGGGTGCTCGTTCCGAAGGGAGTGGCGATGGTGGCGGCCGGCACGAGGTGGGAGGAGGCCGGGCTTGTGAAACAGGGCGAGTTTCGCGGGCGGACAATCCATGCCAAGCCGTGGCCCGCTGAGGTCGACGAGTGGACCCATTTCCTTTACGACGCCTCCGGCAACGCCGTCAGCAAGGACCGGCGCATCCGCTATCCCCGACACACGCAGTGGTTCGCGGGGCCCCGGTTCAGCCGCCACCACGACGCCTTGGCGAGCCTCTCGGCGATGACGTCCAGCAACGGCCGGGTGTTCTACATCTACGACGAAGGGACGATTTCCGTCGTGCACCGTCCGCCGCACTGGAAGCTGATCGCGCGGGACGCCTTCAATGGGAAGCTGCTCTGGAAGCGCGCCATTCCTTCGTGGATGACGCACCTTTACAACTTTCGGGCTGGTCCGGCGGAGCTGCCGCGCCGGCTGGTTTCGGTCGGGGAGCGGGTCTACACCACTCTTGGCTGGAACGCGCCGGTGGTGAAGCTGGATGCCGCCACCGGGGAGACCCTCCTGACATACCCCGCCTCGGAACGGACGGAGGAGATTGTGTTTCACGACGGCCTCCTTCTCCTTGTCATCGGCAATCCCGATCGCCACATCGAGGAATCGGATGGTGCGGTCGGCTACTGGGATCGGGTTGAAGAGGACGCCGAGGTGCTCGACAAGGCCATCGTTGCCTGTGACGCCTCGAGCGGGCGGGAGTTGTGGCGCAAGGAGGAGGGGCTCGGGCACCTCGTTCCTCTCTCGCTCTGCGCTCGCGGGCGCAACCTCTTCTATCTCGACGACCGCGAACTGCATTGCGTGGACGCCCGGACCGGGAGGCCGCGCTGGTCGTCGCCATGGAAGCCGCCGGGCAGGGGGCTCTTCCTCCGCAACTACACCCCCACCGTGGTGGCGCATGAGGAGGCGGTCCTGTGCCTGACGTGGAACCGGTTCGTTGCTTACTCGATCGCGGACGGCGAACCGATGTGGGAGCACAAGGGGGCGATCGGGTTCGGCGCGGCGGGAGACGTCTTCGCCATCGGGAACACGGCGTGGACGTTTCCCATGGTGAAGGGATTGGAGATGCCGGCCCGGTCCGGCTTCATCGAGGACGGCAAGGCCGGGGTGGGCATCGACATCCGCACCGGCGAGATCACGGACCGGATCCCTTTCCTTCGCACCCAGCACCACCACCGTTGTTACCGGAACAAGGCGACCGAGGACTGCTTCCTCCTGGGGCACAGCGGCATCCAGGTGATTGACCGGGAGACCCGGGAACCCAGAACGCACCGTTGGGTCCGGGGCATATGCCAGTATGGGATCATGCCGGCCAACGGGTATCTCTACGCCACGCCGGATCCGTGCCGCTGCTACTTCGAGGGCAAGATCAACGGGTTCTTCGCCCTCTCGGACCGGTCTTCGTGGGCGGAGGTCGAAGTCGAGTCCCTGCTCGAGAAGGGGCCGGCTTACGGACGGGTCAAAGATCCGGGGGAGAAGGAATTCGCCTGGCCGACCTACCGGGGCAACACCGCCCGCGGCGGGTCGACGGATCGCCCGGCGCCGGTGGGGCTCGAGCCGGGCTGGAGCCGCAAGATCGGCGACACCCTCACGGCTCCGGTGGTGGCCGGCGGCCGGCTCTACGTTGCGGATCGCGATGCCTACACGCTGCATTGCCTTGACGCGCGGACGGGGGCGGCCGTCTGGAGGCACTTCGCCGCCGGGGCGGTCGACTCGCCGCCGACGATCTGCAAGGGATATTGTGTCTTCGGCTGCCGGGACGGTTCGGTTTACTGCCTTGATGCGCAAAGCGGGGCATTGGCGTGGCGGTTCAAGACGTCGAGGTCCGAGCGCCGGATCGGCTGGGAGGACCGGCTGGCTTCCCCGCTTTGGATTCACGGCAGTGTCCTTGTGCTCGACGAGGTCGTGTATTTTGCGGCGGGCCACTCCTCGAACCTTGACGGGGGAATCCGGCTCTACGGGTTGGAACTCGGCTCGGGGAAGCAGTTGCACTCGCGGGAGCTGGCATCCGGTCATTGGGGCGGGGGCGAAGGCGGATACGGCCAACTGGCGGACATCCTCAGTTCGAAGGACGGCCGTGGCATCGGGATGCGGGCGAACGGATTCACCGCCAGCCTGGAGCCGGCGAAGCCTTCGGGCCTGCGGCGCCGCACCGCCTTTCTTGACGGGTCGTGGTTTCATCGCGCGGAGTGGCAGAGCGGAGGCAACCGGGGCAAGCTCATCGTCTTCGACGAGGCCCGCTCGGTGGCCGTGGGCAACACCTACACCGGCCTCAAGCAGCGACGAAAGGTCCGCCCGACCAGTCAGAAGGGAAGCAAGTGGAATCAAGTGGGCCATTTCCATCAGAAGTTCACCCGCTACCTCGAGGAGGACTGGTTTCCGGTGGGCGCCGTCCTCACCGCCATGGGCAAGGGCGCAAATTGGAGAATCGAGGAGAATCTGCGCCCGCGGGCCATGGTGCTCGCTGCCGACACGCTTTGCGTGGCCGGGTGGCTGGATGAGATGGTGGTCGAATTGAAGACCGGCCGGGCGAGGAATCCGGCGAACCCTGACCCGCACGAAGCTCTTCTGCGGGTTTACTCCGCCGCGGATGGACGGCGATTGTCGGAACTCCCCCTTCCATCCGAACCGGTCTTCGACGGGATGGCCGTTGCGTATGGGAAGGTTTACCTCAGCACCGTGGACGGGAGCATGCGCTGTTTCCGCGCCGCGAATCCCGGACCGGAGGACTCCGGGTCAGCGGAACAGGAAACAACTCATAAGTAATTCACAAAAGCCGGTTTTGGGTTAGAATATTGCACACAACAAAGGAAAGGAAGAATCAAAGATCTATGAAGCGGACCCAACTGGTCATGTCGGCGGTCGCGTTTGCCGTGATCCTGACCCCCTCGTTTGCGGGAAGAAGCGGCACGGACGCCGCCGGCCCGGCGAAGGGTCCCCCGGACCCCGCTGCGCCCAACAACGGACTGCCCGCGTGCCCTCCACCCGAGCAGAACGACGGGGTTCTGAACGGCCCGTTGACGAAGGGCGGCCACAAGGCCCGGGGCCATGGGGACCCGGCATCGCTCCGGTTGGCCATCGAGGACCTCGTCGCCACCTGGGGAGACAAGTATCCGAACGGCAGGAAATACCTTGAGCGTCTCGAGAAGGCCGCCCCCGGGTCGGATGAATTCCGCGCCCTGCAGCGGGAGGCTCTCATGGCCAATCCATTGCTCGACTTCGACAAGATCCTGATGGTCCGCAGCCGGAAGGGCAAACGCTTCGCCAACAACTGGGAGACGCGCACCTCCTGCGGCGGCGACTTCGACGACGAACTGGTGGTCATGTCCCTCGAGGACGGCGAAACGAAGACCGTCTACAAGCCGGACCAGGGGAAGTTCGTCGGCGACATCGACCTGCACTGGGACGGAGACCGGGTGCTCTTCACCTCCCATGTGGACCACGGGAAGCTGGAAAAGGTGCCCGGCACCAAGGGAGCCCGGCACTACAGCGTCTTCGAGATCAGAATCGACCCGAAGAGCGGCGCGCTGAAGGGCAAGGCACGGCGGGTGGCGCCCGACATGGGGCATGACGTCGACAACTATTACGCCTGCTACCTGCCCGACGACCGCATCATCTTCGCCTCGACCGCCGCGTATGACGGGGTGCCCTGCGTGGGAGGCGGCGCCTACGTGGCCAACCTCTATCTGATGGGGCCCGACGGCTCGAACGTGCGCCGGTTGACCTTCGACCAGGACGCCAGCTGGCATCCGTCGGTGCAGTCGGACGGGCGGGTGATGTACGTGCGGTGGGAATACACCGACTCGGCCCACTATTACAGCCGGGTCGTCATGACCATGAACCCGGACGGCACCGACCAAAAGGGCTACTACGGCAGCAACTCGTATTGGCCGAACAGCACCTTCTTCCCGCGCCAGATTCCGGGGCCGGGCAATTCCTCGAAGTTCGTCGCCACGGTCACCGGCCACCACAGCCACCCGAAGGGGGGGGCGGCCTGCATCTTCGACGTCTCGAAGGGGCGCCACGAGGCCGACGGGGCGGTGCAGTTCCTGACGGGTCACGGCAAGAAAGTCGAGCCGCTGGTCATCGACAATCTGTGTTCGAGGTACGATCCCAAGTTCTATGAGCCATTCCCGCTCAGTGAGAAGTATTTCCTGATCGTGGCCGGCGCTTCGGTCTACCTCGTCGATGTATTCGACAACATGGTCTGCCTGAAGAAGAAGGACGGCGGGGGCGGCTACTGGGAGCCCATTCCGCTGCGCAAGACGGAGCGTCCGCGCGTCGTGGCGGATCGCGTGAACCCCGAGAGCGATGAAGCCACCGTCCTCATCAACGACATCTATGCCGGTCCCGGCCTTGCGGGCGTCCCGCGCGGGACCGTCAGGAAGGTGCGCCTCTACCGATACGAGTACGGCCCGCGCCACAAGGGCGGCCACTACGCCATGGGCATGGAAGCCGGCTGGGACGCGAAGCAGATCCTCGGAACCGCCCCGGTCGAGAAGGACGGCTCCGCCAGCTTCAAGGTGCCCGCCAATACTCCGTTTGCCGTCCAACCGCTGGACGAGGAGGGCAAGGCGCTCCAGTTGATGCGGAGCTGGACGGTCGCGATGCCCGGCGAGAACCTGTCCTGCGTGGGATGTCACGAAAGCCAGAACATGCCGCCCACCAGCCAGAGGGCCGTCGCGATGCTCCGGCAACCCAGCGAACTCGAACCGTTTTACGGTCCGACCCGCGGGTTCAGCTTCACCCGCGAGATCCAGCCGGTTCTGGACCGGTTCTGCGCGGGCTGCCACGACGGCTCGAAAGACCTTTCTCCCGACGGCCGCGACCGGAAGGGACGCTACACGGTCGCCGACCGCATCATCGGCACCGGCAACAACACCGGCAAGAAGTTCCGCGAATGCGGCATCCCCGACCTGTCGAACCCGAGGTCGGCGCATCGCATGCTGCACCCGTACGTGCGGCGGAACGGCCCCGAGGGGGACTACCACCTTCTGACTCCCCTCGAGTTCCACGCCGACACCAGCGAACTGGTGCAGATGCTTCGCAAGGGGCATCACAACGTGAAGCTTGACGAGGAGGCATGGGACAGGCTCATCGCGTGGATCGACCTCAACGCCCCGTTCCACGGCACCTGGAGCGAGGCCGGCGCCAACCAGCAGATCCTCAAACGACGCCTCGAGTTGAGGGCCCGCTACGCCGGCGACACCTACAACCCCGAGGCGATCGTCAATCCCTACCAGAAATCCGGCGAGCACGTGATGCCGGACCGGTGCGAACGAGAGGTGGTCGAGCGCAAGCCCGCCGCGATCAAGAAGCAGAACAAAGGCACGCTGCAGCTGGACCTCGGCGAGGGGGTGACGATGGGGCTGACCGGCGTGCCGGCCGGGTTCTTCTCGATGGGAAGCAACGACGAAACGCCCGTCGAGCAGCCGGTGACGCGCGTAACGATCGCCAAGCCGTTCTACATGGGCAGCACCGAGGTCACCCTCGAGCAGTACCGGCAGTTCGACCCCGATTATCTGAACGGCGTCTACGACATGCACTACAAGGATCAGGTGCACCGCGGCTACTACATGAACCATATGAAGCTGCCGGTGATCCGCGTCTCGTGGGTGCAGGCGATGGAGTTCTGCGAGTGGCTCTCGGCCAGGACCGGCCGGAAGATCACGCTTCCCACCGAAGCCCAGTGGGAGTGGGCCTGCCGGGCGGGCGCCAACACCCCGCTTTCGTTCGGGGGCCTCGACACGAACTTCTCGCAGCACGCCAACATGGCCGACATCACCGTCAAGCTGATGGCCGTCAGCGGAGTGAACCCGCGGCCGATCAAGAACCCGGACACCAACATGGACTTCGAACTGAAGGACCCGCGTTCCGACGACGACACCCTCTTCCTTGCGGAGGCGGGGGCCTTTCAGCCCAACCCGTGGGGGCTTCACGACATGCACGGCAACGCCGCCGAGTGGACGCGCTCGGACTACAAGCCGTATCCCTACGACGGCTCCGACGGGCGCAACGCGGGCGGGAAGAACGCAAGGAAGGTGGTCCGCGGGGGTTCCTGGCACGACCGGCCGTTCCGGTGCAGTTCCTCCTATCGCCTGGGCTTCCCGGCCTGGCAGCGGGTCTACCATGTCGGCTTCCGGGTCGTCTGCGAGGACCCGGCCTCCGGCCGCGCCGAAGTGGAAGCCGCCAACGCTTCCGCCAGCGCCCGGTAGCTTGGTGGGCTGGCACCGTGGCGGGCGGGCGAGGACGAAGCCGGCCGGCGCCCACCGCTCGCAGGAGGCGCGGCCGGGGTTTATGAGGATCGCGTCCGCGACGTGTTCGGGGTGGAGTGGGATCGCAGCATCGACAAGGACATCGGGATGGTTGCGAACCAGGTGCTGCCGGAGGTGAGGGATGTCCATGCGCTGCACGCCCGCTACCGGGGCCGGCTTTCCTTCTGGGGCGGTCTCTCGATCCAGAAGACCATGCCCTTCGGCACGGCGGCGGAGGTGCGGGCGGAAGCCGAAGACCTCGTCGCCATGGGCCGGCAGGGGAGCTTCATTCTCAGCCCCTCCCATGCCATCGAAGGGGACGTGCCGCTCGAAAACATCCTGGCGGCGCTCGACGTGGTGTGGGGCCAAGGCGCCCTGAACGACTCGTCCTCCTGAAGGGGGGCCCCCCGAGAAAGCGTGAAGTGAGCCTCGACGAGTGGGGGCATTGCTGAAAGATAAGCGTATGGCGATGCGTGAAGTGGTGGAGATGACAAGACGCCGGTGTCTGATGGCGGCGGTGGCCGGGGTCGCCGGTCTGCTTCTGGCGGCCGGCGGAGGGATGTGCGAAGCCGGAACGAAGCCCAACATCATCCTCGTCTTCATCGACGACATGGGGTGGGGCGATCTCTCGTGCTTCGGGAACACCGAGGCCATGACGTCGCACATCGACCAACTGGCGTCGGAGGGAATCGCGTTCGAGCAGTTCTACGTCAACTCGCCCATCTGCTCGCCGTCACGGGTGGCGATCTCGACGGGAACCTATCCCCAGCGATGGAAGCTCACCTCCTACCTGGCCCATCGAAAGGTCGACGAGCAACGCGGGATGGCGCACTGGCTGGACCCGGAAGCGCCCATGCTGGCCGGCACCCTCCGGAGGGCGGGATACGCGACGGGCCACTTCGGCAAGTGGCACATGGGAGGGCAGCGCGACGTCACCGGCGCCCCGGAGATCGCGGCATACGGGTTTGACGAGTCCCTGACCAATTTCGAAGGACTCGGTCCGAAGCTGCTGCCGCTCACGAAGAGGCCCGATGGAAAGGTGGGCCGGATCTGGGCGGACGCCGAGCGGCTGGGGGGACCCGTCACCTGGATGCAGCGCTCCGAAATCACGACCGGCTTCGTCGATGCCGCGATCCGGTTCATGGAGCAGGCCCGGCGGCAGGGGAAACCGTTCTACGTCAACCTGTGGCCCGACGACGTCCACTCGCCATTCTGGCCGCCGGTCGACAAGTGGGGCGACGGCAGCCAGCGCCGGCTCTACCTCGCCGTTCTCGAGGCGATGGACGCGCAGCTCGGCAAGCTGTTCGGATACGTGAGGGACGCCGATCAGCTCCGCGCCAACACGCTGATTCTGTTGTGCTCGGACAACGGTCCCGAGCGGGGCGCCGGACGGGCGGGCCCGTTCAAGGGATACAAGACGCATCTTTACGAAGGCGGGATCAGGTCGCCTCTGATCGCCTGGGGGCCCGGCCTTCTGGAGAAGCCGGCTGCCGGGACGCGCAACAAGGAATCGGTATTCGCGGCGATTGACCTCGTGCCGTCGCTTGTCGGGCTTGCGGGGGCGGAACCTCCGGCGGACGCCGATTACGACGGCGAGAACCTCCTCGATACGCTCCTCGGCAAGTCGAAGGCGTCGCGCCGGAAACCGATCTTCTTCAGCCGCCCGCCCGACCGGAAGAACTACTACGGATTCAAGGACCTTCCGGACCTTGCGGTGCGTCACGGCAAGTGGAAACTGCTTTGCGACTACGACGGAAGCCGTCCCGAGCTTTACGACATCCCCGCCGACCCGGGAGAACGGGACAACCTCGCCGGGGACCGCGCGGACGTGACGGATTCGCTGACGAAAAAGGTGCGGGACTGGTATCACACGTCCAGCACGATCCGGTAGCGCGGCTTGCCCTCGCGCAGTTTCTGCAGGGCGTCGTTCACCTTGTCGAGCGGGAAGTGTTCGACGACCGGCGCGATGTTGTGGCGGGCGGCGAAGTCAAGCATGGCGCGGATGGTGGCGGGGGAGCCGAGGGGCGTGGCGGAGATGGATTTCTGCCCTATGAGCAGCGGGAAGATCTCGGAGCTGACGGCCGGCGTGACGCCGACGAAATGGAGGCGCCCGCGCGGGGCGAGGGCTTCGATGTAGGCCTCCCAGTCCAGCGCCACGTTGACGGTGACGAGGACGAAGTCGAAGGCGCCCGCGAGAGCCTTGACCGCCTCCGGATCGCGCGAGTTGACGAAATGGTCGGCGCCGAGGCCGCGCACTTCCCGTTCCTTGTCGGGGTGGCTCGAGAACGCCGTGACCTCGCAACCCCACTTGTCGAGGAACTGCAGGGCGAGATGCCCGAGCCCGCCGATGCCGACCACCGCCACCCGGTCGGTCGGCTTGACGCCGTTCTGGAGGATCGGGTTGAAGACCGTGATGCCGCCGCAGAAGATCGGGCCGGCGCTGGTGATGTCGAGCGCCTCGGGCAGCGCCGTCGCCCAGCCCTGGTCGATCCGCACCCGGTCGGCGAAGCCCCCGTAGCGGCCGGGCGCGCCGAAGATGCCCTGCGCTTCGGCGCACAGGTTATGGTCGCCGCGCATGCAGGTGTCGCAGGTCATGCAGGACTTTGCGAACCAGCCCACTCCGACCCGTTGGCCTTCGGTGAAGCGTTTCACGTTGCGGCCCGCCGCCGCCACGGTGCCGGCCACTTCGTGTCCCGGGACCATCGGGAACTCGCTGAACCCCCAGTCGTCGTGCAGCATGCTGAGGTCGCTGTGGCAGATGCCGCAGTGCTGGACGGCAATCTCGACGTCGTCATCCCCGATCGGACCGGGGTCGTATTCGAAGGGCTTGAGCTCTCCCCCGGCTTCGTGGGCGGCGTAGGCGTGAAACATGGCGGTCATCGGCTGGTGGTTCGGGCGCGCCGCGCTGCAAGGCGGCGTGGGCGGTGGTAATGACCCCCACGCGAAAACTCAAGCGCATTCCGGTGCGGGCGTCGCCGGCTCAAACTCTCCGCCGGCCGGAGCGGGACTTGCGTCCGAGCGTGCGGATGGTAACGGAGGGCCGATGGACGAGTTTGCGATGCGACCGATCGGATGGGTGCGGACGTGTTATCCGGAGAAGTTTGGTGTTCCCCGGCAGGCCGGGATGGCGGGTTCGGCGAGAGGACGTCTGGTGTTCGCGCCGGATTACGGATGCAAGGAGGCGGTGGAAGGGCTCGAGGGATTCTCCCATGTCTGGGTGGTGT